>ENA-OQCS01000521-OQCS01000521.1-human-gut-metagenome-genome-assembly--contig:-NODE-521-length-21405-cov-4.200348_pt1 | contig 21405 bp, 32 predicted proteins | sample MGYA00242757_ERZ504575 | MGnify/ENA primary metagenome ERZ504575 (study PRJEB26092, sample SAMD00036297) | human gut metagenome | host: Homo sapiens | study: EMG produced TPA metagenomics assembly of... | reverse complement strand
CTTTTAATGTATTTGTTGCCTTCATACTTCTTGACGATACGCAAGAACTTGAACTCATCAAGAAATGTGACTAATTGAGAAAAAACATATTTGTCTTTATTCATAACAGTCTGATTCAGACTGCAAAAGTAATTTCAAATCGTTGCGCACCAAATACCATTACAACAAACTGAATTTCAACAATTTCAAAGAACGACTATGATTTTTAGTGGACACTAATGTTATTATTTTAATTTTAAACTAAAGGAATAATGAAAAGTAAATTAGTAATAGCCTCCTTATTATTAGCAGGCGCTTGTGCAGCAAATCTGAATGCACAAGAAAAAACGAACTACTACACTCCGAAATGGAGCGATAATATTTTCGTGAGTGTAGGTGGTGGTGTCCACGCTATCAACAATGATGGTTTCAATAAATTGGCTCCGCATTTCAGCGTATCAGTTGGTAAGTTGATTACTCCGACATGGGGTGTACGTGCCCAGTTCAATGGCGTTACTCAGCACTTGTGTCTGGATAACTCATATTGGGAACACAATAAGACGTACTTTGGTGGTAACATTGATGCAATGATCAATCTTTCTACATTGTTCGCAGGCGTTAATCCTAACCGTTTCTTTGAAGTTTATGGATTCTTGGTCCTCAAGTAACTGTTGCAAAGTCAGCAAATGTGCTGATTCAAAACGATGGAACAATGATTCCTGATGGAGATGAAAAGGCTAGAGCACGTGTAGGCGCTTCTGCCGGTTTGGGCTTGAAGTTCAATATCAACACCAAGTGGACCATTGACGTAGAAGCTCGCGGTGCCATCGCTCCGTCCATTTTCGGTAATATCAGCAGCCATCGCAAGGCTGAAGGTACAGGTATGCTGACCGCAGGTGTTAGCTACATCTTCGGCGGTAAGAAGTTCGTTCCGGTTTCTAAGATTGACGAAGACGCAGTCAATGCGGAAATCAACAGATATAGAAGTGAACTGGCTCAGGCTCAGGCTGACCTGGCTAACTGCAAGAATGCACTGGCCAACGCTAAACCTGAAGTTAAGGAAGTGACCAAGGAAGTTGAAGTTGCCGGTCCGCGTGCCATCTTCTTCAAGATTGGCAGCGCCCGTCTGGACGACTATGGCAAGGTTAACATCGAACTGGCTGCCAAGATTCTGAAGGCTAATCCGGACAAGAAGTACAAAGTTGCAGGTTATGCAGACAAGGCTACCGGTAGCGCTTCTTGGAACCAGAAGCTGTCCGAAAAGCGTGCCCAGGTTGTTTACGACGCTTTGATTGCTCAGGGTGTTGACAAGGACCAGCTTGAACTCGTAGGATTCGGTGGTACTGAAAACATGTTCGGTAAGAACTTCCTGAACCGCGTAGTTATCCTGGAATAATACACTCCAAGTGACAAATAGACTCTAAAATGAAGCGTCTGGGACTCAGACGCCTTTTTTTGGTACTATGTCCGATGTATGTTATAAAGCAACCCATTTTTTATCAGCGACTGAATTTATATGTGATGATGAAGTTTAAGCTATTCTTTATTGTTCTGTTTTGCAGCCTTTCCCTTTCGGCCTTTTCCCAGTTGACGTATGGTACAACCGGGCTGTTGCATGCGCCCTCTGCGGAGATGCAGCGCGACAAGACTTCATGGTCGGCGGCAACTTCCTGAACAAGGAGCTCACACCGCCCACCTGGTACTATCATACCTACAACTACTTCCTGAACGTCACCATCTTCCCCTTTCTGGAAGTGGCCTACACGTGTACGCTCTTCAAGGCGGAGGCGTTGGGATTGAAGCCATACGGGTACAGCGGATTCACGAACCAGGACCGCTACTTTTCCGCCCGTCTGCGTGTGTTGAAGGAGGGGCAGTTCTGGAAATACATGCCGGCTGTCGTGCTGGGGACGTCCGACCCGTTCACTTCTTCCGGCGGCGGCCAGGTAGGCACCACGGAAGGTAACGGCTATTACAGCCGTTTCTATATTGCCGCCTCCAAGCATATACCGTTGTGGGTAAGGAGGAGATCGGTGTCCATCTTTCCTACCTTTACAACAACCGCAAGGAGTACAAACTGAATGGCTTTGCACTTGGGTGTCACCTACAATCCCTCCTTCCATCCGCAGTTGAGGGTGATAGCGGAGTACGACTCCAAGGACTTTGCTTTGGGAGCCACTTATCTGCTGTTCAAGCATCTGCATGTGCAGGTCGAAATGCAGAGGATGAAATATTTCACGGGAGGGCTGACATACAAAATTCATTTGAAATAAGAAGTAAGTCAAAGTCTCGTTGACTCCATAAAAAGCAGCTAAAGTATGACATCAACTTTAACTGCTTTTATTCTAATAGACCAATTTTACATTGTCAATCCATAGCGAATTGCCAGGAGAACCTATATAAGCACCACCATGACTAGAGGTGAATTGCAACAGCAAATGAGTGGGCACATCGTCCTTCGTCCCCCAGGCAACCTCCTTAATAGGCACACTCTCTCCTTTACTGTTAACTGTATAGCGTTCTTCAACCTGAAGACGCATCATGTGGGCCTTGTATGCAGGGTCACCGGTGATATCACGTACATGATGGAATAAGTGGCATTATTATGCCAATCGGTAGTAGTATAATATCGTACGACCATCGTTCCTACACGCTTGGCATAGATATTCCCCTTCTCATCTTCCCAACGCTTTTGCAGAAACAGATTCACTTCCGGGAATCCTTTCCCTCAACATCTGTGATACGCTAAAGCCCGTTGCACGGATACGCTTCTCGCGGTCGGACATCTTTACTTTATAATCAAACTGTATGGCGATAGGTTTCTTTGTAAACGGTATGCCGGAATTCAGCATTTTCTGCGGATTCTTGGTCCCCTTGATAGGTTCGTGCACCTCACCCAGAAACATGGAGCGGCAGCCAGCACCGTGATATCCACTATTCCAAAAACCTTCACACTCTCCATACGGGTGTCCATACGGGCACAGAAACCATCCCCTCGCTTTTCCGGGAAAACAGAAGTATTGGTTTTCGTGATACCGGCTACCCGGGCCATCACATTGGATGTCGCCCACGGCGAACCTCCCATATTCTTGTATGCCTTGGTCTCGGTGACAGTAGCAGTAGGCCCGATGGCATATACATTCTTCGTGGCACCGCCAATAATACCGGATTCCTTGATTTGGCGGTCAATCCATTGATCCATATTTCCGAAAGGAATCATCTCTACCTCGTGCTGCTGTGCAGAAACTGCTCCGCAACAGAGCATGGCAGACAGCATTCCCAATATACGAACTTCTTTTGAATCATTTCTCTCATTAATAATTGACAATCATTATAAATCGTACTTCCACTGTTCCAGCGCAAAATTCCAGTTATCCTGAACCAACTGCACTGTACGCTCATCATACTTGTATTTATTCTTCTTATATCCTTTCTTTCCGCCTACATACTTTTCAATATCAGCACGTGCCTCTGCAAAGCCCGGAATGGACAAAGCCTTGTAGATATGTTCAGTCATTCCCATTGCATCCGCTTCGAAGTCCTCAAACTTCACCTCTATCAAGTTTCCTTTAGGAATGCATGTCTTGTCCGCTTCGTACTTATGATACAGTTTGGCATAAATGGACAAAATATTCTTCTCAAGCTCCTCATGACTGATATCCTGCAACTTCAACGGCTGAATGGTGTTAGTAAAGAAACTACGTGTGCTTTCGAAAACAGTATAAGGATTACGCATCAGATAGATAAACTTAGCATTGGGGAACATCTTGACAAGCTCTTTCACACGTCCCGTATGAGGCGGATTCTTACTAAGAAACTGAGTTCCCTTCGTATTCCAAAGAGAGATTTTTATCAATTTGACGAAAGTCTCCTCAAACACTTTCAGTTCTTTCTCTGTAATATCATCAAACAGCAGATATTTATCGGCATACTCTTGCTGATATTCGGGCAGGAACCAGAAATTATAATAGGTGTAGGGCATCATATTTGCCAAAGCAAACTCCTCTTCTTGCGGAAGGTCGACGGCAAGCTCCATATTGTCCGTGGGGCGTTTGTCCGGCATCAGCCAACTCATGTTCTTCTTGAAGAAAGGCTGCCCCCACATCATGAGATGCGGAAATACAGTCTGGTATGTCGTGTTGTAGCCGAAATGCTTGTCGCAGGAGAAAACATTATGCACAAACGTAGTCCCGCTACGCCAATGTCCCAAAATGAATACCGGATCATGCTCCAGGGCTTATCTGCCAGGAGCTTTTCATAACGTCTGTCCTGCAGAGGAGCCAAAGTGGACAGCAGGCGGCAGACAGCTTTTGTCAGCCGATACTTGCCTTTGTAGGCAGCACCGATGTCACGACCGCCCGTTATATCCTTGAATGTTTTCCAATCTGCGCCTACCAATGTGTTTATAGGAAGCTTGTTGAATTCTAATAGTCCCATTATAGTCTATATATTAATATATTACAGTTTCTCTCCCACTCTATCAAAAAGCTGTTCATTCTTTTTCCACAACCACTGCAATGCCTTGGCGCTCCAACTCCTTCACAGCCTTTTCTATGGCTTCGTAATGTTCGGGAGCTATACCCAGCTTAGGCAAATTCAGTATAGGCAGGTCTTCGGACAAGTGCATCTCCTTATCCTCCACCCTATCGATAATCATACCTACAGCACTGGTATTGTTGGTTATCGGGTCTATCAGGATGAACGAACCGGTAGCCTTATTCTGCCGATAAGGGTCAAAGAAAAGCTCTTTGGCAGTGGTCAGCACCACACGCGCAATCTGATTGAGCTGCATCGGCAATGTTTCCTTGCTCAACTTTCCATTGTCAATGGAAAGATGCTCCATCGTATTGACATCCACCTTATACTTGATACTGTCGATGCGAGTACGGCTTATATTGGTGGTCTGTTTGATGAAGAATGATTTGTTGATATCCATCGGCTCTTCATCCATCCAAACCAGCATCGTTTCAAAATTGCGGTCCATGACGGGCAGGTTATCCGGATGTACCAGCATTTCCCCTCTCGACACATCTATTTCGTCCTCCAGAGTCAGGGTGACGGACTGTGGCGGAAAGGCGTAATCCAATTCGCCGTCGTATGTAACTATACTCTTGATATGCGACTTCTTACCGGAAGGCAATGCCATCACTTCATCTCCCTTACGAATAATACCCGAAGCCACCTTACCGCAAAAACCACGGAAATCGAGATTGGGGCGCAAGACGTATTGAATCGGGAAACGAAAATCCTTCAAATTATGGTCGTTGTCAATATGTACCGTCTCCAGAAAGTCAAGAAGTGAAATACCCTCATACCAAGGAGTACGTTCCGATTTCTCCACCACATTGTCGCCATCCAAAGCTGACAGCGGAATGCAGTTTACGTCAGGAATGCCCAATGGAGCTATAAACTTCCGATATTCATCGACTATCTCATTAAAACGTTCTTCGGAGAAATCCACCAAGTCCATCTTATTGACAGCAAGCACCACATGCTTGATGCCAAGCAACGACACCAGGAAAGTATGCCGGCGCGTCTGCGTAATGACACCCATACGCGCATCCACCAGAATAATTGCCAAGTTAGCTGTAGAGCCCCCGGTAATCATGTTGCGTGTGTACTGCTCGTGTCCCGGAGTATCGGCAATGATAAACTTACGATTGTTGGTCGAGAAGTAGCGGTATGCCACGTCGATGGTGATGCCTTGTTCGCGCTCCGCCTTCAAGCCGTCCAGCAAAAGGGCGTAGTCAATGTGGTCGCCGGCATTTCCCATGCGCTTGCTGTCGCGTTCCAGTGCGTCCAGCTGGTCCTCATATAGTTTCTTGCTGTCGAACAACAGACGGCCTATCAATGTGGATTTTCCGTCATCCACAGAACCGGCAGTCAGTAAGCGCAATAAGTCTTTCTGCTCATCCTTATCAAGAAAAGCCTTTATATCAAGTGTAGAATCGTTCATCCTTAATGATTTAATTTTTAATTCTTAATTTTTAATTCCTTTAGAAGTATCCCTCGCGCTTCTTCTGCTCCATGCTTGCGTCTTGGTCGAAGTCAATGACACGGGTCGTCCGTTCACTCTTGGTGGTGGTCATCATTTCCTCGACAATCTTCTCGATGGTATCGGCATCGCTTTCCACAGCACCGGTCAACGGCCAGCAACCCAGCGTACGGAAACGCACCATACGCATCTTTATCTGGTCGCGGTACTGTTCCGGCAAGCGGTCGTCATCCGCCATTATCAGATTTCCGTCAATCTCCACACAAGGACGTTCCTTGGCAAAATACAACGGCACAATAGGAATATTTTCCAAACGTATATATTGCCAGATGTCCAGCTCCGTCCAATTACTTAACGGAAATACTCGGATACTCTCTCCTTTATGTACCCGGGCATTATAAATATCCCACAATTCGGGACGCTGATTTTTGGGGTCCCATTGATGGAACTTGTCACGGAAGGAGAAAATACGCTCTTTGGCACGTGACTTCTCCTCGTCGCGACGAGCACCACCGAATGCCGCATCAAACTTATACTTATCCAATGCGTGGAGCAAAGCCTGCGTTTTCATCAGGTCCGTATGCACCTTGCTGCCATGCGTAAAAGGCCCGACACCTGCATTGAAAGCTTCCATATTGCTTTCCACTATCAGGTTCCAACCATACTTCTTGGCATACTCGTCACGGAACTGTATCATCTCCTTAAACTTCCACTTGGAATCGATGTGCATCAACGGGAACGGCACTTTGCCGGGAGCAAACGCCTTTTCGGCCAAGCGCACCATAACCGAAGAATCCTTGCCGATACTATACAGCATCACCGGATTTTCAAACTCCGCTGCCACTTCACGGATAATATGAATGGACTCTGCTTCGAGTTCCTTCAAATGGCTCAATTTATATTCTTCTTTCATTATATCTTATTTCTTCTGAATTCTTGGTAAAATGAGTTCCAACAGTTTATTGACCGATTCTTCCAGGCTGAGAACAGAGGTATCCAACGTCAGAGCCGGATGAGCCGGTTCCTCAAAAGGCGCGGAAATACCTGTAAAATTCTTGATTTCTCCCTTACGTGCTTGGCATAAAGTCCCTTCACGTCACGGCGTTCACACTCTTCAAGCGGGGTACTGACATAAACTTCCAGAAAATCGTCTTGTCCGATAATATCAGCCGCCATTTCACGAATATCGTTATTAGGACTGATAAAAGCCGCGATTGTTATAACACCCGTATCAAGAAAGAGTTTGGAAACTTCGCTATACGCCGGATATTCTCCACACGGTCGGCCTCCGTAAAACCGAGGTTATTGTTGATGCCACTGCGGATGTTGTCACCATCCAGGATACGGCAAAGCAATCCTCTTTTATGAAGTTCGCGCTCCAAGGCAATGGCTATCGTACTTTTGCCGGAGCCGCTCAAACCGGTAAACCAAACCATCACGCTGTGCTGCTTCAACAAGTCTTCTTTGTCTTTCCGCATCAGCATTTTGTCAAATATCGGATATATGTGGTTGTTTTCTTCCATATGTTATTATTTCTTCTTTTTTTTAAAATGGCCAAATTAAAGGAATCAAGAAAATGGATATCAGGAAAGTAATGATATTCAAAGGTAACCCGATGCGTACAAAATCCGTGAACTTATAGTTACCGATACCTTGTACAATCAAATTAGTCTGATACCCTATAGGAGTGGAGAAGCTGGCAGAAGCCGCCATACAAATTACAACGAAGAAAGGCATCGGACTGACTCCCATCTGTGAAGAGATGGAAAGTGCCAACGGGAAAGCGAGTGCCGCGGCCGCATTGTTCGTAATCAGTTCTGTAAACAAGTTCGTTATGATAAACACAGCAGCCAGCAACACGTGGGGGCCATAATGATGCTCATGCCTATAATGAAACGCGCCACAGCATCTGCCACTCCGGAATTCACCATCGCCTTGCTGATAGCAAAAGCACAAGCAATCGTTATCAGAATATCCCAAGATATATATTTGGTATACTTGCGGGCCGGAAATATCTTTGTCCAGGCCATAATGATAGTAGTAATGGAAACGAAGAAAAACATATCCAACTTGATTTCCGGAAAAGCTTCCTTGACAACCGGAAGTTCACCAACCGTTGCACCCACTATCATCAATATCAGCAAAACCAAGGCAAACCAGCGCTTTCCCTTTCCGGGCACCGGTTCCGTATCCTTGCCATTGGCCAGCAACACGAACACCGAAGATTCCCCCCAGGTCTTTACAAAAGAGTCATCAGCCATCACCACCAGCGTATCCCCTTCGCGGAGATATTCATTTTCCAGATTTCCGACAATGCTCTGACCGCTACGCTTAATCTCCTTCACTTCGGCCCCATAATGCCGCTTGAAGTTAAAATCACCAAGTTTCTTGTTGATACCGGGAAAACGGGCGCCGAGTACAGCTTCCACCCGATGTAAATCTCCATGCTCCTCCGGTTCCTCATCCAGCTTTACCGCATCCGTACGAACATCCGGCAAAAGCCTTGAGGAAAAAGCGAACAGATAAAGGATGCCTGCAATCGCGACGAAAATGCCCACTTACCCAACTCGAACATAGTAAAGCCTTCATATCCGGCTTCCAATATCATACCATCACCACCAGATTGGTCGACGTCCCTATCAGGGTGCAGATTCCGCCAAGTATCGTCACATAAGAAAGGGGTATAAGGAACTTGGTAGCAGGCAATTTTACAGATTCGGCCCAACGCTTGATAATGGGAGCAAAGATAACAACCACCGGAGTATTGTTTAGAAAAGCTGAAATAAAAGCAATGGTGGGCAACATACGGAACTGCGCTTTAAAGACCGTAGTCTTACCTTGGGGAAGCAGCTTCTTGATTACTTGCCCCAAAGCACCCGATTGCCTGATGCCTTCACTGACCAAAAACAGCATGGCAACAGTCATCATCCCTTATTACTGAACCTTCCAGCATCTCCTTAGGAGTGAGGATACCTGCACACAAGAACAATACTACGACAGAAAAGAGCACCATGCCCGGACGCATTTTATCCAGAACCAAGCAATCACCATGCCCAACAATGCCAGCAGCACAAACAATATCTCAAATGTCATAAAGTCGTTATTTTATTTCGGTATGCTTGGGTTCTACGATAAACCACGGATTCAGCAAATCCTCCTTATTATATTGCAAAGGTTCTTCCTTCCCCGCCTGATAAATTTCCATTCCGGCAGCACGTGCAATAGCATGCCCAGCCGCCGTATCCCATTCCATCGTAGGGGCAAAACGAGGATATACATCAGCCTTGCCTTCAGCTACCAGACAAATCTTGATGGAACTTCCACTTGATATAAGCTCAACTTCCGCATGGCTGCATTTCATTTTCTCGATATAATCTTCTGTCTCGGGCGTCAGATGCGAACGGGAAGCCACAATTACAAACCGTTCGTGCACGCTTGTTTCCGGCAGCCGGACAGCTTTCGCAAGCAGTTCATCCCACAACATTCCATCACGTGCAGTAATACCGGATAGCTTATAAGCACCCGAATCATGCACTCCAAAATAGAGCTCCTTTTTTACCGGCACATAAATGACTCCCATTACCGGTACTGAGTGATGCACCAAAGCTATATTCACTGTGAACTCACCGTTCCTCTTGATGAACTCCTTCGTACCGTCCAAAGGGTCTACAATCCATAAAGTTTCCCAACTCCGTCGTTCCGAAAAAGGCAAATGTTTGCCTTCCTCGCTTAGCAGAGGGAAAGGTGTATCAGCCAAAAAACGGCAGATAGTTTCATGAGCCTTACGGTCGGCAATAGTAAGAGGAGAATTATCCGCTTTTTTTTCTACCTGAAAATCCGATGCCGGATCATCGTAAATGGAAAGGATTTTCTCGCCAGCCTGCAAAGCGGCATCAATCGCATTCAGTATATATCGTCGTTCCATACTATATTCTTCTCAAAGATAAGGCACAAAATTAAAAACTTTTTCAGGTCTAAAAGTTTCCATCTCTTGTTTTATAACTTCTTTTAAACGAAAGAGAGAATATTATAAGCACTTTTCACAATCAGGAAAATCAATCCGGAGCAGAGAAAAATAGAGTGAAATATTCACGAAGGAAGAGGAACTAAAGAGACTGTGACAACATGAGTTTATCTGGGTCTTTTCTCAATTAGTCCGTTAGTTCACAGTACTGAACACTTTGTTTCACTGCTTAAAAACAAGTTGTTTCCTTTAATGAAACAAACTGTTCTGTTAAAGGAAACACTTTGTTTTGCCAAACCAAACACGCGACAGCGCCAGCCTTCACATTCTTTCGGCATATCATGAAAAAGGCAGTAACTTCGCAGTTACTGCCTCATCTTGAAAGGAAACATACATTCCTTTCTGTTATGAATTACCAAAAGAATTCTATTAATTGACGCTATACAGCAACCATGCCTTCTGGAAGTCATCATTCGAAGGATGTTTAGCTTTGAAAGAGTCGCGCAGATTCTCGGCGGATGCTCTGTCATCGAATGTACCGATAACTACACGATACAGGTTTCTTTCTGCATTGTAAACCACCATTGCAGTATAGCCTTCATTCACCAATGCCTGCTTCACACCTTCCGCATTAGCTTTCACGCTATAAGCTCCGCAAACTACACTAAAGGTTTTCAAGCTGGTACCACCTGATACCACAGTCACCTTTTCCTGACGCATGCCGGCAGGTGCACTTTCCACCACCTTTACTTCTACTGGAGCGGTAACCACTGGAGCCACCTCTTCAGCAGGGGCAGTTGTTTGCGGCTCAGCCAATTCCTGCTGTTTTGCCTTTTCATATGCTTTCTTATAAGCACTTTCACTTGATTTACAAGAAGAGAATGCCAGAGCTATGCATACTCCCATTCCCAATACGGCTAATTTTTTTCATCTTTTCTATTGTTTTTATTAGTAAAATCGTCTATTCTTATTCTTTATCTCAAAATTTCGAAAAATAGATTTCGTGCCCTCATATTCCAAACGCAATGAAGAGTAGGCAAATCTTCTACTTTAAAGGTACATTTTCCTTCCGGCCACCCGAAATAAGTATCATAATTTTTATCGTTAACGCTTTCAGGCAACAAAATAATGGAAATTTCAGCACCTTTCAAAGAATAATTTCCAAAAAACGTAGTCAACCCTCCATCTTTCAACAAACATATGGCAGAAAAACTTCCTTTTTGAAAATTATAGAATACACTGTCCACCTTCTCTGATGTACCGTCGGCATATTGATACTGACGCAACTGCACTTACCGGCCAAGTCACCCCCACCATTCATGCAAGCGGTCAAAGTACAAGCCACCAATACAATCCAAAGATATTTTAAATGCAATTTCATCATTTTTCCATGCCACTATCTAAATATGGAACAAAAGTACACCATAACATGCGATTATACCTCAGCATCCTTAGTTAAATATAATTAAACCCCTCCATAAAAAGAGATTTCCCGGAAGACTTGACGTATATTTGCCAAATATAAACAGAGCATGAGGCTCACTTAATTGATTACATGACATTTGAAAATTTGAATTTGATAGAACCTATATTGAAGGCTCTTCAAGAAGAGGGGTATTCCACCCCTACCCCAATCCAGGAAAAATCGATCCCTATATTACTTCAAGGAAAAGACTTATTAGGATGTGCTCAAACCGGAACAGGCAAAACCGCCGCATTTTCCATCCCTATCTTGCAAAAGTTGTATAAAACGGATAACCGCAAAAGTATCAAAGCACTCATTCTGACGCCGACCCGCGAGTTGGCCATACAGATAGGAGAATGCTTCAGTGCATATGGTAAGTATACCGGATTGAGACATGCGTCATCTTCGGCGGTGTAGGACAAAAGCCACAGACAGATGAACTGAAACGTGGAGTACAAATACTGGTTGCAACTCCCGGACGACTGCAAGACCTGGTCAACCAAGGTTTCATTAACCTAAAAGCACTCGAATTCTTCGTATTGGACGAAGCAGACCGGATGCTGGACATGGGATTCATACATGATATCCGACGCATATTAAAGCTATTGCCCGCAAAACGGCAGACTCTCTTCTTTTCGGCCACAATGCCTCCGGAAATAGAGACCTTGGCAAACTCCATGCTGACGCACCCCGAGAAAGTGGAAGTCACCCCTGCATCGTCTACGGTTGACACAATCTCCCAATCAGTCTATTTTGTTGAGAAAAAAGAGAAAAAAGACTTACTGATTCATCTGCTGAAGAATCCGGCTATCGAGTCCGTACTCATCTTCACCAGAACCAAATATGGAGCGGACAAACTTGCACGCATTCTGAACAAGTCCGGAATAAGAGCCGAAGCCATACATGGGAACAAGTCGCAGAATGCCCGACAGCGAGCATTGACCGGTTTTAAGAGCCATGAACTGCGCGTACTGATAGCAACCGACATTGCAGCACGAGGTATCGACGTGGACCAACTATCACACGTCATCAACTACGAGTTGCCCAACATTCCGGAAACATACGTACACCGTATCGGACGAACGGACGCGCCGGCCACGACGGTATTGCCCTCTCTTTTTGCGAATCGGAAGAACTGCCTTACCTGAAAGATATCCAAAAATTGATAGGGAAAAACATCCCGGTAATAAAAGAACACCCTTTTGTCACCGCCGATGCTTAAAAGCCCAGGAAATCAAGACCGAAGAAATTAAGGCCAAAACCAAGGAAAACAAAATCTATCGTGGGAGCCGTACGAATGGAGACTTTTGGAGAAGAAAAAAGCGAACCTCGCAAAACAACACCCCAAAAGGAGTTGGAAGATAAGGACAATCATAAAAAAACTGATATTCCGAACAAAGTTTCAAAAAGATTTGTTAGTTTTGTCGTACGAACCTCAAAAAGAAAGGAATATCATTATGAAAGGATTAAATGTTTTAGCAGCTTTCCTGGGTGGTGCCGCAGTAGGTGCAGCCCTCGGTATCTTATTTGCTCCTGAAAAAGGAGAAGACACCCGTAACAAAATCGCAGAAATTCTCCGTAAGAAAGGGATTCGTCTGAACCGAAGCGAAATGGAAGACTTGGTAGATGAAATTGCTGCGGAAATTAAAGGTGAGGTAACGGAATAAGGTAAAAAACAGAACCACTATGTTTGCAGACGACAAAAGTATAGAAAATATGCAGCAGCTATTCATGGAAGTCAAAAAATACCTGGAGCTGCAAAAGGAATATACCAAACTGGAAGTCACCGAAAAACTGTCCAAACTGCTTTCTACACTTTTATTGGTGCTATTGGTCGTTATACTCGGCGTAGTGGTTCTGTTTCATCTGTCGTTTACGCTGGTCTACATCTTAGCTCCACTGGTGGGTGGGCTTATGATGAGCTTTGCACTCATTGCGTGCTTTCATATATTGCTCATCGTTCTGCTTGTCCTATTCCGCAAAAAGCTCATTATTGATCCGACAGTAAAACTTATCGCAGAATTATTCTTAGACAATTAATTCGAAATATTCATGGATAATACGACCAATACGACTCCCGTCACTTTAGAAAGCATCGCCCAGAAAAAAGCCATGCTGCTACAAGAAATACGACTCCAGAAAGAAATCATGACTGGGCTTACACAAGAAATTTTTGCTCCGCTGGAACCAGCTACCAACAAGGCAAATGCATGATGAGAGCATTCAACACGGGTATGGCTGTTTTTGACGGTATAGTATTGGGGGTAAAGGTAATGAAGAAATTCAGAAAAATATTTGGAAGAAAGAGATAGAATATCGGATAAAAAAAGAGGGGATGGCCATAACAGTCATCCCCTCTTTTTATCCGATATAGTCTGAGCACTTTTATACGTACGTCTCAAGCAACTTCACTGCTCCTTCAGGCACAATCGTCACTTCTTGGGTTGCAGCTGGCAGCAGGATTGTTTCGCCCGCTTGTACGGAAACTTCATTCTTCTCATTATCAATAATACGGCAAGAACCCTCCACACAAATAAAAATAACAAAAGAATCCAGTTCAGAATAGTCACAAGTGATTTCTTCCGTCATGTCATAGATGGAAGTCGTGAAATACGGGCTTGCCACCATTTCTACCGGTTCATTCTGCACCTGCTCGTACTCCGTACGAAAATCGTCCTGCACATCTGCAAAATTAATGGCATCAATGGCCTGGCTTGTATGCAGTTCTCTTGATTTACCATCCTTATCCTTACGATTGTAATCAAAAATACGGTAAGTGATATCCGACGTTGCTGTATTTCTGCTACAAAAGCTCCCGCACCGATTCCATGTACCCGACCTGCAGGCACATAAAACACATCGCCCGGTTTAATGGCGCAAGTCTGCAGAACATCCGCAAACGTACCATTATACACTCGTTCCTTATATTCTTTCGGAGTAATCTGCTCTGCAAAACCGGAAATCAGCTTGGCACCCTGGTCAGCAGCAATAACATACCACATTTCATTTTTACCAAAACTGTTATGACGTTTCTTAGCCAACTCGTCACCCGGGTGTACCTGAATCGACAAGTCCAACTTGGCATCAATAAACTTTATCAATAAAGGAAACTTATTTCCGAAACGTGCATAGTTGGCTTCTCCTACCAGGTCTTCCTTATATTTTCTGACCATATCCGGCAGCGTCAATCCTTTGTCTGCACCATTGGCCACTATAGACTCACTGCCTTCTACTGCCGACACTTCCCAACTCTCGCCTACATTGGCAAGGGTATCATTCAAATGTTTGAATGGAATAATCTTGTCGCCTCCCCAAAGCGTCTGCTTCAGAATAGGCTCAAATTTTAGAGGATACATTCGTTGTTTTTATTAGAACTTTCTGTTAATGATGTGATTTTTTTAGATTCCGGGGGCAAACATACAAAAAATATCAATTTGTATTCCATTTGTTAAACGCTAAACTTTCCTAAAATGTTCTCCACATTTCCTTCCAATTACTTGGGGGAACAAAAGAATTTCTTTTTATTTGCAAGAAATTTAATTAATACCATGGATATGATAAACACTACTCCAACAGAAAGTAATTTGTCCGGTTTGAACCAAAAAGACTTTCAAAAGGATATAAATAACAAAAAGACAGATTTGTTTATCCTGAAGAATGCCCAGGGAATGGAAGTTGCAGTTACTAATTACGGCTGTGCAATACTTTCCATCATGGTACCCGACAAAAATGGCAAATATGCCAATGTTGTATTAGGACACGACAGTATTGAACATGTAATCAACAGCCCGGAACCTTTTCTAAACACTACCATCGGACGCTACGGTAACCGGATAGCTAAAGGAAAGTTTACTTTATACGGCGAAGAGCACCAATTGGCAATCAACAATGGTCCCAACTCACTGCATGGCGGTCCGACTGGTTTTCATACCCGTGTATGGGATGCTGTCCAGCCAGAGCCATCAACAGTCATCTTCAACTACACATCCGCTGACGGCGAAGAGGCTTCCCCGGAAATCTCGAAGTAGAAATGACTTATCGCCTGGAGGATGAGACCAATGCTCTGGTCATCGAATACCGGGCTACTACCGATAAAGCCACCATCGTCAATCTGACCAATCACGGTTTCTTCAATCTTGCCGGTATAGCCAATCCCTCCCCTACAGTCTTAAACAATATCGTTACCATCAACGCAGATTTTTATGTACCCATCGATGAAGTATCCATTCCTACCGGAGAGATATTGAAGGTAGAAGGTACTCCTATGGATTTCCGTACTCCCCATACTCTTGGTGAACGAATTGATGAGAAACATACACAAATTGTGAATGGCGCAGGATATGACCATTGCTATGTACTGAACAAGACTGAAAGTGGAGAGCTGAGCCTTGCAGCCACCTGCATAGAGCCCAACAGCGGGCGAACGATGGAAGTATATACCACTGAAAATGGCGTCCAGCTCTACACAGGAAACTGGCTCGGGGGCTTTGAAGGTGCCCATGGAGCCACTTTCCCTGCAAGAAGTGCAGTCTGCTTTGAGGCCCAGTGTTTTCCCGATACGCCCAACAAGTCCCATTTTCCGTCGCAGTATTGCTACCGGGTGATGAGTACCAGCAAGTGACAATCTACAAGTTTGGTGTACAAGAATGAAATAACTAATCCAATTTATAAACTTATTAATTTTACAAAACCATGACACAACAAAAACAGAATGGTAAACTCATCGCAATTATCACGATGATCTTCCTTTTTGGTATGATTTCATTTGTTACCAACCTTGCTGCCCCTATGGGAATCGTACTGAAAAATCAGTTTTCAGTATCCAACGCTTTAGGGATGTTGGGTAACTTTGGTAACTTTATTGCATATGCAGTGATGGGAATACCAAGCGGCATCTTACTACAACGGGTAGGGTATAAAAAAACGGCATTGATAGCAGTAGCTGTAGGCTTTATCGGTGTAGGTATCCAATATTTATCAGGTCATTCAAGCCTGATATGGCTTTTGCCGTATATTTGATTGGCGCTTTCATCGCCGGTTTCTCCATGTGTTTGCTTAATACGGTAGTCAACCCGATGCTGAACAAGCTCGGCGGCGAAGGTAACAAAGGAAACCAGCTTATCCAAGTGGGTGGTTCTTTCAACTCCGTAATGGCCACCATTACTCCGATGTTCGTAGGTATCCTGATTGCCGGTTCCATTGAAAAAGCTACTATCTCTCAGATATTCCCTGTAATGTACACAGCAATGGCTGTATTTGCCATCGCGTTCTTCGTTCTTTTGATTGTGCCCATACCGGAACCCAATGCTGCAACTTCAACAGAACCTATCGGTAAGTTGATGTCAGGCGCTTTAAAATTCCGCCACTTCATTTTGGGAGCTATAGCAATCTTTGTATATGTAGGTGTCGAAGTTGGTGTACCGGGTACTCTGAACTTGTTCTTGACCGATCCGATTGAAAAGGGAGGAGCAGGCATTTCTTCCACCATTTCCGGTTTTGTTGTAGGTACATATTGGTTCCTCATGCTGATTGGACGTCTGGCCGGCGCTTCATTGGGTGCAAAAATCTCCAGTAAGGCAATGCTTACCTTTACTTCCGCATTAGGCTTACTTTTGGTATTCCTTGCCATCTTCTCATCTACGGTTCGCTTGTCAATCTGCCGGTACTCCAACAAAGTGCTACGGGAGGTCTCTCTTTCGGATTTGCAGAAGTACCCATCAATGCAATGTATCTGGTACTGGTAGGTCTGTGTACTTCCATCATGTGGGGTGGTATCTTTAATTTGGCCGTAGAAGGATTGGGTAAATATCTGGCAGCGGCTTCCGGTCTGTTCATGGTATTGGTATGCGGCGGCGGCATCTTGCCCGTTATCCAAGGTTTGGTGGCCGACATTGCAGGTTTCATGCCGAGTTACTGGGTTATCATCGCAGCCCTTGGCTATCTGTTGTTCTACGGTTTGGTAGGCTGCAAAATGTCAATAAGACATCAAGGTCGATTAACAAGAAAATATAGGTAATTTATTTATTCACCTTATAAAATATAAATATCATGGATATAGAATACGTAAGAAGCCGTTTCATCAAGCACTTTGACGGAACAACGGGAGCTGTTTATGCTTCTCCGGGTCGCATCAACCTTATCGGTGAGCATACAGACTATAACGGTGGTTTTGTATTCCCCGGAGCAATCGATAAGGGAATGATTGCAGAAATAAAGCCCAACGGCACAAACACAGTAAAAGCTTATTCCATCGACCTGAAAGATTATGTGGAATTTGGCTTGAATGAAGAAGATGCACCCCGCGCAAGCTGGGCAAGATATATCTTTGGCGTGTGCCGGGAAATGATGAAACGCGGTGTAGATGTAAAAGGTTTCAATACCGCTTTTGCAGGCGATGTGCCTCTAGGTGCAGGAATGTCCTCGTCAGCAGCTTTGGAAAGTACCTATGCCTATGCTTTGAACGACTTGTTCGGTGACAACAAGATAGACAAATTTGAATTGGCAAAAGTGGGACAATCTACAGAACACAACTATTGTGGCGTAAACTGTGGTATCATGGACCAATTTGCTTCTGTATTCGGAAAGAAAGGAAGCCTCATCCGCCTGGATTGCCGTTCACTGGAATATCAGTATTTCCCATTCGACCCGCAAGGCTATCGTCTGGTTCTTGTAGATTCTGTAGTGAAACACGAACTTGCATCTTCAGCATACAACAAACGTCTCAAAGCTGCGAAGCTGCTGTTGCCGCTGTTCAGAAGAAGCATCCACACGTAGAATTCCTGCGTGACGTTACCATGGGCATGCTGGAAGAAGCCAAAGCCGACATCAGCGCAGAAGACTATATGCGTGCAGAATATGTCATCGAAGAGATTCAACGCGTACTCGACGTTTGCGACGCCTGGAAAAAGGCGATTATGAAACTGTAGGCCAAAAGATGTATGAAACACATCATGGCATGAGTAAGTTGTATGAAGTAAGCTGCGAAGAACTCGATTTTCTGAATGACCTTGCATTCGATTGTGGAGTTACCGGTTCACGTGTCATGGGCGGTGGATTCGGTGGATGTACAATCAATCTGGTAAAGGATGAATTGTACAGTACATTCATCGAAAAAGCAAAAGATGAATCAAGAAGAAGTTCGGCAGAAGCCCAAAAGTATATGATGTAGTCATCAGCGACGGTGCCCGCAGATTAGAATAATAGACATCAGCATTCAAATAAAAGGCGTTTCCCAGTAATGGGAAGCGCCTTTTTCTTCTCCCCTATTCCACCGTTTTCCACTCTAAAAACAAAATCATCCGAGAAGTTTATTCCGAACACATCTATCTGTACAGCCAGTTGGCACAGATATGTTTCTTGACACTTATGTTGCATAACATATAAAAGTGTACAGCCTACACTAAAGAAAAGTGTTACTTTTACACCCAAAGAAAGATAATCATCTCATTTACATTAAATACAAAACCATGAAAAGACATGTTCTACTTGCAGGAATTGCCGCAATGATGCTAACTGCGTGCAATCAAAAGACAGAAACAACGCTTACGCTGTCCGGTCTTGATCCAGTAAAATTCCAAACAACAGTCAATGACGCCCAGACACAGCTTTATACGCTGAAGAATAAAGCGGGCATGGAAGTATGCATCACAAACTTTGGAGGACGTATTGTATCCATTATGGTACCCGACAAAATGGAGTTATGCAGGATGTAGTATTGGGCTTTGACAGCATTGCCGATTACATCAACATTCCAAGTGACTTTGGTGCTTCTATCGGACGCTACGCCAACCGGATTAACCAAGGGAAAATCGTTCTTGACGGAGATACTATACAGTTACCACAGAACAATTTCGGACATTGCCTGCACGGTGGCCCCAAAGGATGGCAATACCAAGTATACAGTGCCAATCCCATTGACAGCACAACTCTGGAGCTCACCCGCATTTCACCGGATGGAGACGAGAATTTCCCAGGTAATGTTACGGCAAAAGTACTTTTCAAGTTAACGGATGACAATGCCATTGATATAAAATACAGTGCAACAACAGACCAAAAGACGGTTATCAATATGACTAACCATTCTTATTTCAATTTATCAGGTGACCCTTCAAAGGCAGCAACAGACCACATCTTATACATCAATGCAGACAACTATACTCCGGTAGACAGTACTTTCATGACAACGGGTGACATCATCTCCGTCAAAGAAACACCAATGGACTTTACCACTCCCAAGAGTGTGGCACAAGACATCAACCGGACGGACTTTGAACAAATAAAGAACGGAAACGGATATGACCACAATTGGTACTGAATACTAAAGGTGACCTATCCCAAGTGGCAGCCAAACTGACATCGCCTATAAGCGGCATCACCCTGGAAGTTTATACCAATGAGCCAGGCATACAAGTATATACCGGGAATTTCCTGGACGGCACCGTAAAAGGTAAAAAAGGCATTACTTACAACCAGCGCGCTTCCGTATGCCTCGAGACACAACATTATCCGGATAGCCCCAACAAAGCCCAATGGCCTTCTGTCGTACTGGAACCCGGACAAATTTACAACAGTGAATGTGTTTTCAAATTTTCCGTAGAAAAATAACAATAACCTTATAAATCATTTATTATCGTGGAAACATTAGATTGGTTAGTCATTGGAATCTTTTTCCTGGCTTTAATTGGAATTATTGTCTGGGTTGTCAAACAGAAACAGAATGACTCAGCAGACTATTTTTTAGGTGGTCGTGATGCCACATGGCTCGCTATCGGTGCATCTATCTTTGCATCCAACATCGGTTCGGAACACTTAATCGGATTAGCCGGTGCCGGTGCTTCCAGCGGTATGGCGATGGCACATTGGGAAATACAAGGCTGGATGATCCTTATCTTAGGTTGGGTATTCGTACCGTTCTATTCGCGAAGTATGGTATTCACAATGCCTGAATTCCTAGAACGCCGCTATAATCCACAATCACGTACAATATTGTCTGTAATATCTTTAATCAGCTATGTACTGACAAAAGTTGCCGTGACGGTTTATGCAGGAGGATTGGTATTCCAACAAGTATTCGGTATAAAAGAACTTTGGGGAATCGACTTCTTTTGGATTGCCGCCATCGGTCTGGTTATACTGACTGCGCTCTACACAATCTTCGGAGGAATGAAGTCGGTACTTTATACCTCCATCCTGCAGACCCCCATCTTGCTGTTAGGTTCACTGATAATCCTTGTACTCGGCTTCAAAGAATTGGGAGGCTGGGATGAGATGATGAGAATCTGCGGTGCAGTCACAGTGAACGATTATGGCAACACAATGACAGAACTTATACGCAGTAATAACGACCCTAACTTCCCTTGGTTGGGTGCACTGATTGGTTCAGCCATTATCGGATTCTGGTATTGGTGTACAGACCAGTTCATCGTGCAACGCGTACTTTCCGGAAAGAATGAAAAGGAAGCACGGCGCGGTACCATCTTCGGAGCTTACTTGAAATTATTGCCCGTATTCTTATTCCTTATCCCAGGCATGATGCTTTCGCATTACACCAAAAATATCTCGGAACCGGGGGAGAAGGTTTTCTACCTATGCTGGCAAACGGAAATGCCAATGCAGATGCTGCTTTCCCAACTCTAGTAGCAAAATTGCTTCCTGCAGGAGTCAAAGGTTTGGTTGTTTGCGGTATTCTTGCAGCATTGATGAGTTCTCTCGCATCTTTGTTCAACTCATCTGCTATGCTTTTCACCATTGACTTCTACAAACGTTTCAAGCCGAACACTTCTGAGAAAAAGTTGGTAGGAATTGGACAGATGGCAACTGTTGCGATTGTGATATTGGGTATACTCTGGATTCCCATTATGCGCAGTGTAGGCGATGTACTTTACACCTACTTACAAGATGTACAATCTGTATTAGCACCAGGCATTGCCGCAGCCTTCCTCTTGGGGATCTGCTGGAAACGCACCTCTGCACAAGGCGGTATGTGGGGACTGATTGCCGGAA
>ENA-OQCS01000520-OQCS01000520.1-human-gut-metagenome-genome-assembly--contig:-NODE-520-length-21419-cov-3.638080_pt1 | contig 21419 bp, 27 predicted proteins | sample MGYA00242757_ERZ504575 | MGnify/ENA primary metagenome ERZ504575 (study PRJEB26092, sample SAMD00036297) | human gut metagenome | host: Homo sapiens | study: EMG produced TPA metagenomics assembly of... | reverse complement strand
ACTGGACAGGAATGAAGAGAGATGGAAAATAAAAAGAAGGCGATCTTCAATGTCATATTTTTGCTGGTGGTATTTGCCGGTACAATGTATGGCGTATTTCATGGGGAAGATATTGGTGAGATTGTGAGACAACAGTACATTTGTAGGTAAGGAGACGCTGACCAGGATTATCCTTTCCGACAAGACCAAGAACATCGAAGATGCTGCCTTTAAGGGATGCAAAAATCTCAAGATATGCCAGATACGGAAGAAAACGGCTCCCAATCTGTTGTCCGAAGCATTGGCCGATAGCGTTACAGCCATATTTGTTCCATTGGGATGCAGTGACTCCTACCGTACCAAAAAGAAATGGGAGACCTTTGCATTCATTGAAGGAGAACCACTGACAGTAAATGTGCAGATTGGTAAAATGGGCAGCCTTGCCAGCGAACTGTTAAGAGCCGGATTTCAGCCCAAAGACGTTAACTTTCTGACCGTTGAAGGAAAAATGGACGAAGCCGACTTCACATTGATACGCGACTATATGCCCAATCTGGTTTCCATCGACATGACCAACAGTAATGCCACTGCAATTCCCGACTATACTTTCACCCAAAAGAAGTATCTGCTGAACGTACGGCTCCCGCAAGAGCTTAGAAGCATCGGACAGCGTGCATTCAGTGGCTGCGGTCGTTTGTGCGGCACGCTGGTGCTTCCTGCTAGTGTAACCGCCATTGAGTACGGAGCATTTATGGGATGCGACAACCTGCGCTATGTGCTTGCCACGGGGAATAAGATTACCACGCTGGGCGACAACCTTTTCGGTGAAAGCCAAGGCAAAATTATATATAAGGAGAAACAATAACCCAGACTATTCCCCGCCTTAATAAGAACAAAGAGACTCTTTTAATAGCAAAAGAAGGTGTGTTAGAATGATTTTTAGCTATCATTCTAACACACCTTCTTCTTTTTTCAATATCGCACAAGCCTTTATTAAACAAAAAAGATATGAAAGAAGAATCGTTCCATCATGGCAGAAATATTGTTCCACCGTGGTGAAAAAATCGTTCCACCATGGTGGAACGATTTTTCCTCATGATGGAACGATTTAAAATATGCTTATTTAGTCCTTAGCTTCCGTTATCACTTTGTTGCGTACATACGTGCACGCAACTCCTTAATGTGGTCTGAAGTGATGTATTCGTCATACTCCATCATCTTGTCGATAATACCGTTCGGAGTCAATTCGATGATACGGTTGGCAACCGTCTGAATGAACTCGTGGTCGTGGGATGAGAAAAGGATATTGCCTTTATAGGTCTTTAGATTATTGTTGAATGCCTGGATAGACTCCAAGTCGAGGTGATTGGTAGGTGTATCCAGAATCAAGCAATTGGCATTGCGCAGCTGCATACGTGCAATCATGCAACGCATCTTCTCACCTCCCGACAATACGCTTGCTTTCTTCAGCACCTCCTCGCCGGAGAACAGCATACGTCCCAGGAAGCTCTTCATATAGACTTCATTGCCTTCACCGAACTGGCTCAACCAGTCCACCAGATTCAGGTCTGTATTAAAGAATGCAGTATTGTCCAGCGGCAGGTAAGCGGTGGTAATAGTCACACCCCAGTTGAAAGTACCTGCATCCGGTTTCATATTCTCGTTGATAATCTCGAACAGGGCGGTCATGGCACGCGGGTCGTGCGAAAGGAATACAATCTTGTCTCCCTTCTCTACGTTGAAGTTGACGTCGCGGAACAGCACCGTACCATCTTCCAGCGTTTTCGTCAAACCGGAAACTTCCAGAATCTGATTACCCGGTTCGCGTTCGGGCGTAAAGATGATGCCCGGATACTTACGTGATGACGGCTTGATTTCTTCTACATTCAGTTTCTCCAACATCTTCTTGCGGCTGGTAGTCTGCTTGCTCTTTGCCACATTGCACTGAATCGGCGGATAAACTCTTCCAGCTCTTTCTTCTTCTCCTCGGCCTTTGCCTTCTGGTTCTGCTGCTGACGGAGCGCCAGCTGGCTGGACTCGTACCAGAAGCTATAGTTACCGGCAAAGAGGTTAATCTTTCCGTAGTCGATGTCCACCGTATGCGTACAAACGGAGTCGAGGAAGTGACGGTCGTGGCTTACCACCAGCACCGTATGCTCAAAGTTGGAGAGGTACTCTTCCAGCCAAGTCACGGTCTCCATATCCAAGTCATTGTAGGCTCGTCCAGCAGCAAGTTATCAGGATTTCCATAGAGAGCTTGCGCCAGCATGACACGCACCTTTTCCTTGTTGTTCAACTCACCCATCAACAGATAATGCTTGTCTTCCTTGATACCCAAACCACTCAACAAGGCGGCAGCATCGCTTTCGGCATTCCAGCCGTCCAACTCGGCAAATTTCTCTTCCAATTCGGAAACCTTCAGCCATCCTCGTCTGTGAAATCCTCTTTGGCATACAGCACTTCACGCTGCTTCATGATATCCCACAACACCGTGTGTCCCATCATCACCGTGTCCATCACCGTAAAAGCATCCCACTTAAAGTGGTCCTGGCTCAAAACGGAAAGACGCTCTCCCGGAGCCAGCATGATGGAGCCGTCGTAGGGTCCAGCTCCCCGGAAATCGTTTTCAGGAAAGTAGATTTTCCGGCGCCGTTGGCACCGATGATACCATAACAGTTACCACTTGTAAACTTCAGGTTTACGTCATTGAACAACACTCTTTTACCAAACTGTACTGAGACATTAGAGACTGTAATCATCTTTATATTTACGATTTATTTATTTACAATTTACTATTTAATACCTATTAGTCTGCGAATTGCGAGTGCAAAGATAGTTATTTTTCCATGAATAGGCACAGAGAAGCGCTGTCAATCTGACATAAAAGTATTACCTTTGCAGCGTTTTCGGCAAAAATATCCGTTTTGGCAAAGTTTTTGCTGGAGCACCAATATCGTATTAACTTAAACCCTTAACAGCAATGAAAGCTAAATCATTTTACAAGAATAATAAGCATAACAATATGAATCCGAAAGAAAAAGAAAACAACCAGGAAGAGGAGCTGAAAACTCAAGCTACTCCTAACGAATGTGACGAAGAAACTGTCGGACAAGAAACTTCACAAGAAAACGAAGCTCCCCTGACAGAAGAAGAAAAGCTCGCCCAGGAACTGGAAAAGGCCAATGAACAGATTGAAGAGCAGAAGGACAAATACCTGCGCTTGTCTGCCGAGTTTGACAATTACCGCAAACGTACCATGAAGGAGAAAGCAGAACTCATCCTGAACGGTGGTGAAAAGAGTATCAGCAGTATCCTACCCATTGTGGATGACTTTGAACGCGCCCTCAAAAACATGGAGACAGCCACCGACGTAGCGCCGTAAAAGAAGGCGTTGAACTTATCTACAACAAGTTCATGTCTGTATTGGGACAAAACGGCGTTAAGGTAATAGAGACAAAGGAACAACCGCTCGATACAGACTATCACGAAGCCATCGCCGTGATTCCGGCACCCAATGAAGCACTGAAAGGCAAAATTCTGGACTGTGTACAAACCGGTTACATCCTAAACGACAAAGTGATCCGTCATGCCAAGTGGTAGTCGGAGAATAACATAAAACTGTATGGAAAAAAGAGATTACTACGAAGTATTGGAAGTCGAAAAGACAGCAACGGTAGAAGAAATAAAGAAAGCCTATCGCAAGAAAGCCATCCAATATCATCCGGACAAGAATCCGGGCGACAAAACAGCCGAAGAGAAATTCAAGGAAGCGGCAGAAGCATACGACGTACTAAGCAATCCGGACAAGCGTGCCCGCTACGATCAGTTTGGTCATGCCGGACTGGGTGGTGCCGCCGGTAATGGTGGTCCGTTCGGCGGCTTCAGTGGAGGCATGTCCATGGACGACATCTTCTCCATGTTCGGTGACATCTTTGGCGGACACAGTGGAGGTTTTCGGCGGTTTTGGAGGTTTCGGCGGAGGCGGTGGAGCACAACAACGCCGTTACCGTGGTTCGGACCTGCGTGTCAAGGTGAAACTGAACCTCAAGGAAATCTCTACCGGCGTGGAAAAGAAATTCAAACTGAAGAAATACGTAACTTGTACCACTGCCATGGCACTGGAGCCGAAGGTGACGGTGGTTCAGAGACCTGCCCGACTTGTAACGGCAGCGGCACGGTAATCCGTAACCAGCAAACCATACTCGGCACCATGCAAACAAGAACCACTTGTCCGACTTGTGGCGGTGAAGGCAAAATCATCAAAAACAAGTGTAAGGAATGTGCCGGTGAAGGTATTGTATACGGTGAAGAAGTAGTAACCGTAAAAATCCCGAAAGGTGTCGCAGAAGGTATGCAGCTCTCTATGGGAGGAAAAGGAAATGCAGGCAAGCACAACGGTATGCCGGGAGACCTGCTGATTCTTGTAGAAGAAGAACAAGACCCGAACCTGATACGCGACGAAAATGACTTGATTTACAACCTGCTCCTCAGCTTCCCGACAGCAGCCTTGGGTGGTGCGGTAGAAATTCCCACGATTGATGGAAAGGTGAAAGTAAAAATTGACTCAGGTACGCAACCGGGAAAAGTACTCCGCCTGCGCGGCAAAGGTTTGCCCAACGTGAATGGATACGGCACGGGAGATTTGCTAGTAAATGTCAGCGTATATGTACCCGAAACGCTGAGCAAGGATGAGAAGAAAACATTGGAGGAAATGGAAGAATCTGATAACTTCAAGCCAAACACTTCGATTAAGGAGAAAATATTCAAGAAGTTCAAGAGCCTGTTTGACTAATAACATGGTACATAAAGAAGCCTCCCGATATTTTATTGTATATCGGGAGGCTTCTTTGTTTTATCAAAAAAATATTAAAGTTCCAACATCCGCTTCATAAAAGCCTTTATTCCCTCCACATCAGAAGTCTGAGGAGCCCATGAAGCCAAATCCTCTGAGGGTAGAGGCTGATATGGGCCTTTTTTAATTTCAAAAATAACGGTGCCTGACTCCAAGGCAATAATACTATGCCACGTATTAGAAGGAATCTCCAGACCATATTTACCTTCCGAAGGATTGAGGCATACCTTATCTGTTACATTACCGGCATCATCATAAAAAAATGCCAGCAGACTTCCACGCAAAACCAGATAAGTTTCTTCCTTATCTGTATGACGGTGAGGAGGAAGATAAGTTCCTGGTTCCAAAGCATTCAGCAACCGATGAATAGGGGCATCCATAGACGCATGAAAATTATAATTCATACGTAAACGGGAATTCTCCTTGGCTTGTGAAGTAACGGTATCCAGCAGCTCTTCTGTTATCAGCTTCATCATAACCTCAGCAATTGAGCAAACTTGGCAGGAAGTTCTGCTTTACCCGCTTCAATAGACAAACTTTTCCTTCTTTATCTAGTAATATAGCAGCCTTCTGCGAGGAAGCCAATGAGGCAACTTCCGCCACATTACCAGCAACAAACAAGCATCCGGAAAAAAGAGGGGTAATCACCTTCCGGGTATGCCCTTTCCATTTTACAAACACAGCCTGCATCGGGCAATATGTAGTATATCCCGCAGCATTCAAACGCTGCATCAACTTATGTTCAGACTTAGGTGCTGTGTACAATGCATGCCAGCACATCATATCATTATCCGTCATCATATTGTTTGCTTTTTCCATCCCTTTAATAAATCTTTTACAAATAATATCCATCCCACACTGCCGACACCTGCCAAGAACATGAAGCCGATCAAAATCATCAATTTATTGGGCTTTGCAGGCTTCAAAGGTACCGTAGCCGGCTGGACAACCGTATATACCGGTGTAATCTCCTGCACCTTAGCTCTTGCCATCTGCAATTGTTGAGACACTTGTGTATATACTTGATAGGCTAAATTCATTTCATTCTGTAAACGCTCTTGCTCTGCGCGATAACTCAGTAATATTATATTCTGGTTTGCATCTACAAAATTTGCGTATTTCTTCTGGCATCCTCATAACTGGCCTTTGCTTCTCCATAAAGTTTTTCGGTAAATGCCAAATCATGACGAGCCTTATTAGTCCGATAATCTGTGATGTAGTTCTGCAGGCAATGCATCACGGTATCCGTCAGCGAAGCAGATATCAAAGGATCCTGCATAGTAACAGACAAGGTTGTCACACCTGTCTTTTTGTCTACGGAAACAGAGATACGTTTACTTAAAGCATCTGCAATGGCAGACTCATCTCTAGTAAGACGAAAAGGATCCAGCTTTGCGTCCCCCTCTTCCGGTTCATCCTTAAACAAAGACAATGTCCATCCTAACACCTTAAAAGGAGCGGAGAAAATTGCACTCCACCAAGGAGAACGCTGTTCTTCTTTCAAATAAGCATATAAAGTCGTGTCTACTTTTGCTTTCTGATCCTTGACTTTAACATCGAACAGTTCAATCAGAAAAGGAGTAGAACTTACAATATCAGGATAAAGTTCGGGTGACAAAGCATCCTCACCAGAAGAAGTGCCCAAATTGATACCCGCCATGGCTGCAAGGGCTCCCATACTTCCACCACCAGATTTGCCACCACTCTCCGGAGCCAATGTCACACTTGTAGAGTACTCCTTAGGAATACTAAATGCAACAACCAGTCCTACAAGAGCAGCGATACCACACGCCTTAAAAACCAATTTGCGACTAGCCCATACTTTCTGGGCCAGTTCTATCAAATCTATTTCTTGTTCCTCAGGTTGTGGAGAGGTTATGTTTTGTATTCTTTCTTCGCTCATAATTCAAATTACTTAAAGAGATTAACCATAGTCGCAATCATCGCTGCAATAGAAGCTGTCGTACTTCCCATTCCCAGAATTTCAGCAGTAGTCATCTTCTTTTTCTGTTCTTTACTTGGAACAATTATTTCACAACCAGGTTCAATGGCTTTCTTGTTCCCTGCTTTTAAACGAGAAACTGTACCATTCATGTATATTACATAGACCTTACGTTTCTTGGCATCATTACCAAAACCACCAGCTTGATTGATGTAATATTTCAAGCTTTCACCCTTTTTATATAAAACTGTATTCGGATACATTACAGCACCGTTGATTTTCACTGTACTTACGTACTCCGGAACAAATAATACATCTCCCTCGCGAAGCACCATATCAGCATCTGAACCAGGATTTTTCAAGGCCTCTCCCAGATTTATACCTACAGAATAGGTATCGGACAAATCCAATCTTTTTACAGATATGGAATCTCCGCCTCCCGCTTGCGCCATACGCAGAGCATCTTCCTTACGGCGGAATTCTTCTTCGGTCATCCTACGTATAAGACGCGCTCCTTTTATATAGCATCGGGAGTCACTCCACCAGCCTTAGCTATCAAGTCACTCAAACGTTCATTTTTTTTTCGATAGTGCATAATTACCGCTAAAAAGAACTTCTCCTCCCACCATAACATTCTGTTGTTTAAAATAAGACGGACTCTTACGAATATAAACTTCATCAAAAGGTTCAAGATGGAAATCCTGGCTTCCTTCTCCCACCAATAAGCCATCTTTCAAATCAAAAGAGAAATTCTGGCCTACTGTAGTACTGAAAGATGTACTCTTCGTATCTTTCATACGCCGTGCCACTTCAACTTTCGTCGTAGCCGCTGCCTCCAACAAGCCACCAGCCTGCAACACCAAATCCTCTACTGTCATTTTATCAGAATAGAGATATGTACCCGGATTGGCAACTTCACCATGAATGGTAAGTGTAGCTTCTTCCTTCAAGTCATGAATACTTGGAATATATAAAATGTCATTCTTCTGCAAAGGAATATCTGCAGCCGTCCCGTTCAGCAAACCTTTCACATCTACTTGTATAACCTCATGCGACAAGTCTTCAAGTTCACGATCGATTATAGCACGGTTTAAGAATGCATCTCCGCGAAGTCCTTCCGCTTTCTTAATCAGCTGCTTCACTGTATTCATCGTACCGTCCAACTGATACAAACCTTCACGATATACAGCACCGCGGATTTCCACACGATTCTCAAAACGCTGTAAAACGGAATCAACCGTTATCTTATCACCGTCATCTACGCGGAATACGGAATAATCCATCTCATCCACATTATAAATTTGATGCTCACGTCCACTTTTACGGATTATACGTAATGCTTTCTTATAAGCATCACCCGTAAAACCACCTGAATACTTCAATAATGTACCTACGGTTTCAGTGGGTTTCATTTCATAAAACATCGGACGTTTTACCTTACCTAATATCTGTACCAGTGACTGGTAAGGATCCACAAGAATTACATCACCATCCTGCAGACGGATGTCATCCTTCATTTTTCCTTTCATAAGTAAATCGTAAACATCCAAATCCGCTATTGTATTTCCATTGCGAATCACTTTAATACTGCGCAAACTACCAATCGGGTTCACACCACCTGCACGATATAAAGCATGAAATACGGAAGCAAATGATGAGAGGGTATAAGTTCCGGGCACCACAACTTCACCCATAACGTTTACTTGAATAGAACGTATTTCTCCTAATGTCAGTTTAACTTGGGTAGACGGAACATTTCCGGTTACTCCGGAATATATTCTGGCAAATTCTTGTTTCAAATAATTATTGGCTTCCTTTACAGTTTTGCCACTCAGATAAACCGGTCCTAAATTATTCACAAGAATACTTCCTTCCGGAGAGATTGTTTGTCGAATCGTTGTTTCAGAAGCTCCCCACACATCAATAATCACCTCGTCACCAGGCCCCAGACGATAATTCTCGGGAGTAGCAACATTCACATTGGGTTCGAAAGTCAAATTATCGTTAGTAAAAATATTATGACCATAAATTTGCGAAGTCGGATCCTCTGTTTCCTTCTCTTGAGACAAGGAACGATTATCCATCATTTGTAAAGAATCCCCTGCAACATCCGTTTGTCTGGCAGAATAAGTTTCCGAAGTTGTACGCAGCCCTTTGACTACGCCACTCATTTCACCACGTTGACGAGAACGCTTCTCATCTTGGGTATTGCTCTGCGGACTTCCAGATTTAGAGTTTTCATACTTTTTCTGAATTCTTTCAACTTGTTCCTTTGTCACTCCCCGCCGCATTAATTCAGTAGTAATCTGCTTTTGATTTTTGCCCATCTGCTGAGCGCTTTTTACATACTGAACAACCTGATCATCTGACATCTGCTGAGCAAAAGCTACCCCTGACAAAGTAAATACCAAAAAGAATAGTGTTATTAATCTACGCATAAGATATTCTGATTAATCTTTTGAGTTCTTGTAATAAATATAAATCGGGCACAAAGGTAATATATTATTTTTATAATATACATTTATTCCACCTCTAAGTTTCAGAAAAAGCATTAAAAAGCTGTCACTTTCACGTCTTTTCATTGGGTAGAAGAAAGCGGGAAAATTGGCACTATTTTTTTCATTAGTCCAATCAAAATAGCCTTTTTTTCAGTATAACTATATTGCACCAAGCCAGCACTTCTTCCCGCACATGTTCATAATCATCAACAGATGGCTTTTCACGCTTTATCTTTTCACTGATTACAGAATCCAAAAGTCCATCCCCAGGCCCTCCCACAATGTACACTTCTCCCCCATCCCCCATGACTCCCACTTCCAGGGTGAGCATACAAGCTTCAGACATGGTAATCAAACAATGAGTATTCGTCGGATACACCTCACCCAAACGTACTATGAACATATCAGTTTCCCCTTTGTCGCGTTTCAACCTGCAATCAGATGACTGCACATATATTTCCGCCACACGCTTACTATATTCCATAGCATTTTCCGGATGACGTGCATTAGCAGCAGATATCATAACCATACGGGACACTCTATACTTTACCGCCAGGTCTGCAATATTCACTGTCCCCGATATATTCGTTTGAATTGCCTCCGACACAAAATCATCCATCAGTTGTACATGCTTATAAGCAGCAGAATGAAAAACAAGTTGAGGACGTGTTTCTTCAAATATAGCCTCCAAACGCGTACGGTTAGCAACATCTGCAACCAATACACGGACCTCCAGATTCTTCCAATGATCAGACAATTCCAACTGTACATCATACAATGGGGATTCTGCCTGATCTACCAGAATCAACTGATAAGGATTCAGTGTAGCCAACTGGCGGACGATTTCCCTTCCTACAGCTCCCGCCGCTCCCGTAACCATTACTCTACGCCCCTCGATATGGGCCGTAATTTTACGCACGTCAACTTGTACCGGTTCTCTACGGAGCCAATCTTCTATTTGAATGTCCTTTATCAGTCCATCGTCCATACAATCGCTTAAGGGAGGAACGGTCATTACATGAATATCATGAGAGAACAGTTTATCCAGCATTCCGGAATTTTCCAAATCCGACACCTTGCTTGGAGAGATAATGATTGTATCCACTTTCTTTTTCTTTAGACGGTCAAACAGCTGCTCATCATTGGGATATACCCTGCATCCCATCGTATGTTTACCTATCATATCAGGTTCGTCCGAAATAAAGCCACGCAGGCGATAATGATTATTACGACTAACTCTCAAGGATTTTGCAACATTGACTCCAGTCCCATGGAATCCATAAATAAAAACATTCACGCAATGACGTGCATCAAAAGCAATAGCTTCATAAAGCATCTTCACAGCAATGCGCATACAAGCCATCAGAGAGAAGGTGAACATATATGCTATAAACAGAATGCTGTTCGGCAAAGTTTCTCCAAGCCCCGAAACAGACCAACAGTAATTCCCTAAAAACAGTACAGCATAGCTTATCGTAAGACTCCAAAACACACGATAAATATCTACAAAAGAGGAAAAACGGATAACACCCACATAAGTACGGAGAATATGAAAGAAACAGATATTACACAAGACAGCCAAAATGGTCAGCCATACATACAAAGAAATTTCATAAGATACGGACGAAAGCCTATATTGCAAAAAACATGCAGAAAGCATGGAAATCACAACGATAATTACATCTACCAACAACACCGTCCATTTGGACGCTATGCGTGAAGAAAGATATTTATAATAGATTCTTAAATTCATAATCAGTATCAGACTTACTTGCTATAGGACCTACGACAAAGATGCTTCTTTTCGTTTTATTATCCAATTTTTATGGCAATAAAGTTCAGGACATTCAAATAGAAAATTATCCCACTAAAATATTTCTAAAAAAAACAGAGATTCTTTTTGCCTTTTCAAATAAAGATGTACCTTTGCACCCCGTAAACAAAAGCTTATTGCCGCTATAGCTCAGTTGGTAGAGCAACGCATTCGTAACGCGTAGGTCGCCAGTTCAAGTCTGGCTAGCGGCTCGATATTCAAGCACTGATTATCTGGAATAATCAGTGCTTTTTCTTTTCAAGAATCGTTAGAATAAAAAACGCTCTTCTACCAATATATTTGCATAAAACATAATGCCCTTCCAAACAGTTTAATCCATAGCCGCATAATTATCCCAAAGCAAGTAAAGCAAGTTTAAAACAGCACCATCTGATTACAATGATAACTTGAAACATATAGGCACATTATTAAAAACATAATACACCTTATATTATACATAGTAATTCCCAATATTTGCGGCAACTTTTCAATAACCCGATTTTTCAATCTTAAATAAAGGATTGAGGTGATTGAAGAACACAAGCCAAAATCAAAAGGCTACCATAGGTTTCTATAACATACTATAAACAAATGAAAAGAATCAAGTTATTTACAGCGGCTTTGCTGCTGGCGGCTATATCCGCAGGAAACGATGTGTGGGCGCTTTCCGATTCAAGAAAGAAAGACACGCGTCCGGTAGAATCACCCCAATTCTTCAGTGGAAACGCCAACCCGCTGTTGGATTTCATTTTTGTGGCCGACCCGACATCGGTGGAATACAACGGAAGGCTCTATGTGTATGGAACCAATGACACCCAGCAACTGGACAGTGTGGGAAAAGACGGCAAAAACACATACCAATACATCCCATTCACTGGTCATGCTGTCCACCGATGACATGGTAAATTGGACTTATCACGGACTGATTGACGTAAAGGCCCTCTCGCCATGGGGTATAGCCTCATGGGCGCCATCCATCGTATCGCGGGTGGAATCGGACGGTAAGACGTATGCTGGTGAGCCAGTTCACCCAAGGATTAGGCCACTGCAGGGCTCCTTTCGACCCGGGTGCCGTGATAGATGACGAAGGTACAGGATGGTTGTCATTCGGTGGAGGCGGAAAGGGGGAAGTCGGCACCGACTACATGCCCGAAGATGCCCGCATTGTCCGCTTGGGCAAAGACCTGATTAGTCTGGACAGCGAGATAGTAGAGATAAAAGCTCCCTATCGTACATGACTTCGCACACGCCGCTCGACACCGACAACTGGCAGTATGTGGACAACTATTTCAAGAATCCCGGAGACTATTCATATGATAAGCACTACGCATTCGACCATCACTACAGATTCTCTCTGAAAAAAGCATGCTCCGACTATGTAGTTTCCAATAAAAAATGTATCTTGCGGAGATTTATTAAATACGATATGAACATGAAACCCTATCTAATCCCCTTCTTTGCAACTGTTGCACTGACCGCAACCGCTCAACAAAAAAACGAGATTACCAGCGTCCTCGAAATACTGGATGTAACCAACGGTAACCGGACCGTCGTAAAAGAATTTCCCTACCGGATTGAAGCTCCCAATTGGACGCCCGACGGGCAATGGCTGCTATACAACAGCGAAGGAAAGCTTTACCGCCTTTCCCCCACCTCGCCTGCCGAACCGGAACTGATAAACACCGGATTTGCCCAAAACTGCAACAACGACCACGTCCTCTCGACCGACGGACAGCAGATAGCCATCAGCCACGGGACGAAAGAAGACTATAAATCGCGCATTTATACACTTCCCATCACGGGCGGCACTCCCCGTTTAATAACACCTATGGCTCCCAGCTACCTCCACGGTTGGAGCCCCGACGGCAAAGAGCTTGCCTATTGCGCCGAACGAAACGGCAACTATGACGTCTATACCATCCCGGCGGAAGGAGGTGAAGAAACCCGCCTGACCACTGCCGAAGGTCTGGATGACGGACCGGAATATTCCCCCTGCGGACAATACATCTGGTTCAATTCCGTACGCACCGGACTCATGCAAGTCTGGCGCATGAAGGCAGACGGCTCCGAACAGACCCAGATGACCTTTGACGAAACCCGTAACTCCTGGTTCCCCCACATCTCCCCTGACGGAAAATCCGTTGTATTCATCACCTACTACAAAGGTGACCTGGAACCGGGAGAGCACCTGGCAAACAAGAACGTAGAGCTGCGCCTAATGCCCGCAAACGGTGGAGAACCCAAGACATTGTTAAAGCTTTTCGGCGGACAAGGCACCATCAATGTCAACTCATGGGCACCGGACAGCAAACGCATAGCCTTTGTCAGCTATCGAATTAACTGATATGACTTGATGGTTTTCACTCCATTTTTACTAACTTTGCCCGACTAAAGATGCAGTAAAACAAAATGGAAAAGAAGAAAATCATTATCGGAACATTCGTCGCACTGATTCTTATTGGAGCAGCTTGTGCAGGAACAGTATACTACTATCTGTTTGCCCCGCAATTCCATCCGAAAAAGACAGTCTATATCTATATAGACCGCGACGACACCGCCGACTCCATATATAATAAGGTGGAACAACAAGGCCATCCTCGAAGCTTCACCGGCTTCCGCTGGATGGCCCAATACAAGAAATATTCCGAAAATATACACACCGGACGCTACGCCATCCGGCCGGGGGAAAACGTATATCACGTATTCAGCCGTCTGTACCGCGGATATCAAGAACCTACGAACCTCACCGTCGGCAGCGTACGCACACTGGACCGGCTGGCACGCAGCGTAGGCAAACAGCTCATGATAGACTCCACCGAAATAGCCGGATTGATGAACGACTCCGCATTCCAACAAAAACTGGGATACAACAAAGAGACCCTGCCCTGCCTCTTCATCCCCGAAACCTACCAAGTCTATTGGGACATGAGTGCAGAAGAGTTCTTCGAAAGAATGCAAAAAGAGCACCAGAAGTTCTGGAACCAGGAACGCTTAGACAAAGCCACCGCCATCGGAATGACCCTGACGGAAGTCTGCACCCTCGCCTCCATCGTTGAGGAAGAGACAAACAACAATCCCGAAAAACCAATGGTGGCAGGGCTCTACATCAACCGCCTGCACACCGGCATGCCCCTGCAAGCCGACCCTACCATCAAATTTGCCTTGCAGGACTTCGGCTTGCGGAGAATTACGAATGCCCATCTGGCAGTAAAGTCACCCTACAACACCTACATCAATGCCGGACTACCTCCCGGTCCCATACGCATCCCCTCACCCATCGCTGGATGCTGTGCTGAATTATACGAAACACAACTACCTCTATATGTGTGCCAAAGAGGACTTCTCGGGCACCCATAACTTTGCATCCAATTATGCCGAGCACATGAAAAATGCAAGAAAATATTGGAATGCATTAAACGAAAGAAAGATTTTTAAGTAATTTGCTGATAAAATAAAAGCAAAATCCTATATTTGCGTCAAATATTAATCCATGACTAACACTTAAATATTCAGATATGAGCAAGCAACTCTTACTTGGCGATGAAGCATTGCACAAGCTGCATTAGATGCCGGACTTTCGGGTGTATATGCCTATCCCGGCACTCCTTCTACGGAAATCACCGAATATATTCAGATGGCACCGATTACTGCCGAAAAGAACATCCATAACCGCTGGTGCTCTAACGAGAAAACTGCATGGAGGCTGCCCTGGGCATGTCCTTTGCAGGCAAGCGTTCACTGGTGTGCATGAAGCACGTGGGTATGAACGTAGCTGCCGACTGTTTCATCAATTCCGCCATTACCGGAGTAAAAGGCGGTCTGATAGTCATTGCTGCCGACGACCCCAGTATGCACTCTTCACAGAATGAGCAGGACAGCCGTTTCTATGGCGACTTCTCCCTCATCCCGATGTACGAACCAAGCAACCAGCAAGAAGCATACGACATGGCGTACAACGGATTCAGCTTCTCCGAACAGACCGGCGAACCCATCCTGATGCGCATGGTTACGCGCCTGGCACACTCCCGTTCCGGCGTAGAGCGCAAGGAGCAACAACCGCAGAATGAGATTTCCTTCAGCGAAGACCCGCGTCAGTTCATCCTCCTGCCGGGTAATGCACGCAAACGTTACAAAGCATTGCTGCAACGCCAGGACGAATTTATCAAAGCTTCTGAAAACTCCGCTTACAACAAATATACCGACGGCCCCAACAAAAAGCTGGGTATCGTGGCATGTGGCATCGGCTACAACTACCTGATGGAGAACTATCCCGAAGGTTGCGAATATCCGGTACTGAAAATCGGACAATACCCGTTGCCCAAGAAACAGCTGATGCAGCTGGTAGAAGCATGTGACGAGATTCTGGTACTGGAAGACGGACAACCGTTCGTAGAAAAACAGCTGAAAGGCTATCTGGCATCGGCATCAAAGTAAAAGGCCGTTTGGACGGCACTCTTTCACGAGACGGAGAGCTGAACCCGGACAGCGTGGCACGTGCCGTAGGCAAGGAGAACAAGGCTGAATTCAGCGTTCCTTCTCTGGTAGAGATGCGCCCGCCCGCTTTGTGCGAGGGTTGCGGCCATCGCGACATGTACACGGTGCTGACCCAAGTATTGAAAGAAGAATATCCCACTTATAAGGTGTTCAGCGACATTGGTTGCTACACGCTGGGAGCCAATGCCCCATTCAACGCCATTAACTCTTGCGTGGATATGGGCGCCTCCATCACCATGGCGAAGGGTGCTTCGGATGCCGGCCTGCATCCTGCCGTAGCCGTCATCGGCGACTCCACCTTCACCCACTCGGGCATGACGGGACTGCTGGATTGCGTCAACGAAACGCCGACGTCACCATCGTCATCTCCGACAACGAAACCACCGCCATGACCGGAGGACAAGATTCTGCCGGCACCGGACGTCTGGAAGCCATCTGCGCCGGCATCGGTGTAGCTCCCGAACACATCCGCGTCGTAGTGCCCTTGAAGAAAAACTACGAAGAGATGAAGCAAATCATCCGGGAAGAAATCGAGCACCACGGCGTATCCGTCATCATCCCCCGCAGAGAATGTATCCAAACATTAGCACGCAAAAAAAGAAACAAGTAAAGCCATGAAAAAAGACATCATACTTCCGGCGTAGGAGGACAAGGTATCCTCTCCATCGCCACCGTAATCGGCAAAGCAGCCCTCAAGGACGGACTCTACATGAAGCAGGCAGAAGTACACGGCATGAGCCAGCGAGGCGGCGACGTGCAGTCCAACCTGCGCATCAGCGACCAACCCATCGCTTCGGACCTCATTCCCACAGGAAAATGCGACCTCATCATCTCCCTGGAACCGATGGAAGCACTGCGCTACCTCCTACCTCAGCCCCGAAGGTTGGCTGGTGACCAATGAAGCCCCCTTCATCAACATTCCCAACTATCCGGCAGAAGAAGACATCAAGGCCGAAATCAACAAGCTGCCGCATAAAATCATGCTGAACGTAAACGAAGTGGCAAAAGAAGTCGGCTCTCCCCGCGTAGCAACATCGTACTGCTGGGCGCCACCATCCCCTTCCTCGGCATCGACTACGCAAAGGTGCAAGACAGCATCCGCGAAATCTTCCAACGCAAGGGCGACGCCATTGTAGAGCTGAACCTCAAAGCGTTGGCTGCCGGCAAAGAGATTGCTGAAAAACTGATGTAAACTATAATTGACTCTAAATTTCAACATACCATGAATAACAAATACTGGGAAGAAGAGATTGAAACGATGCCCCGTGAGCAGTTGCGCGAACTGCAACTGCAACGGTTAAAAAAGACTGTCAGCATTGCCGCCAACTCTCCTTATTATAAAAAGGTATTCCAAGAGCATGGCATCACTGCCGACAGCATCCGGTCTATAGAAGACATACGTAAGATACCGTTTACTACCAAGGCCGATATGCGCGCCAATTATCCTTTTGGATTAGTAGCAGGCGATATGCGTGAGGACGGAGTACGTATCCATTCTTCCAGTGGCACTACGGGCACGCCGACGGTCATCGTACACTCCCAACACGATTTGGACTCTTGGGCTAACTTAGTGGCACGCTGCCTCTATATGGTAGGTATCCGTAAGACGGATGTTTTCCAAAACAGCTCCGGTTACGGCATGTTCACCGGAGGACTGGGCTTTCAGTATGGAGCCGAACGTCTGGGTGCGCTGACTGTTCCTGCCGCTGCCGGAAACAGCAAGCGTCAGATAAAGTTCATCACCGACTTCAAGACCACTGCCCTGCATGCCATTCCCAGCTATGCCATCCGCTTGGCAGAGGTATTCCAGGAAGAAGGGATGGACCCCGCCGGCACAAGTCTGAAAACGCTTGTTATCGGTGCCGAACCCCACACAGACGAGCAACGCAGAAAGATTGAACGCATGCTTGGCGTCAAAGCCTATAACAGCTTTGGTATGACTGAAATGAACGGTCCCGGCGTAGCCTTCGAGTGCACCGAACAAGACGGCATGCACTTCTGGGAAGATTGCTACCTGGTCGAAATCATTAACCCGGAAACCGGCGAACCCGTACCGGAAGGTGAAATCGGCGAACTGGTACTGACAACGCTGGACAGAGAGATGATGCCCCTCATCCGCTACCGTACACGCGACCTTACCCGCATCCTGCCCGGCAAGTGCCCTTGCGGACGTACCCACATCCGTATAGACCGCATCAAAGGCCGTAGCGACGATATGTTCATCATCAAGGGAGTCAATATCTTCCCCATGCAGGTGGAAAAGGTGCTGGTACAATTCCCCGAATTGGGCAGCAATTACCTCATCACGCTCGAAACGGTCAATAACCAGGATGAGATGATTGTGGAAGTTGAACTTAGCGACCTCTCTACTGACAATTACATCGAGCTGCAAAAGATTAGCAAAGCCATTACCCGCCAGCTGAAAGACGAGATTCTGTAACTCCGAAGTTACGGTTGGTAAAGAAAGGTTCCTTGCCGCAGAGCGAAGGAAAAGCCGTCAGGGTAAAAGACTTACGGGACAACAAATAAACTTAAAAAAACTCTTTTCAAAACAGACCATCTGTTCACCCGATACAGATGGTCTGTCTTGTATAAACACATCATCTATCTTCCCTTGACACATCATCTGTTTCAGCATCACGTATCATCGTTTCACAATCACCCACATCCGCATAAAACGAAAGAGGAACGGTTATCCAAACAGATTACCGTTCCTCTTTTATAGAAAGCCGCACCGATGATGTGATGAAACTCCGTATGACATGATTTGAGTGCTCCTCCTCTTTGTAATCCACCGACTCAAGAGTTACCCCGAAGGGCGTGGCCCGCCATTGAGAAGCGAAGCTTGTCTCGGTATTTCATAAAAATTGATGAGTTTCCCGATCCAATCAATGCGGCTATTTTTTCTATAACAAAGGTAATGAGTTTCTATGAAAGAAACAAGTAAAAGCAGTAAATTGTTTCAAGTCCTTTTCAAGTTTTAACCCCTCCCCGGAGTATCAGAAAACAAAAAGTGCTGACTACCAAAAGAGTAATCAGCACCTCGTAATTTATCTGCTAACTGTTTTTATGCAGCCTTTGCTTTAGCAACGATAGCCTTGAAAGCTTCCGGATGGTTCATCGCTAAATCAGCCAACACTTTGCGGTTGATTTCGATACCAGCTTTGTGCAAAGCGCCCATCAGCTTAGAGTAAGACATACCTTCCAGACGAGCGGCAGCGTTGATACGCTGAATCCACAAAGCACGGAAGTTTCTCTTCTTGTTCTTACGGTCACGGAACGCATAGGTCAAACCTTTTTCCAAGTATTCTTGGCAACAGTCCAAACGTTCTTTCTTGCACCAAAGTAACCTCTGGTCAATTTCAAAATTTTCTTTCTTCTTGCTTTAGAAGCAACATGATTTACTGATCTTGGCATAGTTTTACTTGTTTTTGAATGTTAGCGCCGTTACTTCACGCAGCGGACTTAAAGCTAATGCATTCGGTTAATAACTTTAATACTTTTGTACGCTTTTCAATTACTTCATTGCTAAGAGCTCTTTCACCTGGCTTACATCTGTTGTACTAACAAGTGTAGAGTAGCACAAGTTTCTTTTCTGCTTCTTAGTTTTCTTAGTCAGGATGTGACTATGAAAAGCGTGCTTTCTTTTGATTTTACCTGTTCCGGTAAGAGTAAATCTCTTTTTAGAACCGGAGTTAGTCTTCATCTTTGGCATCTTTTTTAAACTTTTTAATTATTAAATTATATGGCAACGCACTATACCTATGGCGTTACTCACTTCTTTATTCTTCTTCGGTTTCAGCCGACGCAGCCTTTGGCGCATCTTCTGCAGGCTTGGGAGCCGCGCTCTTCTTAGGTGCCGCCACTTTCTTCGGAGAGAGTTGGATTGTCATTCTCTTTCCTTCCAAACCGGCATTTGGTCTACCTTCGCATAGTCTTCCAAATCATTGGCAAAACGGAGCAGCAACACTTCACCTTGCTCTTTGAACAAGATGGAACGTCCTTTAAAGAATACGTAGGCCTTCACCTTGTCACCATCTTCCAAAAAGCCTTTAGCATGCTTCAACTTGAAGTTATAGTCATGATCATCTGTCTGAGGTCCAAAACGTATTTCCTTCACGTTCACTTTTACCTGCTTTGCCTTTTGCTCTTTCTGACGCTTCTTTAACTGATAAAGAAATTTAGAATAATCAATAATACGACAAACAGGGGGTTGTGCATTTGGAGAAATCTCCACGAGATCCGCTTCATGTTCTTCAGCAAGTCTTAAAGCCTGCGCTATCGGATACACTTTTGGTTCTACTTCATCGCCCACTATGCGGACTTCTTTGGCCCGGATTTGTTCGTTAATCCGATGTTGCCCTTTTAAGCTGTCATTCTTCATTAAATAACGTTTACTTCCAGTTTGTTTCTTATTTACTATTCCCAAATTAATGTTTTTGTTAAGTAAAAGCGAACTTTAGAACATCTAATATATGCTATGCTTCTACAATTGGGCGCAAAGTTACCATTTATTTATCATATTCTGAACTTCTTCGTTCATTTTTTGGCAAATTCTTCAAATTTCATGGTTCCTTTATCACCTTCTCCCTGCTTGCGGACAGCAACTTCCTTGTTTTCAGCCTCCTTTTCACCTACAACCAGCATGTACGGAATACGCTTCATCTCATTGTCACGAATCTTACGACCAATCTTTTCATTGCGTTCATCCACAATGGCACGGATGTCATATCGCTTCAAATATTGTTTCACTTCATGCGCATAGTCGTTGAACTTCTCGCTGATAGGCAGGATGGCAACCTGGTCAGGAGTCAGCCACAACGGGAACTTACCGGCCGTATGCTCAATAAGCACAGCCACGAAGCGTTCCATGGAGCCGAACGGAGCACGGTGAACCATTACGGGACGGTGCTTCTGATTGTCGGCACCGGTATATTCCAGCTGGAAACGTTCCGGCAGGTTGTAGTCCACCTGGATGGTACCCAGCTGCCAACGGCGACCGATGGCATCCTTCACCATGAAGTCCAGTTTAGGACCATAGAAAGCGGCTTCTCCATATTCTATTTTTGCCTTCAGCCCCTTTTCTTCACAAGCTTCGATGATGGCGCGTTCTGCTTTTTCCCAGTTCTCGTCGCTACCGATGTATTTTTCGCGGTTCACCTTGTCACGCAAGGAAATCTGTGCCTCGAAGTTCTCGAAGTCCATAGATTCGAACACGATGGAGATAATGTCCATGACACGGAGGAACTCATCCTTCACCTGGTCCGGACGGCAGAAGATATGCGCATCATCCTGCGTAAAGCTACGTACACGTGTCAGACCGTGCAACTCGCCACTCTGCTCGTAACGGCAAACCGTACCGAACTCTGCCAAACGCAAAGGCAGGTCTTTGTAAGAACGGGGTGAGTTCTTGTAAATCATACAGTGGTGAGGGCAGTTCATCGGTTTCAAGAAGTACTCTTCCCCTTCTTCCGGCGTATGTATGGGCTGGAAGGAGTCCTTACCATATTTTGCATAATGGCCGGAAGTGATGTAAAGCAATTTGTTGCCGATGGGTGGACACATTACTTCCTGATAATCGTAACGGGCCTGGATGCGGCGCAAGAAATCCTGCAAGCGGATACGCAGTGCAGTACCTTTGGGAAGCCACATCGGCAATCCCTTACCTAGGTGTCAGAGAACATGAACAAGTCCATCTCCTTACCGATTTACGGTGATCGCGCTTCTTGGCTTCTTCCAGCAGAACAAGATACTCATCCAGCATCTTCTTCTTCGGAAAGGTGATACCATAGATACGGGTCATCATCTACGGTCTTCTTGTCCACGCCAATAGCACCGCAA
>ENA-OQCS01000519-OQCS01000519.1-human-gut-metagenome-genome-assembly--contig:-NODE-519-length-21434-cov-2.027503_pt1 | contig 21434 bp, 31 predicted proteins | sample MGYA00242757_ERZ504575 | MGnify/ENA primary metagenome ERZ504575 (study PRJEB26092, sample SAMD00036297) | human gut metagenome | host: Homo sapiens | study: EMG produced TPA metagenomics assembly of... | reverse complement strand
CAGCATTCCGGCCCCGCTCCATATGGATAATCATCTACTTTCTGGTGCTTGTTAAAAGCATAATCACGGATATTTACAGCATTTATAGAAAGATAACCGCCTGCAATCGCACGCCCGATGATACTCGTATGCATCCCCTGCTCGATCATCTCCGGAAACAGCGTCAGAATATGATATTTCATCGTCTTTTACTCTCTTTGTCAGTCAATCAGGCCCGGAAGAAGGTGAATCACCATCTTCTGCTCATCCAGATCCACATCAAGAATACAGTCGTGGATTGCCGGGATCAGAACCTCTCCGTGCTCTTTCGAATCTACAATATAGACATCGTTTGCGCCTGTCTCCATGACATCGCGGAGCTACCGAACAGTTTCCCGTCTTCGGTATACATCTGCATGCCCTGCAGGTCTGCAATATAGTATTCGTCCTCTTCCAGCGGAATGGCATCCTCCCGTGTTACATAGAGGCTGCAGCTCTTGTACCGCTCGATATCGTTGATGTTGTCAATTCCCTTGAATTTACAATGGCAAGCTGTTTGAAAAACGCACGCCGGCCACATGGAGTTCTTCTTTCTTTTCCGGTGTCGAGAAAACACGGTCCAGTGAAAGAAACCGCTCCGGATCTGTTGTCGGATATACCTTTACCTCTCCGCGCACGCCGTGCGTCGTGGTAATCACGCCAATCTGCAAATATTCTTCCATTCAAAAACCCTTTCCATCTGTTTCAAGTCCGTTTTGTCCAATTTTGATGTGCAGTGCAAGAAAGGAACCGGCAAACAACTGTCGGTTCCTTTTCAATACTTTACTTACTGTAAATTTCTACGACTACTTTTCTGTCGCTCTTTGAGGAAGCTGCCTTTACTACCGTGCGGATTGCTTTCGCAATACGTCCCTGACGTCCGATGACTTTTCCCATATCAGACGGATCTACTTTGAGTTCCAGCAGAAGGTCATCACCGCTGACAGTTTCTGTTACAACCACCTCAGATGGATTATCAACCAGAGATTTTGCAATTACTTCGACAAGTTCTTTCATCACAAGATACCTCCTTATGATTTATTTCTCGATACCAGCCTGTTTTAAAAGTTTGGCAACGATTTCGGTCGGCTGTGCGCCGTTAGCCAGCCATTTTTTAGCAGCCTCCTCGTTGAAGCTGATTGCGCTTGGCTCGCGGTTCGGATCGTAGGTTCCGATCTCCTCGATGAAACGTCCGTCTCTTGGGGATCTGGAATCTGCTACAACGATTCTATAAAAAGGAGCTTTCTTCTGTCCCATTCTTCTTAATCTCATTTTTACTGCCATTTTTCTTTACCTCCATTGTAAATTCATGTATGATTTTCTGTTTTTTCTTTTATGCTAAAAGGGAAGTTTAAATCCTCCTCTTTTACCACCCTTACCGACCATTCCGGTCATCTGTTTCATCATTTTTCTTGACTGTTCAAACTGTTTGATGAAACGGTTTACCTCCGCAATATCAACCCCGGCGCCCTTTGCAATTCTCTGCTTTCTGGACGGTTGATCAGATCCGGATTTTCTCTTTCTTTCGGCGTCATGGAAAGCACGATGGCTTCCTTTCTCGCCATATCTTTTTCATCCACCATGCTCTCGAGGTCCTGGCCCTTCATCTTTGCGCCGACGCCCGGAAGCATATTCAGGATGCTGGAGATGCCGCCCATATTGCGCATCTGCTCCATGGAATCCAGATAATCGTTGAAGTCGAACTGCGCCTTCTTCATCTTCTGTTCCATGGCTTTTGCTTTTTCTTCGTCGATGTTCGCCTGCGCTTTTTCAATCAGGCTCATGACATCGCCCATGCCGAGGATACGGGATGCCATACGGTCCGGATAAAACTGCTCCAGATCCGAAAGCTTTTCGCCCATGCCGACATAGAGAATTGGTTTGCCGGAAACTGCACGGATCGAAAGTGCCGCACCGCCTCTGGTGTCACCATCTAATTTTGTAAGCACTACACCGTCGATGCCGACTTTATTGCTGAACATCTCGGCCACATTGACTGCGTCCTGTCCGGTCATAGCGTCTACTACCAAAAGGGTCTGATCCACAGGAACAGCCGCTTTGATATCCTGTAACTCCTGCATCATCTCTTCATCGATGTGCAGACGGCCTGCGGTATCCAGAATCAATACGTTAAAGCCGTTTGTCTTTGCATGCACCAGCGCTGCCTTTGCGATATCCACCGGACGGTTTTATCTCCCATAGCGAACACTTCCACGCCCTGCTTTTCTCCGTTGACCTGCAGCTGTTTGATCGCTGCGGGCGGTATACGTCGCAGGCTGCAAGGAGAGGTTTTCTTCCCTTGGCTTTTAACTTTCCTGCAATCTTTGCGGTTGTGGTTGTTTTACCGGCTCCCTGAAGACCTGCCATCATAATAATGGTAACTTCACTCGCCGGGCGCAGTGCGATTTCCGTTGTCTCGGAACCCATCAGCTTGACCAGCTCGTCATTTACGATTTTAATGACCATCTGACCCGGATTCAGTCCGTTCATGACGTCCTGTCCGACTGCCTGCTCCTGTACGGATTTGATAAACTGTTTTACTACTTTGAAGCTGACATCCGCCTCGAGAAGTGCCATTTTTACTTCCTTCAGCGCAGTCTTTACATCCGCCTCGGTCAGGCGGCCCTTGCTTCTGAGATTTTTGAAAACATTCTGGAGTTTCTCGGTTAAACTTTCAAATGCCATGCTCAAAGCTCCTCTAATATATCCGATGCAATTGCTGCAATCCGCTGCATCACATCTTCTTTCGGGGTATCACCGGATGGGTCTGTCAGCTTTCGGATCTCGTTTACATTCTCCCGGATCTGCACAAAGCGTTGTACAGATGAAGCTTTTCTTCATACTCTTCCAGTGTCTTGTTGCAGCGTCTGACCAGATCGTGGACTCCCTGGCGGGAAATGCCCCGCGCTGCCGCAACCTCGCTCAGGGAAAAATCGTTGAGCACCACGTCCTCGTATACCTGACGCTGATGTTCAGTCAGAAGTTCGCCGTAAAATCATACAGTAATGTCTGTTCCAATATTTTTCCATTGCGATCACCTTGGTTATCATACACGAAATGATGCTGGGTGTCAAGTATTTTTTCTTGACAGTTTTAAAATTTTTCTGATCCGTTTCAAAAGCCGCAGAAAAGGCGCATTTTCCGCGTTTTTTCGCAGAAAACACGCCCCTTATAAAGACTTTTGTATACCTACTGCAGCTCCGCAATCCTCGTCACAGCCACATAAATCGACTGAATTTTGTACCACGTCGGATAATCCACAATGCCGGAAACCGGCAGGCCGAACAGCCGCTGGAACGCTTCGACGGCGTCCTGCGTCTCTTCATCGAAATAGCCATTTTCATAGACCGTCGGAATCGATGAATACACCTCCGCAATCACGTTCAGCTGCTCCTGCATCTGCAGTACCTTGTTCCCGGACGAGCCGATGGTGAGGTCATACCCCGGCCAGGAGGACGGGATGCCGGAAATCTCCTCCGCCGTGTTGATATACATATTGTCTCCATAATAATTGCGGAGAATCTGAATCGTTGAATACCCTTGGTCCGCCAGGTTTTTGGACCCCCACTGGCTCATCCAGTTCGGGCAGCTCACACGGTTTCCGTCACAGTACTGCGTCAGAATCGGCTGTTTCACATTCGGGCGCGACAGGTAATCGGCAAAAATCTCATCGACCACAAGGGAAATGCTGTCGAAAATATTCCTGCCGTAAATCCATTTGTGATCGTAGGCGTCGACGAAGTGATCGTAAATCGTATCCCTTGTTGCGGTACCATTCTGTATAGACACGGTTCAGCGTAAATGACATGATTGCGAGGATATTCGCCCGGATCGCCGCATCCGGCCATGTTGCATAGATTTCCGAGCACGCCACGTTTTTGATGTAGTCGCGGTACCGCACATAATAGTCGCGTGCCGTGCTGTCGGTCGGCGCTCCGTCGTGGACGATGATATACTCCGGGATCACGACGCGGGACAGCACAATCTCACCGCTCTCCCTCGTCGGCTTGATCTCACTTTCCGGAATTTCGCCGGATATTCGCCGAACAACGTATGGTCCGGGATCGTCACATCCGCAAACGCTGCGCCCTCTGCCAGTTTGAGGTCCACCTGCTGGACGGACTGTTCTCCTGAAAGAAGCTCGGAGCCCGTCACTTCAACCGGTTCATACCCTTCCGCCTCCACTTTCACCGTATATTCGGAATACGCTGATTCACATTCGGTTCCAGACTGTACTCGAGCGGCGGCGCCGCCAGATCCAGTGTCTCCGTTCTGCCGTCCCCGTCGGTAATCAGCTCCTCGATCACATTCTGCGGATCTCCCGTATACGAAACCGTCACCCGCGCCCCGGAAACAGGCCGCGCCTGGATTCTTGTATTTACCCGGATTTCCAGCCGCCCGCGGTCAGTCATTTCCTGCTGCATACGCAAATTTTTCATAAAAAAGCCCCATATCCTGCACTCCTTTTATGGTATGCAGAATATGAGGCTTTGTTGCTTTTCACTTTTCGATTTACAGGATCCGCTGGACGTCGTGGATCATGACGTAGACCATCAACGCCATCAGAAGCACCAGGCCCGCGAAGTGAACCATACCCTCCAGGTCTCGCCGGATTGGTTTTCTGCGGATGGCTTCTATGATCAGAAAGACAAGCCGTCCGCCGTCGAGTGCCGGGAGCGGCAGCAGGTTCATGACGCCAAGGTTCGATGACAGCAGAATCACCATGTTCAGCATCGTCATCACCGTAACCAGAACGCCCTGCGATTTTACATCATCATAGGCGGTTCCGATCGCATCCACCACGCCGACCGGGCCGGAAAGATCGTTCACAGAATACTGTCCGGTGATCAGCATACTGACACTGTCAATGACGGTGCGCACCCAGTATTTGATCTCCAGCACGCTGTATTTCAGCACGCCGATCGGGGACTGTTTCTCCCGGACTGATACGAAAACTGTACATTCGCATACGTATTTTCAACCGGTGTCACCGTAATCTCTTTCGTCTTTCCGCTGTGCTCATACTCCAGCGTCACAGCGCTTCCATCGAAAGGATGCTCTGTCTGGTAAGCAGTAAAATCTGCCACACAGGTGATCGGCGCTCCGTTGATCGATACGAGCAGGTCGCCCGCGACAACACCCGCAGCGGCAAGCGGCATATTCTGCTGCACATACGTGAATTCCATGCCGCGGTCACAGTCATCGTAGTTAAAGCCCATCATATACCGCGTTGTCACCGTCGGTTCATATGTGATCGTTTTCTTTTCCCCGTCGGCCTTTTTAACCTCCAGCGTAATCTCATCCGTCGGCACACCCCGTACCGTCATCACAGAGTTCAGCTCTTTTCCGATGGAAATATGTCTTCCTTCATAGGAAGTGATGATATCTCCCGCTTCCAGGCCTGCCTCTGCCTCCGGCGAACCGTCTGCCACTTCTGTGACGCGCGCCGGGGAACTTCCCGCGTAACTGATCACAAAGATTGCGCAGAAAAATGCCAGAATCATGTTGAACACCGGTCCCGCCGCAACGACGGAAATTCTTGCCCACACGGATTTGCTGTTAAAGGTTCCTTCCCCCTCCTCTTCACCGTCCTCGCCGAGCATCTGGCACGCACCGCCGAAAGGCAGAAGTTTTAAGGAATAGACCGTTCCTCCTTTTTCTGTCTTTACCACCGTCGGGCCAAAGCCGATCGAAAATTCCGTCACGGTAATACCATTCGCTTTCGCCAAAAGAAAATGCCCCAGCTCATGGATAATGACGGTGATTCCGAAAATGAGTACGGCTATCAGGATTTTTACAATCATGCTGTCTTATTCTCCCATCTTATATCTGTTCGCAATCCATTCATACGTCTCCTGCTCCGCCGCGAGAATCTGCTCCAGCGTCGGATCGGCAATCGTTTTGTGTGCTTCCATTGCACCGGCGATCACGTCGTAAATCTCGAGGAAACGGATCTTCTTCGCGAGGAACAGTGCAACGGCGCGTTCATTTGCCGCATTGAAGACCGTCGCATGGAGCCGCCCGTCCGGGACGCCTGCATTGCCATCGGAAGGCCGAGGAAGGTATCCATATCCGGTTCTCAAACGTGATCTGTGTCAGCGCCGCAAAGTCGAGGCGGTCGCCTGCAAGGAAGCGGCGCTCCGGGTAATACAGTGCGTACTGGATCGGCAGTTTCATATCCGGTGTGCCAAGCTGTGCCATGACAGCGCCGTCTTTAAATTCTACCATGGAATGGATAATGCTCTTTGGCTGTACCACAACCTGGATGTGGTCGAGATCAACACCGAACAGCCATTTTGCTTCCATGACTTCCAGTCCTTTGTTAACGAGTGTCGCGGAATCAATCGTGATCTTGTGCCCCATCGACCAGTTCGGATGACGGAGCGCCTGCTCTACCGTTACGTTTTCGAGCTCCGCTCTTGTTTTTCCGCGGAACGGACCGCCGGATGCAGTAATCAGAAGTTTTTCAATTTCTTTTCTGTTTTCCCCGTGCAGGCACTGGAAATCGCCGAGTGCTCACTGTCCACCGGAAGGATCTGCACACCGCATTCCTCTGCCAGCGGCATAATAATGTGTCCCGCCGTTACCAGTGTCTCTTTGTTTGCCAGTGCAATGTCTTTTCCTGCCTTCATCGCCGCAACCGTCGGGCGAATGCCGATCATGCCGACGATCGCTGTCACAAGGATTTCGCTCTCCGGCATCGTGGCAAGCTCGATCATGCCGTCCATGCCGCTGCCGATTTTTACAGGAAGATCCTTCACTCTGTCACGGAGTTCTGCCGCTTTCGCCTCATCGCCGACTGCCGCAAACTTCGGATGAAATTCCCGGATCTGCTGCTCGAGCAGTGTAATATTACTTCCGGCGCTGATGCCGACCACCTCAAGATCGCCGTTGGCACGCACGACATCGAGGGTCTGGGTTCCGATCGAACCGGTTGAACCAAGAATTGCTATTTTCTTCATATCCCAGTTTCTCCCATCTGCTTCCCGTTTATGCTGTAGGGGAAGCTTTTTTAATGAATCAGAAGCACCGACAGGAAATAGATGATCGGTGCGGTAAAGATCACGCCTGTCGAAGCGGTCGAGAATACCGCCGTGGCCCGGAATCAGCTTCCGTATCCTTGATGCCCTGATTTCGTTTGATTGCGGATGCCGCAAGGTCTCCGACCATAGAGATCAGCGCGCCGACACCGCAGATGATGGCGTATTCCACCATGCCGCCCTTTGTCGCAGCCGCATAGATGATGCCGAGCAGAATCGCTCCGACGACACCGCCGACAGCCCCTTCTACGGATTTTTTCGGGCTTAAAACCGGTGCCATTTTATGTTTTCCAAAGAGTACGCCGACACAGTATGCACACGTATCGCAGCCCCAGGAGCACAGGAAATCAGCCATACATGGAATTTTCCGCCGTCCAGCATACGGGTCTGATATACATAGGAAAGCATTACGCCGACATAGACAATCGCAAAGAACGCCGGCATCACCTGATTGGCGTTGTATTTCGGATAAGTAAATACGTATACTGCCATCAGAAGCACGAGATCCAGGATCAGCGCGAGCATCTGGTACATCGGGTCATGAAGCAGCAGGGACAGATAGAAAATCACAACGCCCGCATAGCCCGTAATTTCCAACAGATTCCATTTATCTTCTCTTACCTTCATCACGCGGAACAGCTCTCCTGCGCCGATCAGCGACAGGCACAGAACCGTCATATAGAGCACGGTTCCGCCGCTGCAGATCGTAAGCAGCGCCACAAGGACGAGCACGATGCCGCTTAACAGTCTTGTCTTAAACATCTTTTTTATTCCTCCTTCACGCCGCCGTAACGCCGGTCTCTGTTATTATATTGTTCGATAGCTTTTCTCAATTCCTCTTCGTGGAAATCCGGCCACGGAACCTCGGTAAAGTAAAATTCCGTGTAGGCCAGCTGCCACATCAGGTAGTTGGAAAGGCGCTGCTCGCCGCTTGTACGGATCAGAAGATCTGGATCCGGGATTCCGGCGGTGTCGAGGTAGCTCTCAAAACACTGCTCCGTCAGTTTTCCGTTCTCATCAAACGCATTCTCTGCGAGAGTTCCGTTTTTCACATCCTCGATCATACGGGTCATGCCGCGCAGGATCTCATCACGGGAACCGTAGTTCATTGCGATCTGGAAGTACATGTGATCGTAATCTTTGGAGCACTCCTCCAGTTCATGAATGCTGTCCTGAATATCCTGCGGGAATGCGCTCGGATCTCCGATGATTTTGACGCGCATCTGATTTTTATGTGCTTTTTTGATGCATCGTTTCAGATACTGGCGGAACAGCTTTAAGAGGCCCTCCACCTCGGCGCGGGAGCGTTTCCAGTTCTCGGTTGAGAACGCATAGACGGTCAGATATTTGACACCCATGTCTTTGATCACGTCACACATTTTTTCCAGATTGTCGCATCCGACGATATGGCCGTAGCCGCGCGGCATATTGCGTTTTTTCGCCCATCTGCCGTTTCCGTCCAGGATGATGGCGATGTGATTCGGCACTTTTAATTCATTATCCATACTTTTTTCCTCCGTAAACGATAACAGGCTGCCTGCAAATGACAGGCAGCCCCTCGTTTTCTTTGTATTACACGGTCATAATTTCTTTGGATTTTACGTCCACCATCTGATCTACTTCTTTGATATATTTGTCTGTTAATTTCTGGGTCTGCTCCTCGAGCTCTTTGATTTCGTCCTCGGAAACGTCCTCTTTGGCAAGTTTCTTGAACGCATCATTGGCATCGCGGCGGATGTTGCGGATGGCTACCTTTGCGCCCTCTGCTTTTTTCTTTACCTCTTTTACCAGCTCTTTACGACGGTCCTCGGTAAGCTCCGGGAATACCAGACGGATGACTCTTCCGTCATCGGACGGGTTGATACCAAGGTCAGACATCATGATCGCTTTCTCGATCTCTTTTACCAGGGATGCTTCCCACGGCTGGATCTGGATCATACGTGCTTCCGGAACAGAGATGTTTGCCACCTGCTGCAGCGGAGTCGGTGTTCCATAGTAATCTACAGTAATGCGGTCCAGTACGTGCGGGTTTGCACGGCCTGCGCGGATGGTTCCGAATTCGGAATCGAGCTTGCAATGGATTTGCCCATTTTTACCTCAAACGGTTTTACTCTCTCGTCGATCTGATTTGCCATATTAAATTTGTCCTCCTGCTATCTCTTATACGTCACAGTTCTGCGAACTGTGACATTCGCAGCTCTCATTTAAAGTTGCTTCGCAAAAGGAGAGCTGCTCACACCTGAATCATTTTCTTACGCAGTAAAACAGCAAGTGTTTTACTGCTGAATTTTTATTAATTATACCGTTACTCTTGTGCCGTTAATTTTTCCGTTTGCAGCATTTACAATGCTGTTCTCTTCATTTAAACCAAATACCAGCATCGGCATTTTGTTTTCCTTGCAAAGGATGGATGCGGTCATATCTACCACTTTCAGATCCTTTTCAATGACTTCCTGAATGGAAATCTCGTCAAATTTCTTTGCATCCGGGTTTGTTTTCGGATCGCTGTCGTAGACACCGTCTACTGCTTTTGCAAGCAGAATCTCGTCTGCCTCGATCTCGATCGCGCGAAGTACGGTTGCCGTATCGGTTGAGAAATATGGATGGCCTGTACCGCCGGCAAAGAATACAACCATGTTGTGCTGGAAATATTTGTTTGCACGGTCTTTGGAAAATCCTTTTGTGAACTCTCCGCATGGAAATGGAGTCAGAACTGCGGTCATCATTCCCTGGGAACGGAAGATTTCTGATACATAGATACAGTTCATAACGGTTGCCAGCATACCGATCTGGTCTGCTTTGGTACGGTCGATATTTTCGGAACTGCGTCCTCTCCAGAAGTTTCCTCCTCCGATTACGATGCCGACTTCAATCCCCTGGTCTACCAGAGTTTTTACCTGTTTTGCCACTTTTGTGACGGTCGGCTCGTCAAAACCGGTGTGTTTCTCTCCTGCAAGAGCTTCTCCGCTCAATTTCAGTAATACTCGTCGTTTCATCTTGCATCCTCGTTCCTTTATGATATTTTTTCACAAATGTCTTGCATTTATGAAATGATTATACCATCTGTTCCCAAAAACGACAAGGGCAAAATTCGTTTGTGTTCCGCAGATCGTCTGCCGCTGCGAGAATCCGTCTCCACTGCAGATATTCCATCGGCGTCCGGTGCAGATACGCTTTGAAAATCCGCTGACATTCCCGTGGAGAGAGGTGAACGCTTGCGGCGGCTTCTGCGAACCGACGACCTGGATCATCTGCTGTGTGGTAATCTGTATTTTTACATTCACCATTCGAAAAGAATCCCGCGATACGGCGGCATAAAAACCATAAAATCTCTGTCGGAAGTTCAGACTCCTGACAGAGATTTTTTTATAGATTCATTTTAGATCTGCGCTACGACAAAGATATCATAAATTGCTTTGATTGCTGTTTCAAAGTCGCGGTTTTCAACGCCAATGATGATGTTGAGCTCGCTGGAACCCTGATCGATCATCTTGACATTAACGTGTGCATGCGCCAGTGCGGAGAAAATCCTTCCGGCTGTGCCTCTCGTTCTTCTCATGCCGCGTCCTACAACAGCAATCAGCGCCAGATCGGATTCAAGATCAATAGAATCCGGCTGTACGGCACGATGCAGTCCTGCGATAACCTGCTGTTCTTTTGCTGCAAACTCACTCTGATGAACAAATACCGTCATGGTATCGATGCCGGACGGCATATGTTCGAAGGAAAGATTGTTGTCCTCAAAAACACCGAGCACTTTTCTGCCAAAGCCGATCTCGGTATTCATCATGCTCTTCTCAACCGTAATGGATGCAAAGCCTTTCTTTCCGGCGATACCGGTGATGGTGAATTTCGGTTTGCTGCAGGTGTTCTCCACAATCATGGTTCCCGGATCCTGCGGTGCGTTGGTGTTCAGCACGTGGATCGGGATTCCCTCCTGACGGAGTGGGAAGATGGAGTCCTCATGAAGGACGGTAGCTCCCATGTAGGAAAGCTCACGCAGCTCACGGTAGGTAATGGTGGAAATGACTTCCGGATCCTTGACGATACGCGGATCGGTTACCAGGAAACCGGAAACATCGGTCCAGTTCTCGTAGATGTCAGCGTGTACGGCCTTTGCCACGATGGAACCAGTGATATCGGATCCGCCGCGGGAGAAGGTTTTTACGCTTCCGTCCGGTTTTGCGCCGTAGAATCCAGGAACGACTGCGTTATCCAGATCTTTTAAACGCTCGGAGAGCACTTCGTCAGTCTTGTCTGCAAGGAAGTTTCCGTTCTCGTCGAAGCAGATCACTTCTGCAGAATCAATATACGTATATCCCAGATAATTTGCCATCACGATACCGTTCAGGTACTCTCCGCGGGATGCGGCGTAGTCCTCTCCGGCTGCTGCGGCAAAGTTTTCTGCGATTTTTTCAAATTCCGGGGAAAGATCCAGGCTGAGGTTCAGACCGTCGATGATCTCCTGATATCTCGCTTTGATGTTCTGCAGTTTCTTCTTGAAATCTCTTCCAGCAACTGCAGTGCGATAGCAGTCATACAGCATATCGGTTACTTTCGTATCAGCAGAATTTCGTTTTCCAGGAGCGGAAGGTACCACGTATCTTCTTCCCTCATCTGCGCGGATGATGTCTCCGACCTTCTTAAACTGCTCTGCGCTCGCGAGGGAGCTGCCGCCGAATTTTACTACTTTCTTCATAATAATCTCTCCTTGCGTTCTTTTCGGATATCTTTCGAAATCTCGTTTTTCAGCCCGTCACTTTAACGTTAGAAAGCTGTTACGTACTAGATTAGAACAAAATCCCGTATGCGTCAAGAACTTTTTGGCTGATTCATTCATTCCACAGATAAATTTCCGGTTTTTTCTCCATTTTATAGGAGAATGTCTCTCCAAGCCCGTAAACCGCCTGGCTTAATACGTACTCGCCGTTGTTTGCATAAATTTCGATCATATTCGGATCCACGAAAATCTCAAGAAGATCGCCCTCTTTTAACTGCGGCGTCTCGGCATGAAGCCATCCTTTTGCACCGGATGGATAGACATCCGTGCGGTCTGCGCAGACTTTTCCGCTCTGCCGCCAGATCTTATAGCCGCCGATTTCCAGGCTCTCACCCTCTTTTAATTCGGCGCGGATCATGGCACACTCTCCGCATGCCGAAACGAGGGAATCCGTCTTTTTGCAGAATCCGTCGCGGATCGCAGGCAGAACACGGAAGTAAATATGATCGTTCTGTACATCCACCACACGCGGCAGGCAGAACATGCCTTGCCATATACCATCTACCGGTTCCGGCATCCGAAGCCATGCGATGGAAATCCGGTTTCCGTCCGCATCCGTCATGGTCTGCGGTGCATAGAGGTCACCGCCGCAGTCCAGAAGCTGCCAGTTCTCCGGAATTTCATTGTGCAGGTTTTTCATCAAACTCAGGCAGCATACAGATCGCCCGATCCGCATAGCCGTCGGGGTCCTCGATCAGTTCCATCGGGGAGAATACAAAGACGCTGCGTCCGTTTACGTTAAAGAGATCCGGGCACTCCCACATCCAGCCGAGCTTCTGTTTCGTCGTCGCCTGTCCGGCCAGATGCCAGTGGGAAAGATCCTCACTCTTATAGAATAATGCCTCGCCCTTGTGATCCTTCGTCGTGCTTCCAAGCACCATATACCATGCGTCGCTTCCCTTCCAGACTTTCGGGTCACGCGTGTGCGTATTGTCGCCGATTTCCGGATCGGTGAGTGCCGGGATAACAACCTCCTTATCCCCGAAGACATCAAAATGCATACCGTCCTCGAAGTAAGGTGAAGCTGCGCCGAGGTAAAATCCTGATCAAGGCACTGATGAATATCCTCGGATTACCTGATTATAGTGAACACCCGTGTAAAAGAGATGCATCACGCCGTTCTCTTCTACTGCGCTTCCGGAAAGCAGCCGTTCTGGTCCTCGGAAAGACTCGGGAACAGGGCAACGCCGACATGCTCCCAGTGAATCAGATCCGGACTCACCGCATGGCCCCAGTGCATGGTGCCCCAGCGCGGCGCGTACGGAAAATGCTGATAAAAAAGATGATACTGTCCCTTATAATAAATCATGCCGTTCGGGTCATTCACCCAGTTGCCCGGCGCTTTTACGTGTAATCTGTTTTTCATGTGTTTGATTTCCTTTCTGTCTCTTTCTTGTTGTCTCTGATAAGAAAAGCCGGAAAAAGAAAGCATTTTTAATTCCGCCCTCCTTTGCCCGGCTTGTTCTTGATTTCTATGATTTACTTATTTAACTGCTCCGGCTACGACACCGTTGATGATCTGTTTCTGCAGTGCCACGTACAGAATCAGGATCGGGATGACGCAGAGCAGAAGACCTGCCATGATGGTTCCGTAATCTGCGGAGTAAGTTCCGTAGAAGCTGTAGGTGGAAAGCGGCAGAGTCAGCAGCTTTTTGTCGGTCAGCACCAGGGACGGCAGCAGGAAGTCATTCCAGAATGCCATCGCATTCATGATTACCATGGTGGAAATGATCGGCTTTAACAGCGGGAACACGATGCGGAAGAAGGTCTGGGTGTGGGTACAGCCGTCGATGTAAGCGGCCTCCTCCAGCGCCAGCGGGATACTTCCGCGGATGAATCCGTGGAACATGAACACGGACATCGCCATGGAAAATCCGGTGTGCATGAAGATCAGGGTCAGTCTGTGGTTCAGAATGTTTAAGGTTCCGCCGTATACACTGACAAGCGGGATCATGATTGCCTGGAACGGAATGATCATGGATGCAACCATCAGTGCAAAGATGATATTGGAAAATACGTTGACATTACGCACGATGTAGTAAGCCAGCATGGCTGCGAGTACCGTAACCAGTACGGTTGCTGTTACGGTTACAACCAGAGAGTTCTTGAAGGCATTCAGGAAGTTCATCTGATTGAATGCTTTTACAAAGTTGTCAAACGAAAGACCTTTGATCGTAAACAGCCAGGAAGAACGGCTCTTGATGATATCACGTTTCTGTTTTAAGGAGTTGATGATAACCATGACAAACGGGAACATGAACGCACAGAAAACGATGATCATAAGGAGCATAGCCAGCGCGTCAGTTACTTTTTTCTTTGTTCCGCCAATTTTCTTCTGATTCATTATGCTTCAACCTCCCTCTTCTTGGTGGTGTATACCTGAATACCGCTGATGCAGGCTACAATGATAAACAGGATAAAGGCTTCTGCCTGGCCGACACCGAACTGTCTCGATGTGAATGCTTTCTCATATACGTGCATGGCTGCCATCTCGGTGGTTCCGTACGGAGCACCGCCGGTTAAGGACAGGTTGACATCGTATACCATGAACGCACGGGACAGGGTCAGGAAGAGGCAGATAGTAACGGAGGACATCATCAGCGGAAGGATAATGTTTTCATTTTACCCAGCCGGATGCACCGTCGATGCTTGCCGCCTCGAGCACGTCCTCGGAAAGTCCCATAAAGCCGGCGACGTAGATCAGGATCATATAGCCTGCCAGCTGCCATACTGAAACGAGCACCAGCGCTGCAAATGCTTTGTTCGGGGTAGAAAGCCAGGAAATTTCAAACAGGCGTCCATCCTGTGGTCTCACCGATGCTGACGAAAACACGGGAGAATACGAACTGCCAGATGTATCCAAGTACGATACCGCCGATCAGGTTCGGGGTGAAAAATCCGGCGCGGAAGAAGTTCTGACCTTTGATGCCGCGGGTCAGGATATAAGCCAGTAAAAAGGCGATCACATTGACGAGAACAACAACCGCAATGACATATTTAAAGGTTAACAGCAGGGATTTCCAGAACTGCGCGTCGCGCATAACGGCTGCGAAGTTGGAAAGTCCTACAAAGTTTTTCACGCTGGAAACACCGTTCCAGTCGGTTAAGGTCAGGTAAATACCGTAGATAAACGGTACCATGACGACTGCCAGGAAGCAGAACAGGCCCGGCAGCGCAAATACACAGAAATCTTTTCCCTTGTTGCTTGATTTCATTTTCGTTCCTCCTTCATATCCTCCGGCTTACTGCTCATCCCAGTATGCTGGATGGAATCTATCAGTTCCTCGCGGTCACTTCTTCCGGCCAGATATTTCTGCATTGCCGCACCAAGGACAGACCAGTGATCGTTCGGCACGATCGCAGATGCGTTGAATGCTCCGCCGTTCTGTACTTTTTCGTAAATGTCGCGGCTTAACGGATCGCTTGGCTCGTTCGGGTTGTTTTTAAACGGAGGGATCAGGCTGCAGGTCTTTACAACCATCTGCTGTCCGATCTCACTGTAAACCAGCCAGTTCAGGAACTCTTTTGCTGCTGCTTTCTGCTCGTCGGTAGCCACGATATCATCCAGCATGATCTGTTTGGACGGGGATGCCTGGATTTTGCTGTTGACGAAGTCGTCCGGATCATTGTTCAGGAAGTATGGAAGGAAACCGTACTCGTCGGTCGTCTCGGCTCCTGCCTCCTCAAGGTTCGGCCATGCCCAGTTTCCGTTGAACCAGAAAGCGGTTTTTCCGTCTGCCAGGTCAATTGCCATCTCATCGTAATCTGCGCCGAGTGGATCGCCCTTTGCTACGTTGTACTCTTTTAACAGGTCAAAGGTATTCAGGAACTCGTTCATGCGGGTGTAGTCCGGCAGATATAAGGTCCGTCCTTCAGCTCGTTGATGACTTCTGCTGCACCGTCGGAGGTTCCGTTGTATGTCTCGTAGATGTACTGCAGCTGGTGTGCTCCAAGGGACCAGTCTTCTTTTGCCATGGAGATCGGATTCTTCATTCCGTTGTCCCGCAGGCTCTGGAGAAGTGCTGCGAAATCGTCCTGGGTTTTGATATCGGATGGATCGAACTCGGTACCTAAGGTATCTTCAATCACGCTCTTGTTGTAGATAATACCGCGGCCCTCGATACAGAGCGGGAAGCTGTAAACCTTTCCGTTGATTTTGGTCAGGTACTCTTCTGCCTCGCCGGTCCATGCTTCATTGCTTAAGTCGGCTGCTTTTTCTTCTGCCAGTGCAATGACATCGGTCGTATCCAGAATGGAAAGTGTCGGCGGGTTTCCGGAGTTGTAGAGGCTGACTACTTTGGTATAAGGAGAATCGCCGTCCGTTACCGGCATGATCTCAATATGTACGCCTGCTTTCTCCTCGAACACTTTTGCAATCTCTTCCAGTGCTGTCTGGATTTCTGCTTTTGTGTTCATGATGACGATACTCGTTCCGGAAAGCGACGTATCGTACTGGAAGGTATCAGTGGTCATGTCGATCGGCACTTCTTCTTTTACTGCGTTCGGGTCATCCGGATCGCTTGCGAAGCCGAAGGTGCATCCGGTCAGTGCAGAAGTAAGAAGCACGCCGGACATTCCAAGAGCTGCCGCCCTGGCACTAAATTTCTTTCTCATCACAATTCCTCCTGTTATCTCTGGACAGCTGGTCCTGTCCTTCGTTTTGTGTAACCGGTCAAGTAACCGGTTACTTTCGTTGTCTTTATCATAGCATTGACAGTGGGTTTCGTCAATATTTTCTTTACTTTTCGTGATTTTCCATAATTTTGTTTTTGGCTTTTGTGAAACTTTTACAAAACCGGTTACTTAACCGATTCCCGCTTGTTCCGGCGGGCGAGAAATGTTATACTATATTCATATATTATTTGTTTTTTTTCTGAAAGCTTACATGATTCACGCAACACTTTTGAAGGGAAGGACACTTGAACTTATGGCACGAAAAAAATGTAACCTTTAATGATATTGCACAGTATACGCATTTTTCCAAAACAACCATTTCCCGGTATTTCAACAACCCGGATTCCCTGACACCGGAAAATCAGCAGATCATTTCCGATGCACTGGATAAACTGAACTATAAAGAAAACAAAGTGGCAAAAATTCTCGCGAACGGACAGACCGAATTTGTCGGCGTCCTGATCCCGAGTCTCTCCATGAACTACTATTCCGAGATGCTGAATCAGATTCTTGCTTCTTATGAGAAATATGGCTATAAATTCCTCGTCTTCGCCGGAAACGGCCACGACGAGACGGAGCACCGCTACATTCAGGAGCTGATGTCGTACAAAATCGAGGGCCTCATCGTCCTCTCCCATACACTCTCCTCCCGCGAACTCTCCGATCTGCAGATCCCGGTCGTTGCAATTGAGCGCGAAGACCAGTTCGTCAGCAGTGTCAATACAGACAACTACCTCGGCGCGTACGAAGCGACTTCGCTTCTGATTCATAACCACTGTGATGTCCTGATTCATCTGAACTCACCGACCAAAGAAAATGTTCCTGCCTACCGCCGTCTCGCCGGTTTCCAGGATGCCTGTGTAAAGGCCGGTGTACCGCACAAGGTTATCATTCGGGATTTTGGACTCTCCTATCAGGAAGCCGCAGCACCGCTGCAGGAAATCTTTGACAACATCGAACAAAAATATGCCGGTCAGAAAAAGGGCATCTTCCTCTCCAACGATGATCATGCCAATATTCTTTTAAATCTTCTGATCCGCAAATACCATACCCTGCCGGACGATTACGAACTCATCGGCTTCGACGGTGCGCCGATTTCCGAGCAGCTATCTATCCGATCAGCACTGTCGGCCAGCAGATTGACCAGATTGCAGACGAGGCTGTTTCCCTTCTGGTCTCCCAGATGCAGGAACGGAAAAACGCCACCCGGTGCCGCTTGCCGAGCCGGTTCACAAGACCGTTCCGCCGCTTCTGATCCGGCGTCAGACGACCACTTGATTTTAAAAGCAGATTTCTATCATAAAAATGTTTTTATCAAAAAGTGTCATCCACCTGCGGGCTGTGTGCCCTGCAGTTTGTGGATGACACTTTTCTTATCTTCTTACTCTTTTTTAGTTCTGTCCGTAATAAGCATTTGCACCATGTTTACGGTAATAGTGTTTATCCTGCAGCTCCTGCGGTGCCGGCTGGATTCTCGGGTTGATGGTCTCGGCACGGTATGCCATTTTGGCAACCTCTTCGAGGACAACAGCATTGTGAACAGCCTCATGCGCATCTTTGCCCCAGGTGAACGGTCCGTGGTTCTTGCAAAGAACGGCCGGAACGGCTTTTACATCTTTTCCCATCCGTTTGAACTCATTGACAATCAGATGGCCGGTGTTTTCCTCGTATGCCTCGTCAATCTCTTCTTTTGTCAGGCAGCGCAGGCACGGTACTTCACCGTAGATGTAGTCTGCATGGGTTGTTCCGTAGCACGGAATGCTTCTTCCCGCCTGTGCCCAGCTTGTCGCATAGGAGGAATGGGTGTGAACAATGCCGCCGATCTCTGGAAATGCTTTGTACAGCTCCAGATGGGTCGGGGTGTCAGAAGACGGACGGTAGCGTCCTTCTACTTTGTTTCCGTTCAGATCCATGACAACCATATCGTCCGGTGTCAGCAGGTCGTAATCCACGCCGCTTGGTTGATGACGAACAGACCGCTTTCCCGGTCAATCTCGCTGACATTTCCCCAGGTAAAGGTAACCAGTCCGTATTTTGGAAGAAGCATGTTGGCTTCGTATACTCTTTTTTTCAGTTCTTCTAACATTGTGTTGTCCTTTCTGTCTTTCCCAAACGATGGTTCATTTAAGCTCTCTACTGCTGCACGCTCAATCGGCAGGCCTTTTTTGTAGCGCTCGGTGAATACTTCAAATCCAGCGACGTCTGCCGGGTCCGGATCCATCTTGGTTCCAGCATTTCCTGCGAAGACTTTTGCATCGAGGTAATCCTCGAGTGTTTCATTCTCTTCTTTATTGATCATATAAGAAGCCAGCAGTGCGATGCCCCAGGCTCCGCCCTCTCCTGCTGTCTCCATGACGGAAACCGGTGCGTCGATTGAACCTGCGAGGATCTTCTGGCCGACACCTTTTGTCTTGAAGAGACCGCCGTGGCCGAGAATCTGTCGACCTGAACATGCTCCTCTTTCATCAGGATATCAAGCCGACTTCAGGCGCCAAGGGAAGTAAACAGGTTGACTCTCATAAAGTTTGCCAGATTGAATTTCGCATCCGGAGTACGCGCGAAGACAGGACGGCCCTCGTTGAATCCGGTTACGTGCTCGCCGGAGAAGTAGTTGTAGGCAAGGAGTCCGCCGCAGTCTGCGTCGCCCTCCAGGGCTTTGTTGTACAGCTTGCCGAACAGATCATTCGTGCTGATTTCCATGCCGAAGGTCTGCGCAAATTCACGGAAGAGATTGACCCATGCATTCAGATCAGAAGTACAGTTCTGGCAGTGCACCATGCAACCGGATGACCGGACGGGGTTGTTACCATATCGATCTCCGGGTATACTTTGGAAAGGTTCTTCTCCAGAACGATCATAGCAAAAACGGAAGTTCCGGCAGACACGTTTCCGGTTCTGACGCGGACGCTGTTTGTTGCTGCCATACCTGTTCCGGCATCTCCCTCCGGCGGGCAGAGCGGAATGCCTGCTTCCAGATTTCCGGACATGTCGAGAAGTGCGGCACCTTCTTTTGTCAGAACACCGGCATTGTCACCTGCGTTCAGAACGTGCGGCAGAACATCGAGTGCTTTCCATGAATATGCTTTGTCTGCGACTGCCTCGTCAAATTTGGCGATCATGTCGGCAAAGTAAGTGTTGGTTTCAGAATCGATTGGAAAGATTCCAGATGCCTCGCCGACACCAACGACACGCTCGCCGGTCATTTTCCACTGAATGTATCCGGCAAGGGTTGTCACGTAGTCGATATCTGCCACATGCGGCTCACCGTTTAAGATTGCCTGATACAGATGGGCGATAGTCCATCTCTGCGGGATGTGGAATCCGAAAAGATCGGTCAGCTTCTCGCTTGCTTCTTCTGTGATATTGTTTCTCCAGGTGCGGAACGGCACGAGGAGGTTTCCTGCTTTGTCAAATGCCATATAGCCGTGCATCATGGCACTGAAGCCGATGGCTCCGACGCGGGTCAGAGTAATGTCGTATTTTTCTTTGACATCAGCTGCCATTTTGGTATAGGCATCCTGCAGGCCCGTCCAGATGTCCTCGAGGGTGTAGGTCCACACGCCGTTGTCATAGCGGTTTTCCCACTCGTGATCTCCAGATGCAATCGGGGCGTTGTCTGCGCCGATCAGGACGGCTTTGATTCTGGTTGAGCCGAACTCAATACCAAGTGCTGTTTTCTGTTCGAGGATTGCTGTTTTGCATCCATTCCCATTGTTTTTCCTCCCTTGGGCTCTTTTCTATTTTTTCGTCTCTGTTGACAGATTTTTCCTGCAGTGGATTCTCTTACGATGAGTTCCGGGGAAATCAGGCGTTTGACGCTGCTTTCTTCTTCCGGGACTTTTCTGATTTTTTCGAGAATGAGCTCTGCTGCCATCTCACCGAGTTTTTCCTGCGGATGGGCAATGGTCGTGATCCCGATCGGACTGCTCTGGCCGATCAGCGAGTTGTCGTATCCGGTGACGGCGATGTCTTCCGGCACGGAGATTCCCTTTTCTTCCAGCATGGAGATGACGGCGAGCGCGATCTGGTCGTTGTAGCAGACGGCGGCATCGACGGACTTTTTGCTGTCGAGCAGCATGGAAAGCATCAGGGACGGTTTGGTTTTCCGGTCTTCGGTGTGAAACCAGATGACGTTTTCGGGATCATACAGGATTCCGCTTTCCTGCAGCGCCTGCACGTAGCCTTTATGGCGCTGGGCGCCTGGCTGTCGTCGGCCTTGAAGATGCCGATGATGTTTCGTCGGCCGGTCTCTAAAAGGTGCCGGGTCAGCAGATAGCCGCCTTTGCAGTCATCCATCAGAATGCAGGGCTTGTCTGCCATCTGGGGGTAGCAGCCCTGGATGAAGACATACGGGATCTGGTACTTGTCCAGCATTTCGTACAAGTTGATGTGGCGGCAGAGGATCTGGCTTTTGCTCGGCTCGATGATGAGCGTCGATGGGCTTGTCGAGGAGTTCTTTTAAGACTTTTTTCTTCTTTGGAGCGGCTGTTGCAGGTGTTCTTTAAGATAATGCTGTAGCCGTTTTCGCTCAGCACTCGATCCATTCCCTGGATGAGACGGGGGAAGATGTAGTCGGACAGGTAGGTGGTGGTGACGGCGATGTTTTTTGAATTATGACGCTGGATTACGCGCTCGGAGCAGAAGGTTCCTTTGCCGTGCTGGGCGGTGATATAGCCTTCATTTTCGAGAAGAGCGAGGGCCTTTCGGACAGTGTGGCGTGAGAGGGCGTATTCCCGGGTCAGTTCGTTTTCGGAGGGAAGCTTCTGGCCGGGTTTTATGGTTCCGGAGAGAATCTGCTCTTTTAGGGCTTCCATCAGGGTGTAGTATTTGGCTTTGCCGGTGGTTGGTTCCATGTGATTGGTGATTCCCCTTTCTGGAATTTATAATACAACTTGTACGGTTGTTGTAACAAGTTGTATTTT
>ENA-OQCS01000518-OQCS01000518.1-human-gut-metagenome-genome-assembly--contig:-NODE-518-length-21434-cov-2.970385_pt1 | contig 21434 bp, 36 predicted proteins | sample MGYA00242757_ERZ504575 | MGnify/ENA primary metagenome ERZ504575 (study PRJEB26092, sample SAMD00036297) | human gut metagenome | host: Homo sapiens | study: EMG produced TPA metagenomics assembly of... | reverse complement strand
CGTAGGTTGCCGCTGAGAAACAGCGGGTTTTCCGTGGAGCGAATGTCAAGTTAAAGAAACTGGCGACAAGTCACTGTACCCACAATTAAGTCCACCTGTAAGAGTGGAAACGACCGTGTGCAAACATCAGGACACACACGGGTAAGTGTACAGTCACCGCTTGTCGTACTCGTAAAAGTGCGAAAAGGAGGCGACTTTTATGGCAAGTCAAGTAATGAGAATTACACTGAAAGCGTATGATCATCAGTTAGTAGATGCATCTGCACAGAAAATTATCGAAACTGTAAAGAAGAACGGAGCAACGGTGAGCGGACCAGTACCGCTTCCAACGAAGAAAGAGGTAGTAACTATCCTTCGTGCCGTTCATAAGTACAAAGATTCCCGTGAGCAGTTCGAGCAGAGAACCCACAAGAGACTGATTGATATCATCGCACCTACCCAGAAAACAGTGGATGCATTATCAAGACTGGAAATGCCGGCTGGCGTTTACATCGACATCAAGATGAAAAACAAATAAGATCAGCTGTAAAAAGTCCGGGATCAGCCCCCGGCCATCAATTAAGTAAGCAATAGATGATATAGAAGCAACACTCATTCGAAGGAATCAACATCCCTAAGGGTCATAGTGTTCCACTTATATCAACTGTTCGCTAGAATGAACTTCTTTATAATAGGAAGTTCCGCTGTAGATAAAACAGGAGGTAAAAGGAATGAAGAAAGCAATTTTAGCTACAAAAGTCGGAATGACTCAGATCTTCGACGAAAACGGTGTTTTAGTACCGGTAACTGTATTGCAGGCAGGTCCGTGTGTTGTAACACAGGTGAAAACCGCAGACAACGACGGGTACAGTGCAATTCAGGTAGGCTTCGGCGAGAAGAAAGAAAACCGTGTGAACAAACCAATGAAAGGCCAGTTCGCAAAAGCAGGTGTTTCCTGCAAGAGATATCTGAAAGAGTTCAGATTTGAAGATGCCGAAACCTATACATTAGGACAGGAAATCAAGGCCGATATCTTTGGCGCAGGCGACAAAATCGACGCTACTGCAACAAGCAAAGGTAAAGGATTCCAGGGTGCCATCAAGAGACATGGCCAGTCCAGAGGACCTATGGCTCATGGTTCCAAATATCATCGTCACGCAGGTTCCAATGGTGCTTGCTCCGATCCGAGTAAGGTATTCAAAGGAAAAAGAATGCCAGGACAGATGGTGGAAAGAAAATCACCGTACAGAACCTGGAAATCGTAAAAGTTGACGTAGAGAACAATTTACTGTTAGTCAAAGGTGCTGTACCAGGACCGAAGAAATCCATGGTTACCATCAAAGAGACAGTAAAATGCGGTAAATAAGTTCGTTGAAAGGAGGAACACACGTAATGGCTAACGTATCTGTATTAAATATGGAAGGCAAAGAAGTTGGCAGCATGGAGCTTAATGATGCAGTGTTCGGTGTAGAAATCAACGAGCATCTGGTACATCAGGCTGTAGTGCTTCAGCTTGCAAATAATCGTCAGGGAACTCAGAAAGCTAAAACCCGTTCCGAAGTAAGCGGTGGCGGAAGAAAACCGTGGAGACAGAAGGAACAGGTCACGCAAGACAGGTTCAACAAGAGCTCCTCAGTGGACAGGCGGCGGAGTTGTATTCGCTCCAGTACCAAGAGATTACTCTTTCAAAATGAACAAGAAAGAGAAAAGAGCTGCATTAAAATCCGTTCTGACAAGCAAAGTTCAGGAGAACAAATTCATCGTTCTTGATGAGCTGAAACTTGCAGAGGTTAAAACAAAAGAGATGAAGAAAGTGCTTGATAACCTCAAAGTAAACAACGCACTGGTAATCATCGGAGATGACAGCGAAAACGTAGCACTTTCCGCAAGAAACATTGCTGGCGTTCAGACTGCATCTGTTAATACCATCAATGTATTCGACATGCTGAAATACAACACCATCATCGCAACCAAGAGCAGTGTTGCATCTATCGAGGAGGTGTACGCATAATGGCAGATATCAGATATTACGACGTAATCCTGAAACCAATCGTAACTGAGAAGAGCATGAACGCTATGGGCGAGAAGAAATACACATTTATGGTTCACCCGGAAGCAAACAAATCTCAGATTAAAGAAGCAGTTGAGAAAATGTTCGAAGGAACAAAAGTAAAAAGCGTAAACACCATGAACATGGACGGAAAGAACAAACGTCGTGGAATGGTAGTTGGAAAAACTGCAAAGAGCAAGAAAGCAATCGTTGCTCTGACCGAGGACAGCAAAGACATCGAGATCTTCGAGGGACTTTAATTAGCAGCTGTTCGAAATATGCACACATAAGTGCGATACGAAATGAAAGGAGAACAAAGTAAATGGGAATCAAAAGCTTTAACCCATATACACCTTCCAGAAGACACATGACCTCCTCTGATTTCAACGAAATCACGAAGAGCACACCGGAGAAATCTCTGGTAGTGTCCCTGAAGAAAAACGCTGGTCGTAACAACCAGGGTAAAATCACTGTAAGACACCGCGGAGGCGGAAGCAGAAGAAAATACAGAATCATCGACTTCAAGAGAAGAAAAGATGATGTTCCGGCAATCGTTAAATCGATCGAGTACGATCCGAACAGAACAGCAAACATCGCTCTGATCTGCTATGCAGACGGCGAGAAAGCATACATCCTGGCTCCGGAAGGACTGAAAGTTGGCATGAAGGTTATGAGCGGCGCTGCTGCCGAGGTAAGACCTGGAAACTGCCTGCCGCTGTCCGAGATTCCGGTTGGTACCATGGTTCACAACGTAGAGCTTCATGCAGGCAAAGGCGGACAGCTTGTTCGTGCAGCTGGTAATGGCGCTCAGCTGATGGCTAAAGAAGGTAAATACGCAACCCTTCGTCTTCCGTCTGGAGAGATGAGAATGGTTCCGATCAACTGCCGTGCATCCATCGGTGTTGTTGGAAATGGCGAGCACAGCCTGATCAACATTGGTAAAGCAGGACGGAAACGTAACATGGGTATCCGCCCGACTGTACGTGGTTCTGTCATGAACCGAATGACCATCCACATGGTGGTGGAGAAGGAAAGACCGGTATCGGACGCCGGGCCGTCTACTCCTTGGGGAAAACCGGCTCTTGGCCTGAAGACCAGAGCAAAGAACAAGCAGTCTAACAAGTACATCGTAAGAAGACGCGATGGAAAAGCTTTATCGAAATAAGGAGGTAAACGATGTCTCGTTCATTAAAAAAGGACCATTTGCAGATGAAAGCCTGTTAAAGAAGTTGACGCTGCAACGCTTCAGGAGATAAAACAGTCATTAAAACCTGGTCACGTCGTTCTACAATCTTCCCGTCATTCGTTGGACACACAATCGCTGTTCATGACGGAAGAAAACATGTGCCGGTATACGTTACAGAGGATATGGTTGGACACAAACTCGGTGAGTTCGTAGCAACCAGAACCTACAGAGGTCACGGCAAGGACGAGAAGAAATCCGGCGTCCGCTAAGTAGAATGATTTGAGAGAGGAGGTTTTTAGCAATGGCTAAAGGACATAGAAGTCAGATTAAAAGAGCAAGAAATGCTAACAAAGATACCAGACCGTCTGCAAGTTATCCTACGCTAGAATGTCTGCGCAGAAAGCTGGATTTGTTTTAGATGCAATCCGCGGTAAAGACGTAACAACCGCACTTGGTATTGTAACTTATAACCCGAGATATGCCTCCAGCGTAGTGAAAAAACTGCTGGAGTCCGCAATCGCAAACGCTGAGAACAACAACGGTCTTTCCAGAGAAAACCTGTATGTAGCTGAGTGCTTCGCTAACAAGGCTCCGACCATGAAGAGAATTCATCCGAGAGCACAGGGCAGAGCTTACAGAATCCTGAAGAGAAACAGCCACATCACGATTGTGTTAGACGAGAAATAAGGAGGACATGTCATGGGACAGAAGTTAATCCACACGGCCTGAGAGTCGGTGTTATTAAAGACTGGGATTCCAAATGGTATGCCGAGGGTGATTTCGCAGATAACCTCGTTGAGGACTACAACATCCGCACATACCTGAAGAAGAAACTGTACAGCGCAGGTGTTTCCAAGATCGAAATCGAAAGAGCATCTGACAGAGTAAAAGTTATCATCTACACCGCAAAACCGGGCGTTGTTATCGGTAAAGGCGGAGCAGAGATCGAGAAAGTAAAAGCTGAAGTTCAGAAACTGACTGACAAAAAGCTTATCGTAGATATCAAAGAAGTAAAAAGACCGGACCGCGATGCACAGCTTGTTGCTGAGAACATTGCATTACAGCTGGAGAACCGTATTTCCTTCCGTCGTGCTATGAAATCTACCATGCAGCGTACGATGAGAGCTGGCGCTAAGGGAATCAAAACATCTGTATCCGGACGTCTTGGTGGAGCTGATATGGCTCGTACCGAGTTCTACAGCGAGGGAACTATTCCGCTGCAGACCCTGCGTGCCGATATCGATTATGGATTCGCTGAAGCAGATACCACTTACGGTAAAGTTGGCGTAAAAGCATGGATCTACAATGGCGAAGTACTTCCAACCAGAACTAAAAAGGAAGGGAGCGAGAATTAATTATGTTAATGCCGAAGAGAGTTAAACGTCGTAAACAGTTCCGTGGTTCCATGAAGGTAAAGCCCTCAGAGGAAACAAAATTAACTACGGTGAATTTGGTCTCGTAGCCCTTGAGCCATGCTGGATCAAATCCAATCAGATCGAGGCAGCCCGTATCGCCATGACACGTTACATCAAACGTGGTGGTAAGTTTGGATCAAAATTTTCCCGGACAAACCAGTAACCGCACAGCCGGCTGAGACCCGAATGGTTCCGGAAAAGGTTCTCTGGAGTACTGGGTAGCAGTAGTAAAACCAGGCCGTGTAATGTTCGAAATCGCAGGTGTTCCGGAAGAAACAGCCCGCGAGGCATTACGTCTTGCCATGCATAAGTTACCATGTAAATGCAAAGTAGTTTCTCGTGCAGACTTAGAAGGCGGTGATAACAGTGAAAACTAACGAATTTGTAAAAGATTTAAATACAAAGAGCGCAGCTGAGCTGAATGACGAATTAGTAGCTGCTAAAAAGGAACTCTTCAATTTAAGATTCCAGAACGCAACCAACCAGCTTGACAATACCAGCCGAATCAAAGAGGTTCGCAAAAATATTGCAAGAATCCAGACTGTTATTGCCCAGAAGGCAAACGCAGCTGAGTAATTAGGAGGAAAATATCGTGGAAGAAAGAAATCTTAGAAAAACTCGCGTGGGCAAAGTTGTCAGCGATAAGATGGATAAGACTATCGTGGTTGCCATCGAAGACCATGTAAAACATCCTCTGTACAAGAAAATTGTAAAAAGCACATATAAGCTGAAAGCACACGATGCAAACAACGAGTGCCATGTAGGTGATACCGTACGAGTTATGGAAACAAGACCTTTATCCAAAGATAAGAGATGGAGACTTGTGGAGATCGTTGAGAAAGCGAAATAAATAAGAGATCAGAATGCTAAAGGAGGAATACCAGCATGATTCAGCAGGAAACTAGACTGAAAGTCGCTGACAACACCGGTGCAAAAGAAATCTTATGCATTCGTGTTATGGGCGGTTCTACAAGAAGATATGCCAACATTGGTGATGTAATCGTTGCTTCGGTCAAAGATGCAACACCAGGCGGCGTTGTTAAAAAAGGTGACGTAGTAAAAGCTGTTGTTGTAAGAAGCGTAAAAGGCGCTCGTCGTAAAGACGGTTCTTACATCAAATTTGATGAGAACGCAGCAGTTATTATCAAAGATGACAAAACTCCAAAAGGAACCCGTATTTTTGGACCAGTAGCCAGAGAGCTTCGTGAGAAACAGTTCATGAAGATTGTTTCCTTAGCTCCGGAAGTATTATAGGAGGACAGCTATGTCAATGAAGATTAAAAAAGGCGATACCGTAAAGGTAATCGCCGGCAAAGATAAAGACAAAACCGGCAAAGTAGTCAGCGTTGACGTAAAGAACAACCGTGTTGTTGTTGAAGGCGTAAACATGATTACAAAGCATGAGAAACCGTCTATGAGCAATCAGCAGGGCGGAATCGTTAACAAAGAAGCTCCTATCGATGCATCCAACGTAATGCTGGTTGTAAAAGGAGTTCCGACCCGCGTTGGAATCAAAGTTGAGATGGTTGAGAAAAACGGCAAAACAAAAGCTGTTAGAACCCGCGTTGCAAAAGCAAAAGAGCTGAACGGCGCAGTAATTGATTAAGGAAGAGAGGAGGCAAAACCGTGAGTAGACTGAAAGATCTTACAACGAGCAGATCGTTGATGCAATGACAAAAAATTTGGATACAAAAACGTGATGGAAGTGCCGAAGCTCTCCAAAATCGTAATCAACATGGGTGTTGGTGAAGCTAAGGAGAACGCTAAACTTCTGGACGCTGCAATCAGTGATATGGAAGCTATCACCGGACAGAAAGCAGTTACCACCAAAGCGAAAAATTCCGTAGCAAACTTTAAAATCCGTGAGGGTATGCCGATCGGATGCAAAGTTACCCTTCGTGGCGAGAAAATGTACGAGTTCGCAGACCGCCTGATCAACCTGGCACTGCCTCGTGTACGTGACTTCCGCGGCGTAAATCCGAACGCTTTCGATGGCAGAGGAAACTATGCTCTTGGTATCAAAGAGCAGCTGATTTTCCCAGAGATCGAGTATGATAAAGTTGATAAAGTCAGAGGTATGGACATTATCTTCGTTACCACTGCTAACACAGATGAAGAAGCTCGTGAATTACTGACATTATTCAACATGCCATTCGCAAAGTAATAGGAGGAATTGATTCATGGCTAAAACAGCAATGAAAATCAAACAGCAGCGCAAAGCTAAATTCTCTACAAGAGAATACAATCGTTGCAGAATTTGTGGCCGTCCACACGCATATTTAAGAAAATACGGAATCTGCAGAATCTGCTTCCGTGAATTAGCATACAAAGGCCAGATTCCTGGCGTTAAGAAAGCTAGTTGGTAAAATTTTAGAAGGAGGCAAATTCAAATGAGTATGAGTGATCCGATTGCAGATATGCTTACAAGAATCCGTAACGCTAACACTGCAAAACATGATACAGTAGATGTTCCGGCATCCAAAATGAAAATCGCAATCGCTGATATCCTGGTAAACGAGGGATACATTGCAAAATATGAACTCAGCGATGAGGGTGCATTCCAGAATATGCACATCACCCTGAAATACGGAGCTGACAAAAACGAGAAGATCATCACCGGCCTGAAGAGAATCTCCAAACCGGGTCTGAGAATCTATGTTGCAAAGATGAGCTGCCGAGAGTACTTGGCGGACTTGGAATCGCTATTCTTTCCACAAACCAGGGTGTTATCACCGATAAAGAAGCTCGTAAGCTGCAGGTCGGCGGCGAGGTTCTGGCATTCGTTTGGTAATAGAAACGAAACAAAGCAACTGAAAACAGAGAGAGCGTAAGGCTCTCTCCGAAAATCTAAGTTAATAGGAGGAAATTGGTATGTCACGTATTGGAAGACTGCCAGTGGCAATTCCTGCAGGTGTAACAGTAGACATCCAGGAAAACAACCACGTTGTAGTAAAAGGACCAAAAGGAACATTAGAGAGAACTCTCCCGTCTGAAATGACCATCAAACTGGAAGACGGACACGTAGTAGTTACAAGACCGAACGATCTGAAGAAAATGAAAGCTCTTCATGGTCTGACCAGAACTCTGATCCACAACATGGTAATTGGTGTTAGCGAAGGCTATACCAAAACACTGGAAGTAAACGGTGTAGGTTACAGAGCTGCAAAACAGGGCAACAAATTAGTTCTGTCTCTTGGATATTCTCATCCGGTAGAGATGATCGATCCGGAAGGACTCTCCTCCGCTGTAGACGGCAACAAGATCATTGTTTCCGGTATCAGCAAAGAGAAAGTTGGCCAGTATGCCGCTGAAATCAGAGACAAGAGAAGACCTGAGCCATACAAGGGCAAGGGAATCAAGTATGCTGATGAAGTGATCAGACGTAAGTTGGTAAGACTGGTAAGAAATAATTAAGGAGAGTGTGAACATGATTAGTAAGTATCAAGAGCGCAGATGCGCCAGAAAAAGCATAGAAGATTACGTAATCATATCGTAGGTACTGCACAGCGTCCGCGTCTGTGTGTATTCCGCAGCAATAACCATATGTATGCTCAGATTATCGACGATACGATTGGAAATACTTTAGTTTCTGCTTCTACTCTTCAGAAAGATGTTAAAGCAGAGCTTGAGAAAACCAACAATGTAGATGCAGCAGCATATCTTGGAACCGTTCTTGGAAAGAAAGCTGTAGAAGCAGGTATTACTGAAGTTGTATTTGACCGTGGCGGATTCATCTACCAGGGAAAAATCCAGGCATTCGCAGACGCAGCTAGAGAAGCTGGCTGGTATTCTAAGAAAGGAAGGAAAAGAACACATGAAGCATACAATTATTGATGCAAGCCAGTTCGAACTGGAAGAAAAAGTCGTATCAATTAAGCGTGTTACAAAAGTTGTTAAAGGTGGTCGTAACTTCCGTTTCACAGCTTTAGTAGTTGTCGGCGACGGCAATGGACACGTAGGCGCAGGCCTTGGAAAAGCAGCCGAGATTCCGGAAGCTATCCGCAAAGGTAAAGAAGACGCTATGAAGAAACTGGTAAGCGTAGCAATCAATGAGAACGGAAGTATCACTCATGACTACGTAGGTAAATTCGGAAGCGCAGAGGTTCTGTTGAAGAAAGCTCCTGAAGGTACTGGTGTCATCGCTGGTGGCCCAGCCCGTGCCGTAATCGAGTTAGCTGGTATTAAGAACATCCGTACAAAATCCCTTGGATCCAGAAATAAGCAGAACGTAGTCTGGCTACCATCGCTGGTCTGTCTGAGCTGAAGATCCAGAAGAAGTAGCAAGACTTCGCGGCAAATCTACAAACGAGATCTTTGCTTAAGGAGGATGTGAAAAATGGCAGATAAATTAAAAGTAACACTGGTGAAATCCCCGATCGGATGTGTTCCGAAACACAGAAGAACCGTGGAAGCACTGGGTCTGAAAAAAGTTAACAAGACGGTAGAACTGCCGGATAACGCAGCAGTTCGCGGCATGGTTAATCAGGTTTCTTACCTGGTTAAAGTAGAAGAAGCATAAGGAGGTACCGTAATGGACTTATCTAATTTACAGCCGGCTGAAGGTTCCAGACAGAACGATAACTTCCGCAGAGGCCGTGGACATGGTTCAGGAAATGGTAAAACAGCAGGTAAAGGCCACAAAGGACAGAAAGCACGTTCCGGAGCACCGAGACCGGGCTTTGAAGGTGGTCAGATGCCTTTATACAGACGTCTTCCGAAGAGAGGTTTCAAAAACAGAAACTCCAAGGAAATCGTTGGAATCAATGTAGATGCTCTGAATCGTTATGAGGATGGAGCTGTTGTAACCGTAGAAACTATGATTGAGACTGGTCTTGTTTCCAATCCGAGAGATGGCGTAAAAATCCTTGGAAACGGTGAAGTCACCAAAAACTCACTGTAAAAGCAAATGCTTTCAGCGAGAGCGCAAAGGCAAAAATTGAAGCGGCAGGTGGAACAGTCGAGGTGATCTAATGTTTAAGACCTTTATCAATGCATTTAAGGTCAAAGATGTTCGTCGCAAAATATTTTATGTGCTTATGATGCTTGTTGTCATCCGGTTAGGCTCTCAGATGCCTGTACCGGGTGTCAATACAAGCTTTTTTGCGAATTATTTTGCAAATAATACGAATGAGGCATTCAGCTTCCTGAATGCATTCACGGGCGGCGGTTTCGACCGTTTCTCCATCTTTGCTCTGAGTATTACACCGTACATTACTTCTTCCATCATTATTCAGCTGCTCACCATTGCAATTCCACGACTTGAGGAAATGCAGCGTGACGGCGAAGAGGGAAGAAAGAAAATGACTGCGATTACTCGTTATGTGACAGTAGGTCTTGCATTGTTTGAGTCTGTTGCCATGGCAGTAGGCTTTGGACGCCAGGGACTCCTCACCACTTTAACGCAGTTAATGTGATTGTTGTAGTGGCAGCTCTGACAGCCGGTTCTGCCTTCCTTATGTGGGTGGGAGAACAGATCAACGACAAGGGCGTTGGAAATGGTATTTCTATGGTCCTGTTAATCAACATCCTTTCCAGAATCCCGCAGGATATGGTAACCCTTTACGAAACCTTCGTAAAAGGCAAAACCATCGCGCGTGGTCTGCTGATGTGGATTATCATCGCTGTTGTGATCATCGCTGTTGTTGTGCTGGTACTGATCCTGAATGGCGCTGAGAGAAGAATTCCGGTACAGTATTCCAAGAAAATGGCCGGAAGAAAAATGGTTGGCGGACAGTCATCCAATATTCCGCTGAAGGTAAATACAGCGGGCGTTATCCCGATCATCTTTGCATCATCCATCATGTCTTTCCCATCGATTATCCTATCGTTTGTCGGAAAGTCGGATATCAAAGGTATCGGCGGAACGCTGATCAAGATGCTGAATTCCAACAACTGGTTTGACAAAACCAATCCAGTTGCTTCGCTGGGCCTGATTCTCTACATTGTCCTTGTTATTTTCTTCGCTTATTTCTATACCTCCATCACCTTCAACCCGATGGAAGTTGCAGATAACATGAAAAAACAGGGCGGCTTTATCCCAGGCATCCGCCGGGTAAATCCACGGTAGATTATCTGAACAATCTGCTCAGCTATATTATTTTTATCGGTGCAGCAGGTCTTACCATTGTTGCAGTGATTCCATTTTTCTTTAATGGATTTTTCAAAGCGAATGTATCCTTTGGAGGTACTTCTCTGATCATTATTGCCAGCGTAATTCTGGAAACCTTAAAACAGATTGAATCCATGATGCTGGTACGCAATTACAAAGGATTCTTAAACGATTAAGGCATAAGAGGGACTGTCTGGATAAGACAGGCCCTTTCTTTTGTTTAAAGCGCTTTTAAAGAGGCTTTAACAGAGAAAATTTTTGCTATTGTGGTTTATTTTATGGTATAATAGGGTAAATTACACGCAGTGGATTGCTGCAAATTCAAACATGGGAGGAAAAGCGCATGAAAATTATTATGTTGGGGGCACCTGGTGCCGGAAAAGGTACACAGGCAAAACAGATCGCTGCAAAATATGAGATTCCTCATATTTCAACCGGCGATATCTTCCGCGCAAATATCAAAGAGGGAACCGAGCTTGGAAAGAAAGCGAAAGCATTCATGGACAAGGGAGAACTCGTTCCAGACGAGCTGACCTGCGATCTTGTTGTAGACCGTATTTCCAAACCGGACGCAGCAAAGGGCTACGTGCTGGATGGCTTCCCAAGAACGATTCCGCAGGCAGAGGCACTGACCAAAGCCCTGGAAGCACGCGGAGAGAAAATTGACTACGCAATCAATGTAGAAGTACCGGATGAAAATATCGTTCACCGTATGGGCGGACGCCGTGCCTGCATCGGATGCGGAGCAACCTATCATGTAGAATTTAACGCACCAAAGGTAGAAGATGTATGCGATACCTGCGGCGGCGAGCTGGTTCTCCGTGATGACGATAAACCTGAGACCGTACAGAAGAGACTGTCTGTATACCATGCTCAGACACAGCCTCTGATTGACTACTATAAGAAAGCCAATGTTCTGGTGGAAGTTGACGGAACCCAGGATATCAACGTGGTATTTCAGGATATAGTAAGATTTTAGGAGCGTAAAGGATGTCCATATCAATTAAAACTGCCCGGGAAATTGAAAAAATGCGCCGTGCCGGTGAACTGCTGGAGAAGGTACACGATGAATTAGGCCGCGCCATCCATCCGGGAATGTCAACCTGGGAAATCAACAAGCTCGGAGAAGAGATGATCCGCAGCTTCGGATGCACTCCCAACTTTTTAAACTATAATGGGTATCCGGCTTCGATCTGCGTTTCTGTGAACGAAGAAGTGGTTCACGGAATCCCAAGTAAAAAACGGATTCTGAAAGAGGGCGACATTGTCAGCCTGGATGCGGGACTTATCTATGAAGGATACCATTCCGACGCAGCCCGCACACACGCGGTCGGTGAGATCTCGCCGGAGGCAAGAAAACTGGTGGAAGTAACACGCCAGGCCTTTTTTGAAGGAATCAAATACGCAAAAGCAGGCCATCATCTTCATGAGATTTCGGCGGCGATCGGTGCATACGCAGAGAGCTTCGGCTACGGCGTTGTCCGCGACCTGGTAGGCCACGGCATCGGAACGCACCTGCACGAAGATCCGGCAGTGCCGAACTTCGCACAGCCAAGCCGCGGCGTCCGTCTGCAGCCTGGCATGACGCTCGCCATCGAGCCGATGATCACAGCCGGAGGCTATGCAGTCAGATGGCTGGATGATGACTGGACCGTTGTGACAGAAGACGTTCTCTTGCCGCACATTATGAGAACACGATTCTGATTACGGAGGGAGAACCGGAAATTCTGACACTTTCGCATACGGAGGAGGATTTATGAAACCGATTGTGAAAGGAATGTTTGCCAGAAGCCTGGCTGGCCACGATAAAGGAAAGCTGTATGTGATTTCGGATGTACAGGAGCCATACGTATTCCTGGTGGACGGAAAAATCCGTACCGCCAACCGGCCGAAAAAGAAGAAGCTGATTCACGTACAGCCGGATTACGAAATGACGGATGCGGTTCGTGATGAAGATATCCGTAAGGCATTAAAAGAAAAAAGTTGCAAAGAGTTGAAGGAGGATTAATCAATGTCTAAGGCAGATGTAATTGAGGTAGAGGGAACTGTCCTCGAGAAATTACCAAACGCAATGTTTAAAGTAGAACTGGAAAATAAACACGTTGTACTGGCTCATATCAGCGGAAAGCTGCGTATGAACTTATCCGTATTCTTCCGGGAGACAAAGTAACCATCGAGCTGTCCCCATACGATCTGGACAAGGGACGTATTATCTGGAGAGATAAATAAGAAATACGATAAAAAGCCATCCGGCATGCCGGATGGCTTTTTCTCTGTATGTGTTTCTCTGTATTCATCCCCAATAACAGTAACCGTTCTACAGAACAAAGATTTCGATCACCGGCCTTCAGATTTCTGACAGCCACAAAGCAAGCACCAGTCTGCAAACCCTGCAGCATCCGCGGCGGCGGGCATCTGAATTTCTTTTCAGTCCCTTTTGAAACCTTCCAGATGTATTATGCAATATTTTAATAGAAAAAGCAATGAAAAAAGTATAAAAATTTTATGAAAACTTTTTGTAAAAACCAGGAGAATTTGTGCACTTTGAAACAAAATTTTTAAACCGTCAGAAAAAAAGAAAAAGTGAAAAGACAGGAGAAAAGAGCGGCCGGAAAACCGTGAAAATGACAGATGAGGGCTCGAAAGCGACAGAAGAATATATGTTTGTGAATTCTGTGTGAAGTTGAAATATTTGGTTGAATTCTCAAAATAATGTGATACAATGCAATAGAGAAACTTTACGGAGAAATTTTACCGGGAAGGATCTCCTGTGCGGTGCGGTAAAATCCATGTACCGGCAGAAATCAGGGAAACATTTTATGAAACAGCAGGCTGCAGTCTGAAAAAAATTCGGATCTGCAGCAATGGCATCGCTGCTCCTTACAGATAACAGGAAAGGAAAATGTGCAATGACAAAAAGGGGAAAGAAAAAAGGCCTTGTTGCAGCATTGAGCGTAGTTGCAGTGATTGTTTTACTTGCCGCTGCATATGGAATCTTCTGTCTGATCATCGAGGATGACAAAATCTGGGCAGATGCTTCTATTAACGGAGTAAACATTCAGGGAATGAGCAAAAAAGAAGCTGCACAGACAGTGGAACAGAAATTTGAAAAAGATTATAAAGATACAGCTGTTACCGTTGAGCTGGATGGTCAGCAGTATACGATGAACGTATTTCCAATGCTGGGGATGGATGCTTCCGCAGAAATTGAAAAAGCATATGAAAAAGGCATGGAAATCTTCTGGTTCGCGGTCTGGAGTGGGTCGAGATGAAACGGGGAAAGGCAGAGAAACTTTCCTATGATGTGCAGCCGACTGCGGTCCATCCAGATGAGGTGGAAGGAATTGTACAGGCATCCGGCATTCAGGATTACAACTCCATGCAGGATACTACATATGAAGTAACAAATACCGGCCTGATCGTGCATAAAGGCATTTCCGGAACCAGACCGGATGTGGATGCCTTAAAACAGCAGATCCAGACGAATGTGACAGCACTGAATTTCCAGGATGTAATTTCCTGCCCGACGGCAGAAAATCAGCTGACGGAGCCGGATTTTGCCGGAATTGCAAGCCAGATTTATACCGATCCCGTCAATGCGACGCTGGATCCGGACAACGGATATTCCGTTGTGGCATCGAAAAACGGAACCTCAATGGATGCGGACAGTGCGAAAGCCGAGTATGAGAGTGCAGAAGAAAATACGGATATCACGATTCCGTTTACCTTTACCGAGCCGGAGATTACAACCGAGAAGATGAACGCAAATCTGTTTAAAGACACGCTTGGAAGTTACAGCTCCAGCGCAGCAGGTGGAACGAGCGGAAGAATTCACAACGTCGGACTTACGGCATCTATCTGCAACGGACAGATCGTTCTGCCGGGAGAAACCTTCTCTTTTAATGGTGTCGTAGGTGATACAACGGCGGAAAAAGGATACCAGGAGGCAGCAGGCTATCAGGATGGCAAAGTCGTCCAGGTACTTGGAGGAGGCGAATGTCAGGTGTCTTCCACACTGTTTTCCGCTATTTTGTATACAGACCTTGATGTGTTGGAAAGAGCCAACCATTCGATGCCGGTACATTATGTGCCGTCAGGAATGGATGCAACCGTATTCTGGGATTCACCGGATTTCAAATTTGAAAATAATCATAAGTATCCGGTGAAAATTGTGATGAATATGGACAGCAGTGATACACTGACCGTAAAAATTCTCGGAACAAAAGAAAACGACTATACCATTGAGCCAAGGGTAGAGCAGATCGATGAGATGAGTAATGTAACGTATCGTGATTATAAAGATGCAAGCGGAAATGTAGTAAAATCAGAATCCGTATGCGCAAGCAAATACAAACCGCTGAACTCAGGATCATGATGCAAAAAAGATGTTACCTGTAAAAAACAGGCGGGATAGAGAAGAGAAATCTGTCCCGCCTGTTTTTCTTACCGGTGGGAGAGATGAAAAAATGCACAGAAAAAGAGCAAAAAAAATGAAAAAATATGTAAAAAAATTTCTTGCATTTCCGGGAACAAAATGCTATACTATAAAACGAACTTTTGCGCGTGGACTTTTTTCTAACCCACAAAAAGAAAACGCATTCCAAAAGTTTACAACAGAAAATTCCCCTACACGGGGCGCTAAGGAGCAAAGAAAGGAGGATTCATCATGAAGGTTAGATCTTCTGTAAAACCGATCTGCGAGAAATGCAAAGTTATCAAAAGAAAAGGTAGCATCAGAATCATTTGTGAGAATCCAAAGCACAAACAGCGCCAGGGCTAATCCGTCATTAGGCTTGATCGTAATTGTGCAGATTTTAAGTGCGGCTGCAGCGAGGACGCGCGTGAATGCGTTGTTCTGCTGTTAATATTATAAAGTGAGACACCTGGCAAGTTGCAGCCAGGACACCTCCGGCGGGTGGACGCGCGGAGCGCAGACATCCCTTATAATATTGCTTAATACTCCGATCTGTCAGGTGGCAGAAGGAGAAAGGTCGTGCGAACACGGCTGGATACACGCATACCTGTATCCCAATTAGGAAAATATTAATGTTTTAGAAAAATGGAGGACAAAGTACATGGCTCGTATAGCTGGTGTAGACTTACCAAGAGACAAACGTGTTGAGATTGGTCTGACCTATATCTACGGAATCGGTAGAACAAGTGCAGATCGTATCTTAAAAGAAGCTGGAGTAAATCCGGACACACGCTGCAGAGATTTGACAGACGATGAAGTAAAGAGACTCAGCGCAGTTATCGATGAGAGTCAGGTTGTAGAAGGAGATCTTCGTAGAGAAATCGCTATGAACATCAAACGTCTGCAGGAGATCGGATGCTACAGAGGTATCCGTCATCGTAAAGGCCTTCCGGTTCGTGGTCAGAAAACAAAGACCAACGCAAGAACCCGCAAAGGTCCTAAGAGAACTGTTGCAAATAAGAAGAAATAATTTAACCAGTAGTCCAATATAAGATTAAGAAAGTGTAGGTTAGTTTTAAAATGGCAAAAGTGACAAAGAAAACGACAAAACGTCGTGTCAGAAAAAACGTTGAACACGGACAGGCACATATCCAGTCTTCCTTCAATAATACAATCGTAACACTGACTGATGCAGAAGGAAATGCTCTTTCTTGGGCAAGTGCCGGCGGTCTGGGATTTAGAGGTTCAAGAAAATCTACTCCATACGCAGCTCAGATGGCTGCAGAAACTGCTACCAAAGCAGCGCTGGTTCATGGCTTAAAGACTGTTGACGTTATGGTAAAAGGACCAGGATCAGGTCGTGAAGCTGCAATCCGTGCCCTTCAGGCATGCGGTCTTGAAGTTACAAGCATCCGCGACGTAACACCGGTTCCGCACAACGGATGCCGCCCACCAAAACGTAGAAGAGTCTGATTAGGAGGTTAAGAACATGGCAGTAAATAGAGTACCAGTCCTGAAAAGATGCAGATCCCTCGGAATGGATCCTGTATATCTTGGAATTGATAAGAAGTCCACAAGACAGCTGAAAAGAGCAAACAGAAAAATGTCTGAGTATGGTCTTCAGTTAAGAGAAAAACAGAAAGCAAAATTCATCTACGGCGTTCTGGAGAAACCTTTTGTTAACTATTACAAAAAGGCTGACAGAATGGAAGGACAGACTGGTGAGAACCTGATGATCCTTCTTGAGCTCCGTCTGGACAACGTTCTGTTCCGTATGGGAATGGCTAGAACCAGAAAAGAAGCACGTCAGATCGTTGACCACAAACACGTTCTGGTTAACGGCAAACAGGTAAATATCCCGTCTTACCTTGTAAGCGCTGGTGATACCATCGAAATCAAAGAGGGTAAAAAATCCTCTCAGAGATATAAAGACATCGTAGAGGTTACAGGCGGCCGTCTGACTCCGGAATGGATCGAGGCTGATCTTGAGGCACTCAAAGGTGTTGTAAAAGAGCGTCCTACCCGCGAAATGATCGATGTTCCGGTTGACGAGGTGCAGATCGTCGAGTTGTATTCTAAATAAAGAATCGCCATACGCGGAAGGCTTTATTCCCATGAGTAATGAGCCAACCAATTTAAAAGGAGGGGCTTTCGAGTGTTTGATTTTAACAAACCGAAAATTGAAATTACTGAGATTTCTGATGACAAGAAGTACGGCAGATTTGTGGTTGAACCTCTGGAAAGAGGCTACGGTATCACATTAGGTAATTCTCTTCGCAGAATTATGCTTTCTTCCCTCCCTGGAGCAGCAGTAAGCCAGGTTAAAATCGAGGGCGTTCTTCATGAATTCAGCTCCATCCCTGGAGTAAAAGAAGACGTTACAGAAATCATCATGAACCTGAAGAGCCTTGCAATCCGCAATAACAGCGAAACCAACGAAGCAAAAGTTGCTTATATTGAGTTCGAGGGCGAGGGAGTTGTAAGAGCATCCGATATTCAGGTAGATCAGGATATTGAGATCATGAATCCGGATCAGGTAATCGCAACCCTGAACGGCGGCCCGGACAGCAAGCTGTACATGGAGCTGACGATCACAAAAGGCCGCGGTTATATCAGTGCTGACAAAGGCAAGAGCGATGACATGCCGATCGGCGTTCTCGCTGTGGATGCTATCTATACACCGGTTGAGCGTGTAAACCTTAAAGTGGAGAACACCCGTGTAGGTCAGATTACCGATTACGATAAACTGACACTGGATGTTTACACCAGAGGAACACTGGATCCGGACGAGGCAGTCAGCCTGGCAGCTAAGGTTTTAAGCGAGCATCTGAAACTCTTCATCGATCTGTCTGAGAATGCGAAGACAGCAGAAGTTATGATCGAGAAAGAGGACAATGAGAAAGAGAAAGTTCTGGAGATGAACATCGACGAGCTTGAGCTTTCCGTGCGTTCCTATAACTGCTTGAAACGTGCCGGTATCAATACCGTAGAAGAGCTGTGCAACAAAACTTCCGAAGACATGATGAAGGTTCGTAACCTGGGCCGCAAGTCTCTGGAAGAGGTACTTGCAAAGCTGAAAGAACTGGGACTGTCACTGAGTCCTGGGGACGGAGAATAAATCACAGCGATTTATCTTTCCGTTTGATTTGTAGACGAAAACCCCCTGTCAGTAAGTCCGAGGCAGCATGACTTGTGGTTCCACAAATGGAGGAAAATTTAAAATGGCAAAATATAGAAAACTTGGCAGAACATCTGACAGAGAAAGCATTATTAAGAAACCAGGTAACCAACCTTCTGTATCACGGAAAATCGTTACCACTGAGACCAAAGCGAAAGAGATCCGCAAGATCGCTGAAAGCATGATCGCACTGGCTGTAAAAGAGAAAGATAACTTTGAGACCGTTACCGTTACTGCTAAAGTAGCTCGTAAAGATGCTGATGGCAAACGTGTGAAAGAAGTAAAAGACGGCAAAAAAGTTACCGTATACGATGAAGTTCAGAAAGAGATCAAAAAGATCTTCCGTCCAGACTTCACGCTAGACGTCAGATGGCAAGCTTCTTCTATCCTGTAACAGAGGTTCCGACCGAAGCAGCAGGACGCAAGAAAAACACCAAGTCCATCGATATGCCACAGAAAATGTTCGATGAGATCGCTCCGAAATATGCAGACCGTAACGGCGGATATACCCGTATCATCAAGATCGGACCGCGTAAAGGTGATGCAGCTATGGAAGTTGTAATCGAGCTGGTTTAATCTGTAAATAGTTTTGAAATCCGCAGGGGCTGCCTCTTAATAGGTGGCTCCTGTTTTGTTGTATATCATATTTTATATGACACAATTGCGAAATTGTGGCAATGTACGGGGTTGCATCTGCTTTGCGAATAAGGTACAATACAGAATACAGAACAGCTAAAATGGGATACAAAGGAGAGCATTTGCATGGAAGGCAAGAAAAAAATGTTGTTTATTTTTAATCCGTTTTCCGGAAAAGCACAGATTAAAGTAACTGTTTGAAATTATCGATGTTTTTGTAAAAGGCGGGTATGAGGTCATTGTCCACCCGACGCAGGCAGTCGGAGATGGTTTCGAAAAGACAAAGGAGCTTGCGCCGCAGGTGGATCTCGTTGTCTGCAGCGGGGGCGACGGAACACTGGATGAAGTTGTCAGCGGTCTGATGGAAGTGGATCAGCGCGTTCCGATCGGTTATATTCCGGCCGGAAGCACCAATGACTTTGCAAACAGTCTTTCTATTTCGAAAGATATGGTACAGGCGGCAAAGGATATCATCGAGGGAAACCTGTATTCCTGTGATGTGGGAGCGTTCAACAACGACAGCTTTGTCTACATCGCTGCATTCGGCCTTTTCACGGATGTTTCCTATGAGACAGACCAGCACATGAAAAACATTCTCGGCCATCTGGCATACCTGCTGGAGGGATCCAAACGGATCTGGAATGTGCCGACGTACTGGATTAAAGTCGAGGCAAACGGGGAAACCTTTGAGGGAGAGTATATCTACGGTATGGTGACGAATGCCAAGTCCGTCGGCGGCTTCAAAAACCTGCCGGGACAGGATGTACGCCTGGATGACGGACTCTTCGAGGTAACCTGATCAACGCCCGAAAACCCGCTGGAACTGAATGAGATCATTGCGTCCCTGCTGATGCAGGAGGATCACACAGACCTCATCGATTCGTTCAAGACCGACCGCATCATCATCGAGTCCAACCAGGAGATTTCCTGGACTCTGGACGGCGAATACGGCGGAGATCACGGCTATGTCTGCATCGAAGCGCGCAAACATGCCATGGAACTGGTTCTGAACAATAAGTAGGCACGGCTTTTTGATAAGTTTTTCACAAAAAAGTGCAAAAAATGGATTTCGCTACGAAAACCATTTGGCATTTGCAGAAAGATGTTGTATAATAAAACCAGTTATGAAAGTAACAAGTATGCCGTAAGCCTGAAAACGGTACACGGCACAATTACAGACACAGGAGGTCATTTGAGCTATGTTAGTATCAGCAAAAGAAATGTTGGACAAAGCAAAAGCTGGCCACTATGCAGTTGGTCAGTTTAACATCAACAACCTGGAGTGGACAAAATCCATCCTTCTTACCGCACAGGAGATGAATTCTCCAGTTATCCTTGGTGTATCTGAGGGTGCAGGAAAATACATGACAGGTTTCAAAACTGTAGCTGCTATGGTAAAAGCTATGATCGAAGAACTGAACATCACTGTTCCGGTTGCTCTGCATCTGGACCACGGAACCTACGAAGGATGCTACAAATGCATCGAAGCAGGTTTCTCATCCATCATGTTTGACGGATCTCATTATCCGATCGAAGAGAACGTTGCAAAAACAAAAGAACTGGTAGCTGTTTGCAAAGAGAAAGGAATGTCTCTGGAAGCAGAAGTTGGTTCTATCGGTGGAGAAGAAGATGGTGTTGTAGGTATGGGCGAATGCGCTGATCCAAACGAGTGCAAGATGATTGCAGACCTCGGTGTAGATATGCTTGCAGCAGGTATCGGCAATATCCACGGTGTATACCCGGCTAACTGGCAGGGACTGAGCTTTGAGACTCTGGCAGCTGTACAGGAGCTGACAGGAACTATGCCGCTCGTTCTTCACGGTGGTACAGGTATCCCGGATGACATGATCAAGAAAGCCATTGACCTTGGCGTTTCCAAAATCAATGTAAATACAGAGTGCCAGCTTGCATTCGCAGCAGCTACACGTAAATACATCGAAGAGGGAAAAGATCAGCAGGGTAAAGGATTCGATCCTCGTAAACTGCTTGCTCCTGGCGCAGAAGCTATCAAAGCTACTGTAAGAGAGAAAATCGAACTGTTCGGTTCTGCAAACAAAGCCTGAGTTTAAGCACGAAAATGCTGTGCAGGATTCCTGGGGGACTTCCTCCTCAGGGTCCGCACAGTATTTTTTCGCGAGCAACGAGTCAAAGTCCGTGCTTGTACGAGACCTTGACGACTGCCGCGAAAGCTTTCATCGAATCCGCTAATTTTTTCGCCTGAATTAGGAAAGTTTTGTAAAATAATACGAAAAAGGGACTGAGTTCAAAAAAGCACTTGCGTTTTTGGGGTTTTTGAGTTATTTTAGTATCAGTTGGAAATCAAATCCATATGCGAATGTAAAACAAGGGCGTTCTACAAAAAATATAGCTTTTTTAGCTACCTTTTTGAGAACTCCTTTTTCTTGTATTAGGATCTTTTTAGAATCCGGCGGGAAGGTCGCATCGCAAAATTCACAAATGGAAAGGA
>ENA-OQCS01000517-OQCS01000517.1-human-gut-metagenome-genome-assembly--contig:-NODE-517-length-21446-cov-6.143206_pt1 | contig 21446 bp, 24 predicted proteins | sample MGYA00242757_ERZ504575 | MGnify/ENA primary metagenome ERZ504575 (study PRJEB26092, sample SAMD00036297) | human gut metagenome | host: Homo sapiens | study: EMG produced TPA metagenomics assembly of... | reverse complement strand
GTTTTTCATTGCAAGAAAACAAGAGTTAACAACCAAATAATGCTTTAGACTATGGAATCAAACAAGAAATACGTTATTGGTCTTGATTTTGGTACGGATTCTTGTCGTGCACTGGTAGTGGATACATGTTATGTGTCTTGCTACATCAATAGATATATGGGGTAAACATTGAGGTCAATTGCCAACCGGAAAGATAATGATTTCTCGTCTATGAAGCACTCTTTAGGCAAGATTCTTTGACCTGGCAAAATTTGCTAAAATATTACTTATACAAACTCTTAATTTATTTAAACTATGAGAATCAAATCATTAATTTTGGTGGCTTTGTATATGGTCACCGTGGGTGTTTACGCCCAAAGCAACTACCCGTTCAACGGTCTGGACATGAACATGGGCAACCTGTCAAGACTGTCCGATGCGAAGACACGTTCCATCAGTCCCGAGAACTTCACGGGTGAGAAGGGCAAGGGCGGCATGGCCGACCCGGTCAGGGACAAGGACCAGCGGAATGTGGCCAACGCCCACCATGCGGCCAAGGACCTGGGCAAGGGTTGGAAGGTAAACCCCTTCATCATCGTGAAACCGGGAGAGACAATCACGATTGCGGAGATCGAGGGTCCGGGAGCCATCCAGCAGATCTGGATGACACCGACCGGGAACTGGCGCTTCTCCATCCTGAGAATGTACTGGGACGACGAGAAGGAGCCTTCCGTCGAATGTCCGGTGGGTGACTTCTTCTGCAGCGCATACAATGAATATGCACAGCTCTCCTCACTGGCCGTTTGCGTGAATCCGGGCAGCGCCTTCAACTGCTACTGGAAGATGCCTTTCCGCAAGAAAGCCCGTATCACGCTGGAGAACATCAACACCGCCGAGGAGATGCGCCTGTACTACCAAATCAACTACACCTTGACAGAAGTTCCTGAGGACGAGGCCTACTTCCACGCGCAGTTCCGCCGCTCCAACCCGACCCAGGGGTCGCTGCACACGCTGATTGACGGTGTGAAGGGCAAGGGACAGTACGTGGGTACCTACCTGGCATGGCGTGTAAACGACAACTGCTGGTGGGGTGAAGGGGAAATCAAGTTCTACATGGACGGTGACAAGGAATACCCGACTATCTGCGGGACCGGGACTGAGGACTACTTCTGCGGCTCGTACAATTTCGAGAACCAGAAGACGCGCCAGTACCAGGAGTTCACCACCCCCTATGCCGGCATGCACCAGGTAATCCGTCCCGACGGGCTGTACCGTGCGGTGACCGCTTTCGGGCTGTACCGCTGGCATATCCTTGACCCGGTACGCTTCGACAAGGACCTGAAGGTCACGATACAGGACCTGGGATGGCGCCATGACGGACGCTACAACAACCAGAAGTCGGATATCTCGTCGACCACTTTCTGGTACCAGGCCGAGCCGCATGCCAAATTTCCGGCTTTGCCGAGCAAGGACGGTTTGGAAATTCCAAGATGGTAAGAGTACACTCAATATTCAAAATCACAATATTTTTTAATAGCAATTAATATGAATCAATTCTTGATTCTTTGTATAAATTTAAATTTTATTATTATGAAAAATGGACTAAAAACAATTAGCAGTACTTTTTGTACTCTTTGTGTTTTCCTGTTGTTTTTTTATCGGCAGGAATAAGAGCACAAGTGAATTTCATTGTAAATGGAAAGGTCACGGATATTTCCGGGGAGCCTCTTATCGGTGTAAATGTATTTGAGAAGGGTACTTCAAATGGTACTATTACAAATGTCGATGGAAGATTTTCTTTAAATGTATCTTCCAATTCCACTTTGACATTTAGTATATAGGCTATAAAACACAAGAGATCATTGTCGGTACTCAACAGGCTATTTCCGTAACATTGACCGAAGACTCTGAACAATTGGAAGAGGTTGTCGTAGTCGGTTACGGCGTTCAAAAGAAAAAAGATTTGACTGGTGCCGTAGGCAGTATATCTCAAGCAAAGATGGAAAATACTGCCACAGTGGGAATTGGGAATAATTTGCAAGGTAAACTTGCTGGTGTTCAGATTACCCAGAATGACGGTACTCCTTATGGGGGAACAACAATACGAATAAGGGGTACAGGGTCATTTGGTGCTACAAGCGCTCCCTTGATTGTTGTAGATGGTATGATTACGAATGATGGGTTGACTAATCTGAACCCCAATGACGTAGAAAAATATCACAGTCCTAAAAGATGCAGCTTCAGCTGCTATTTATGGTTCCAGAGGAGCAAATGGTGTTGTAATTATAACGACTAAGAAAGGAAATTTTGAAAGCCCTTTAAGAGTAGATGTTTCCGCTTATGCTGCTATAGACAATATTCGCCATAAGATACCGACACTGACTGGCGAGCAGTATGCGAATTTGGTAAATGATTATTATGCAGCAGCCAATTTACCAATTCCTTTTACTCAAGATGAAATCGACTCATATGGGAAAGGTACGAATTGGTTGGATGAAATTACACAAACTGGAATGAAGCAGAACTATTCGGTAAATATTACTGGAGGTACAAAGGTTAATTCATATGCTGCATCAATGAATTTTTATAAAGGAGAAGGACTAATAAAAAATACGGATTTTACACGGGGAAATGTTAAGCTTAGTAATGATATGCGAATTTTATCCAATTTAAAATTCGGTGTTAGTATGAATGTAAACTATGGTGTTTCCAATAATACGGATTGGGGGCAAGCAATCGATCGTGCTTTAATATATCCTTCTACTGTACCTGCTTATGATGCTGATGGAAATTATGGTATTTCAACCCATGCAGGAGAGCCAATTACCATGTTACAACCACTGATTGCTGTCAATTTATGGACTTATAATCAAAAATGGAAAAAATTTTTAGGCAACACGTACTTAGAGTGGGAAATTATAAAAGGCTTATCAATAAAAACATCTTTTTATACTGAATATACGCATTGGGGGCAAGATCATTTTATACCTTCTTATAGCTATGGCCCATCAGGGTTGATAAGTGATCATCCGATAGCAGAACTTATGTTAATTCAAATGAAAGTATCAATTATGAGTGGGATAATATTCTGACATATACAAAGACTTTCAATAAAGATCATGGATTGACAGCAATGGCAGGGTATACATTTCAGAAAACAGATGCTTCACAATTATCGGCTTCAAGAAATAATTTCCTAAGCAATGACAAACATCAGCAAGTACTGAATGCCGGTTCTGACAATATAAATAATAATGGAAATAAATCAGAATGGGCAATATTGTCCTATTTGGGTCGTATTAACTATGATTATCAAAAAAATATTTACTAAGTGCGAGCATACGTGTAGATAAGACCTCTCGAATAGCAAAAGAAAATAGGACTGGTGTATTCCTGGCGTATCTGCGGGTTGGATCATATCTGAAGAAGATTTTTTACAAGGAGTATCTTTTTTGAGTTATTTAAAATTAAGAGGAAGTTGGGGAATGTTAGGTAATCAAGATATCGGTATATACCCATATCAAACGACTTTAACCTCAAGTGATCTTTATTATCCATTTGGATCAGGTAATGAAGGTACTACATTTACTGGAGTTGGTTCCACTACATTAGGGAATTCTGCCTTATTGTGGGAAAAGACCTCTACTTATGGTGTAGGACTGGAAAGTAATTTCTTTAATAATAAGCTTTGTTTTATTGCAGATTTTTATAAACGGAATACATCTAATATTTTAGTCCGGGTTCCAATTTTAGGTACAGCAGGTGTAGATGCTTCTCCATATCAGAATGCGGGTAAATGCAGCAATACAGGAGTAGAATTATCCGTCACTTATGGCAATGCAGTAGATAATGTACCTTTTACTTATGAAGTTAGTTTGAATTGGACTTATAATAAAAATAAGGTAACATATGTTCCCAATCCTATCGTAAATAATTTCACGAGAGTCTCAGAAGGAAAAGCCATCAATGATTGGTATGGCTATATTCAAGAAGGTGTTTTTCAAACGCAAGAGGAAATCAACCAGTCACCTACTCAGCCTAACGCGGCACCTGGTGATATAAAATTCAAAGATCTGAATGGCGATAACGTAATAGACTCAAATGATCAAACATTTTTAGGGCATTCTGTTGCTCCACACAATTTTGGAGCCAATATTTCTCTCGCGTATAAAAACTTTGATTTAGTGGCTAGCTTTTACGGACAAATAGGAGGAAAGAACTCAATCGATGCTCCGGGATTTGCTATAACTAGAGGAGGAGAACAAACATCTGCGTGGATGTATGAACAAAGATGGACAGGACCGAATACAAGTAATTACGTTCCTAGAGTTGTTGCTGGGGATCCGAATGACAACTATCGTCGTTCATCTTTCTGGTTGCGATCAACAGACTTTTTACGGCTACAAAACATACAAATTGGATATAATTTCAATGATCTATTGAAGAAAACGTCTGCAGGTTTCATTAAGAAACTACGTTTATATATTGCATCGCAAAACTTGTTCTGCCTCAATTCCTATCCGGGTTTTGATCCAGAATTGGGAGTGAATGGATATCCTATACCTCGCTCTTTCTATGTTGGTTTGAATATTGGTTTTTAATAAAATAAATATTATGAAAAGAATTTTATCATTAATATCACTAATAATATCATTAATTTCTTGTGATAATCTTTTAGACTTGCAACCTTATGGAGTTGTATCAACAGAGAGTTTTTATCAAACAGCGGAAGATGCAGATAAAGCAGTTACAGCCGCTTACAAATCTTTTCAAGTACTGGATGGGCAAAATACGTGGAACACAAGAGCTGGTTATACACCGATGGGAGATATAACTTGTGCAGATGCTCAGGCTCATCCGGATCTTGTATGCTATTACCAGATACAGCAATCTATAGTACGGTCGAATTCAGATCAAGTATTGATGTTGTATCAAAGATGTTATAAAGCATTAAGATTGGCAAATATGGCACTAGAAGAGATTCCTCATATTAATATGGATGAAAAATTAAAATCTCGATATTTAGGAGAATTATATTTTATAAGAGGTTTCTGGCTGTTTCGATTAGGTTATATGTTTGGGACAGCTCCGGTTGTTACTAAAACTCTGAATGTATCAGAATTGAATATACCAAATTCTACTAGAATTGTCAAAAAAGATAATTCAAAATCAGTCAATAATTATAAAATAGAAAAAAGTGATTTGTTCGATCAGGCAGAGGCTGACTTTTTGCAAGCTTTACAGCTAGGATTAGCAAATAGGAATTCAGGAGATATGATGGGACGTATAGATAATGGAACTGTTAAGTCTTATCTCGTTCAAATCTATTTGTATGAACATCGTTGGGAAGAAGCCAAAAGACAATTGGAAGATATAATGTCCTATGGCTATGAGTTACTACCGAACTATGCCGATTTGTTTTGTGGCTTATATGACAATAATGCAGAATCTATCTTCGAGGTACAATATACAGCATTAAACCAAAAAGGAACTGATAATTTTGGTACTGTATTGAATGCCCCTAATGGGGAAGGATTCGTTGCTGGAGGAGGTTGGGGATGGACACGCCCGACTCCTGATCTTGAAAGAGAATATGAAGAAGGAGACCCCCGTCTGGTTTGTACTATGTTTCGCAAGGGTATAGATGACTTTTATGGACAAGTCTTTGATGATAAAGTAAACGGTACAGGTTTGGGAACAAGAAAATGGTGTATCAGCAGTGATGGTGGAGTTACTGTAGATAGAGTTAGTTGGAATAATTCTTGTAATTATGCACTTATACGTTACGCAGAAATATTGTTATGGTATGCAGAAGTTGTGAATGAGTTAGGTGACCAGAAAACTGCAGCAGAGTATGTGAATATGGTTCGTGCAAGAACAGCTACAACTCCCAATCCCAATACTGTAAATGTAACTGAGACAAAAGAGATGAAACCTATATCCTCAAATTTGACATATGAAGAAATGTTTTGGGCTATTGTACATGAACGAAGAGTAGAACTGGCAATGGAAGGTAAGTTTGGATGGGATTTAAGAAGATGGGGTATTGGTGAAAAAGTCTTATTAGATCCTGACCGTTGGCAAAATGAAGTAGTTGCAGGGTATTTCAAATATGATGAAGATAAAGATGTCATATTTCCTATACCATTATTGGAAATTCAACGATCAGATGGTGTATTACAACAAAATTCTGGATACGAGTAATAATACTCAATACTTCAGATACACAGAAATCATTCAATATGGATTTCATTATATAAAGAAACATATTGATAATAGCGTATATTTGTAATATAATATATCTAAAATAAGGGGCTGTTTATTTTTTTGTTTAAGAGAAATCTGAGTAAAATTTAAATAGCCTCTAAAAGAAGTTTAATTTAAAAAAATATCTAATATGAAAAAGATCTTAGCTTTAGGGGCTATTACTTTATTCTCACTTAACTCTTGCCAGAATCAAAAGGCAAATGCAATACAACAACAAAGTGAGTATATAAAAGAGTACAAAGGAGACTATTTGAATCGCATAGCATTTCCTATTGGTGGAATGGGTGCCGGTATGTTTTGTCTGGAAGGAACCGGAGCCATTTCAAATATGTCAGTCAGGCACCAACCAACATTTTCAATGAACCTTGTATGTTTGCCGCCGTACATGTGAAAGGTTATGAAAACGGCTCAAAAGTTCTGGAAGGCCCTGTCCCTGATCGCAAGAAGTTCGGTGGTCCAGAATCAGCTTTGGGAGGCCCTCTCACTTCCTGGGGACTACCCCGATTTGAAAACGTAAGTTTCAGTTCACGCTTTCCTTTTGCAACCGTTCGTTTATCGGACAAGGATGTCCCTCTAGATGTAGAACTAAAAGGATGGAGTCCATTTATTCCGACTGACCAGGATAATTCCAGCTTACCCGTCGGAGCCTTGAGTATACCTTTACCAATACATCAGATCGGGATATAGAAGCTATTTTCTCTTATAATACACGTAACTTTATGGCCATGAACGGTGCTCCACAGTCCATTCGGTCAATTAAGAACGGCTTTATTCTATCCCAAGCAGCTTCTGATAAAGATAAACACTTGAAAGGAGATTTTGCAATCTATACAGATATAGACAATACAAAAGTAAATCATTGTTGGTTTCGTGGTGGATGGTGGGACCCCCTGACCATGGCCTGGAATGCCATAGCAGATGGAAACATAGTAGAAAACGCTCCCATACAAGGAGAAGCTCCCGGAGCATCTCTATATGTACCTTTCAAGGTAAAAGCGGGTGACACTTATTCCATCCGTTTGCATATGGCCTGGTACGTTCCTGACTCAGACATCCGCATCGGCGCTGATGCCACTGCCGAGAATGATAAATCTATGGAATGCCCTACTGTGACAAAAACAGAAACTCCTCAGAATTATCGTCCTTGGTATAGTACACGTTTTAGCAGTATTGATGAGGTAGCAACATACTGGTCATCACAATATGACAATCTTAAGAATAAAACAGAATTATTCACCAACACATTCTATGATACAACTTTACCTGCAGAAGTTATTGATGCCGTAAGCTCCAATCTCTCCATCCTTAAATCACCGACTGTCATGCGCCAACACGACGGACGCCTATGGAATTATGAAGGATGCGGAGATACCTGGGGCTCCTGTCATGGTTCTTGTACACATGTATGGAACTATGCACAAGCCATTCCCCATCTTTTCCCCACGATGGAAAGGACACTGCGCGAAAGTGAGTTTTTCATAAGCCAAAATAAGGAAGGCCACCAAATGTTCAGGACAAATATTCCTATCCGTGCTGTAAAACATGACTTTCATGCAGCAGCAGACGGACAATTGGGTGGCATCATCAAAATATACCGTGACTGGAGAATCAGCGGGGATACAGAGTGGCTACGGATGATGTATCCACAAGTGAAACAAAGTCTCGACTATTGCATCAACACTTGGGATCCTCGTCATGTAGGTGCTTTGGAAGAACCTCACCACAACACTTATGATATAGAGTTTTGGGGAGCAGATGGCATGTGCACCAGCTTTTATGCCGGAGCTTTACATAGCTTTATTAAAATAGGAAAAGCTTTGAATGAAGACGTTCCCAATATGAATCTCTGCTGGCAAAAAGCAAAGACTATATGGAAAATAAACTATATGACGGTGAATACTTTATCCAAAATATCCAATGGCAAGGTCTGAAATCCCCCGACCCGATTGCCATAGCCGAAAAGAACTGGAACAGCGACTATTCAGAAGAGGCGCGTGCCATTCTCCTGAAAGAAGGTCCTAAATACCAATACGGGAAAGGATGTCTGTCCGACGGTATTATAGGCTGTTGGATGGCATTGGTTGCCGGTATGGACGAACCCATTGATAAGGCTAAGGTAAAAAGCCATTTGAACTCCATCTATAAATACAACCTACGCCGGGATTTAAGCGATCATGCCAATCCCCAGCGTCCCACTTACGGATTGGGCAAGGATGGCGGTGTATTATTGTGTACTTGGCCAAAAGGGGGTAAACTGAGCCTTCCGTTCGTTTACAGTGATGAAGTGTGGACCGGAATTGAATACCAAGTGGCCTCTCACCTGATATTTGAGGGTGAAGTCGAGAAAGGTCTTGACATCGTCCGCACAGTACGCAAACGCTATGATGGCAAAGTGCGGAATCCGTACAACGAATACGAATGTGGAGGCTGGTACGCACGCGCATTGTCAAGCTACAGCTTACTTCAGGCATTGACCGGCGTCCGTTATGACGCAGTTGACAAAACATTATATATAGATTCTAAGATCGGTGACAGTTTTAGAACATTCCTGTCCACAAATACAGGATTTGGTACAATTGAACTACAAAAAGGGAAGCCTGTCATCAGTGTTGTTTTTGGTAAGGTAGATGTTAGGTCTTGTGTCGTTTCTGGTAATCAGACAAGCTTTGAATATCAAAACTGATTAGAAATACTTAACATTAGGTAATTAAGGTAATGAAGATTGTTTTTCAGGTTATTTCTAAACAACTAAAAAAGATTTTATGAAACGAATTAAACTCTTGACACTATCGTGTCTAATGTCGCTTTCTCTACCCTCTTTTGCCCAATTTTCACCTGACCACAAGGTTTCGCTGGACAAAGGTGATATAAAATCATTCATAGGGGATAGGGAAGTAAAGGTGAAAGAAAGGTATACAAAGGTGATGAACTCACCACTATCGGTATGCCGGTTGGTGGTATTTGTGCCGGGCAATTGTATGTCCGTGGAGATGGTACACTGGCCAATTGGTGGATTGCAAACAATGCCTATAATACTGGCTACGGCATTGACTGGTTGTTAAACTTCGACACTCCACTGGGTCCTTGGAAGGTTTGCTACCAAACCTTCGAGCCTATGAGCTATATTGACCAAGGATTCAAAATTACAGTAAACGACGGCAATAAAACCATAACAAAAGAACTGAACAAAAAGGATTTTGATGATATCTCCTTTATAGGTGAATATCCTATCGCTTTTGTTGAATATGCCCAAAAGAAACAGGAATTGCCTGTCAGAGTTTCTGCAGAATTCTATTCGCCATTCATTCCACTGGATGCCAAAAGTTCTGCTACTCCAGCTACAATAATGAAATATACAGTTAAGAATACATCGGATAAAAAAGTTACTGCCGATCTGGAAGGATGGATGCAGAATCTGGTATGTATCGACTTGAAAGGACGTGCAGATGGAATGTTACAGAATAAGGTAATTGACAATAATGGCTGGAAATCTGTCTACATGGATATGAGAGTAGACAACCTTCCTGCCAAAACTGCTGGTAAAAACCGCAAATACGAAATATTCGATAATTTTGAGTCCGGAAATTATAGTCGCTGGAAGGTAGAAGGTACTGCTTTCGGGAGAAAGCCTGCCTCTGGCGAACAATGCAACCAAAATAATTTTGGCGGTAACTATGGAAGTTTCCTGGCAAACTCTTATACAGATTACGACAAACCTACCGGTAAACTGACTTCCAGAACATTTACAATCAAGAATAAGTATATTTCGTTCAATATTGCAGGCGGTGCCCATCCGGGAAAGACTTGTATAAACCTGGTCGTTGATGGAAAAGTAGTAATGTCTGCAACCGGTAACAATAACGAAGATTTCCTCCCACGCAACTGGGACGTATCTGAATACAAAGGAAAGAAAGCATACTTGGAAATTGTTGATGCTGTTGATGGGGACTGGGGACATATTAGCGTAGATAATATAGAATTCTCCAATTCTCCTGTAGATGCCCCTACCATCACGATAGACAAATCACACGCCTACTTCGGTAACTTAGCTCTATCTGTGTTTGATGGCAATGCAACCGGAACAGCAGATGACTCGGAAAATAATCTGGAATATGCAGAAGCAGAACTCGGTAAAAAATTGAATGGAGCATTGACTTCATCCATGACTCTACAACCGGGAGAATCCAAAGAAGTTATCTTCGTACTTTCTTGGTATTTCCCCAACCGTCCTCTGAGTTACAAAGGATCTGAGTGGAACAAGCCATTACCTCCCAATAGCCCGGCTATCGGTAATATGTACGCCAACTGGTATAACTCCTCTTTAGATGTAGCGAACCAACTACGTGAAAATTATGCAGAGTTGTCCAAAAAGACACATGATTTCCATGATACATATTACAATCAGACCACTTTACCATACTGGCTTGTGCAACGTATCATGATGCCTATTTCCACATTGGCAACGGAAACTTGCCAATGGTGGGCTACGGATAAGTTCTGGGCTTGGGAAGGCGTCGGTTCTTGTGAGGGAACTTGTACACATGTCTGGGGTTATGCACAAGCAATGGCAGCTTTATTCCCAGAGTTGGAACGCAATTTGCGCGAAAGAACTGATTATAGTGTATCTCTCCAAGAGGATGGAGGTATTTTATCACGAAACGGAGAACACGGTATTCTAATTGACGGGCATGCAAGTGTTATCTTACGCATGTATCGTGAACATTTGATGTCCAAAGACAATTTCTTCCTGGCAAGAAACTGGGATAAGATAAAACGTTCCATCCAGTATATAATCCGGGAAGACGGAAATGAAGACGGTCTGATTGTCAAGACACAGCCAAATACTTATGACATTTCGTTCAACGGTGCCAACACATACGTAGGTGGACTTTACCTGGCAGCATTGAGGGCCGGTGAAAAGATGGCTTATATTATGAAAGACACTACCACAGCTAATTATTACAAGAAAATATATACAGCAGGTAGCGAAAACACAATGGATCGTTTATGGAACGGTGAATATTTCTTCCAAGACGTAGATGAGAAAGAATACCCTAAATACCAATACGGAAAGGGTTGCTTAAGTGACCAACTTTTTGGACAAACATGGGCTTCTCTCTATCGTTTAGGTGATATTTATCCGACAGAAGCTATCAACAAGGCATTACAGTCCATCTGGAAGTTCAACTGGACCAATGATGTAAAAGCCCAAAGCGAGGCTCATCTTCCTGAAAGATATTACGCACACGCTGGAGAACCCGGATTGTTCATCTGTACCTGGCCATACAGCAAGCATCCGGGCGAGGACGGTGTTAGATATCGTGATGAGGTTTGGACTGGCATTGAATATCAAGTTGCTACTGAAATGATTAAACGCAACATGATTGATGAAGGTCTGGCTATCGTAAAAGGTATCCATTCACGCTATGATGGCAAGAAACATAACCCATGGAACGAAATAGAATGTGGCGACCACTATGCACGTGCCATGGCATCTTACGGAGTGTTACAAGCCGTACAAGGGTATTGGTATGATGGTCCAAAGGGAATTATCGGATTTGATCCTAAGATTGAAAAGAATGACATAATTGGATTTTTCAATGCTGCCGAAGGCTGGGGAAATATCTCACAAATCCGGAAAAATGGGAAACAGACCAATAGTATAGAAGTGAAGTATGGGCGTTTATATCTTGACAAACTACAGGTAACTTTACCTGAAGGGATGAATGCCAACACAGTAAAAGCGTCTGTGAACGGTAAAGTAATCCCTGCCAGTGTCACCAATACAAACGGCTATACAGAAGTTTCATTGAATGGACTGCAAATATGCGCTAATGACAAACTACAAATAGATTTTGAATAAAAGTTACCTCTTGAATCAGTAGCACTTATCGTATTCTCGCGATGCAAATATAAACATAAAAATTAAATCCGCAGATTATTTTACTAATTCGTTATAGTTTTTTTCATATTTGCAATACCAAATCATGCTAAAAACGATATGAACTACCATAAACGACACATGAAAATTAATTTTAAACTTTTAAAATCATGAAAACCAAGATTCTATTTACACTTTTATTCTTTGCATGTGGAATACACTACCTTTATGGACAGACTAACCTACAAATAGCTCCGGAAACTTTAGCAACTCCGGAAAAAAATGGAATATGGTTACAACCTGCTCAAAATACAAAAGCACAACCCATTTGGGGATTTGCAAATGGTATCCGAATAGGAATTGCTCCATTAGGAGGTCCACGTGGCTAATTCGTATCTATACACCTTATTTAGAACATGATGAATTTGTTGTTACCAATTTCATTGCTTTTGAACCAATTGATAAAGCAAAAAATAATAGGGGGCTCTCAGAATTGGAATGGAGTCAACTCGATAATGTTCGTGGAAAGCGTTTTTGGAGTGGGAATACTCCTGAAGCTCCCTCATTCCCAGATCAATATTATCCAGTTCACGGAGTAATAGCAAAGGAAAATGGAGTTGAAACACTTACTGTATATTTCTTTTGTGAAACTTTTGATAATGGTGCGGATATCTATGTCCGGACTAAATTCACAGAAGGAAAGCCTTATGAGTTTGAATTGACTACGTATGCCACGGAAGAGTCAGATGAACTAAATCGTTTTATACTCACAGCTACTATGGGAAACAAAGCAAGACTTAGGACATTACATCTCGCAGATGGTAAAACGAAAGAAGCCAGCCAATTATGGCCGAGCTATAAAGATTCCAATTTCACAGAACATAACCATACTCCAGTGGCAGAAATGATAAAAGATAAAAATGGAGGTGTATGGTTTATAGCGTCACCTGATGAGAAAGACCCTACAAAAGCTGTATATGCTGAAGATACACATACACATTGGAAATATACTGGTAAAAAAGCAACGCAATATTGGTATTGTTCCAATCCAAGTAATGAGTTAGAAGGAGTTGTGAACGGTCGTTATACTTATTGGGCAAGTAAATCTCCGATACCTGGTGGTATCGCTTATGAGAACTTTGAACTGACTGAACCATTTCAGTCTGGTCAAAGCTATATTTTTGGTATCACACCTCTTTCACCAGAAGAATTAATAAACCACATTATGAAATAAGAACGGACTACTTTTTTGGTAGAACTTCCTTTCTTCCTTATTTATCCCCTCCTTTCTCCTTAATTTATAGAACAGAAACAGATAAAGGGTGGATAGGCTAAATTACAAAACTTACTAAATAGCTTATTACTCTAATGAGAACAGTAGAAATAGAGTATCTATTTTCTGCTGCTCTCATTTTACTTTTTATAGCATTAGTGTCCCGTTAAAATCGGGACGAGTTAATAATTAATCAAACAACCCTGGAAAAAAGGGATTAAATTGTTCTTTGAAATAATTGAAATTAGTCTTATTGAACAGATCTTGTAAAGGTGTTTTATCCGTCAGTGCTATGCTGATAATCTGTAAAACCTCATAAGTTGAACGGTTTATTTGCATATCATGTTGGACAATAGCTACCAAACAATAGGTGATGATGGCGACACTTATCTGTATTCGAACTGCATTCTCTGTAGCACCCCAGAATCTCTTTATCTTGAAGTGTTGTTTTAACCATTTGAAGAACAGTTCCACGAGCATCTTTTTTTATAAAGATTGGCAACATCAAGTGCGGATATGCGTTTGGCATTCGTCAAAAAAGTGAATTCACGATCATTCTCTTCATCATAGAAGCGGATGACTCTGAATGATTCAGGATACTTCTTTTCAGAGGTGTACCCAATCAGTTTCACTTCCGCATCTGAAAGGATATTCTTCGGCATTCTACGCTTCCATTTACAGAACTTGCACTTTAGATTTGACTTCGCTCTGACTACAAAGAGAGAACCTGTAAGGTGAATCCGATAAAGTTCCTTAAACGAGTCATACGCTCTGTCGAATATATAATAGGCATTTGGCTCATAATTAATTGCAGACATTGCAGTTGAATCATGTCTGGATGCTGTAGTTACTGTATAAAAGGCAGGGACTTGTGCTTCTATGTCATAAAGGGCATGAGCTTTAACCCCACCTTTTTTCTTACGAGACTTCGCCCAAGGGAATGTAGCCAGACATAAAGGAATCGTAGTGGAATCAAACGCATACTTTCTTCCTGGAACATCCAGGAGATTAGTAGCTCGCTTTTCGCATGCTTCCTTCATCATGTAGAAAGCAAAGTCTTCGAAGATTCTGTAATCCCGATTCTGATTGGCTGATGTAAACGTGGTTTTGGCAATGGGTTCACGACCCAACCCCAAATGATAACGCTTTCCTTGATGAGCTTCCAAAGCTACAATCAAGTCACGAAGGCTTTCACGATTACTGAGTTGGCCGAACATCATTGCAAGTAACTGGTTCCAGCAAGTGAAATGTTTCACATAACAGTTGCCATCGTATTTACGCACGTAGTTATTAAACTGAGTTCTGTTCAAAAAAGTGGAAAGTTGAGAAAAAACGTATTTATCTTGATTCATATGTAGCCGTTATTATGACTGCAAAAATAGAATTTCAAATCCGTTTCATTTCAAAACACCACTTAATCGACTATATTTCAATTATTTCAAAGAACTATTTATCCACTTTTACGGGACAGTAATGTTTTCATAGTATAAAATCTCAAAACAATCTTTTAAAGTCAACTTAAGATTTAAGCGGGAATTCCCCTGCCTGAAGACAGAGGAATTCGCTTAATCTTAAGGATGTGTATAAATATTTCGTAACCGACAACAAAGTTAATACAAATCGTCAATAAATCTAACAGAACTCTAACAGCCAAATTCACCGCTACTGTACCCTCTTCTCCCATCTTAACTGTCAGCATTGTTGATGAGGACTTGGATGAGCGTGGAGGTTCGTTAGGTGAACTGGATTATGGCGAAGTGGAAGAAAGAGTCTCTGGTGGCTATTTGACACGAAGCTATAAAATATATACACCTGATTATGTAATGGCTATTCCTGGCAATGACAATCAATTTCTTGGATGGTATGATAAGAGTGGTAAACTCATATCTACTCGTAATTATCTTGATGATAGGGAAGTTGATGATTATCGTCAACAACATATATATGCTTCATTTAGTGGGCAAGCAAACCCTAATGGCGCTCCCTCACAAGTTACCATCAAATTGTATTCCAGTGCCGGTGGCGCTTCCGGAGGAAAAGGGAAAGTAGGATTCAGTGCAGGCAGTCTTTCATATTCTGCACAAACGAAGACTGTAAAATATGGTGAAGAGATAACTATTTATGCTGAAGGAGATGAAATCGTAGGTGATTATAGTGTAACCCATTATTATTGTACCGGATTCTATCTGGATTCCGGAGCGGCAATAAAGACCTTCTCTGACACTAATCGCCTGCACAGTTATACTTTTACTGCAACGAGGAATATGGATATATCAGCAGATTGGAGAAAATATGATTATTAAATAAATTATTTCCTGAAGAGTTTTTCAGTACATAACTTATGAAGACAAGGCTGGCCCATAATTGAGGCCGGCCTTGTTCCCTCCTGATATTATTATTAATTCGCGGTGACCAGAACCTCTTTCGTTGTACTTATAACTGTGGTCGGATATGAAGCCCCTGACAAGCCAGACGGATATGAGTCTGAAACATTTATGAATGTCATCGGTAACTTACTGCTTGAGATGGAAATACTAGCTTCATGTTTTTGTCCTGGAGCAATACCTCCTCCATGATTAACCTTATATACAGAACCATCAGCGCAAGAATAGGCATGATTTATTGATTGTATTGATACCGAACTATTGTTTTGTATGGTGAACTTTATTGTAATTTTAGTGTCAATTACAGTGAATTTGGCTGTTAGAGTTCTGTTAGAACTAACACCTCATTATTATTGTGCATATTCATCTTAATAGAGTATGTATTCTACAGTTCTATCTTTCTGTCTATTAATTACCTATATAAGATAACGGGTCTTATATTAGACTCCTATGGCCGTAGTGACGGCCTTTCATGTCTGTTTCGTGGTAATTTCCACGTGATAGATAGTGTTAATTATTCGGCTTTCCCTGTGCGTGAGCATCGGGAAAGCTTTCATTTACCGGAATTGAACAATAATAAATACTTCATCTTATGTACGGAAAATTGAGAATGTCGTTTATTTCGCTAGTGTTGTTTTTTGGTAGTGTGGAATGCTTCGGGCAGTTTTATTCTGCAAGGACTAATATCCTTGGTCTTGTTACGGGTAATCTTAATGCGGAGTTTGGTATGACTTTGAACAAGAAGTATTCTCTTCATCTTCCTGTTCAGTACAATCCTTTCATTTACAGCAAGAGTAACAATACTAAATTCCAGAACCTGACAGTTCTTCCCGGTGTCCGCTATTGGTTTCGTGAGAGCTTTCGCGATCCGTTTGTGGGTTTCTCGGTTCTTGCCAGCCGTTACAACATCGGCAATATCTGGGACAAGTACCGTTATGACGGTTGGGGCTTGGGGGCTGGTCTGTCTTTCGGGTGGACCTATCCGATGGCTCCCCGCTGGAACTTTGAATGGGAGCTTGGCCTTGCCGCGTTTTGGGCCAACTATGACAAGTCTCTCTGCAAGACCTGCGGATATAAGTTTGACCATGAGAGGAAAGTGTACCTGATACCCCATAAGATTTCAGTGAACCTTATTTATCTATTCTGACGGTTAGGGAAGTAAATATCAATTGGAAGGAGGAAAATAGAATAATGACGTATTTCGTTAACCATCTGTCTCTGTATAGTCCTAAAAACAGGGCATGCAAGAAATTATTGGATTTTATCAGTCAGTTTGAACATGTCCTTATCAAGGATGACTGCTCTCTGGATGCTTTGTCATCTTTGATTGAAGATAGAATCCGGGAAATCAATACTTCGCATCCTAAATTGCGGCCTATCTGCTATTCCCGGAATCATTCCCTTCAACGTATTACGGCGTCTGTCTTGCCGGCTTCCGGTGTACCGGATTATGTATTCATCATGGATTTCTGCCAAGTGCGCAACATTTTCCAGTATTCTGAAAAAGCGTCTGTTGTTCCAGGTGTCTGCCGTGTTTGCGGGTGTACTGAAAATGACCCTTGTTACCATTCGGATTACGGAACCTGCTGGTGGGCTGATGAAGAGCATACACTCTGTTCCCATTGTGCAGAAAAAAGAATCGCAGAAGATCCGCTAACTGCTCACTGTGTAAATACAAAGGAGGATGGGAGATGATGGCTTTATATATTGTGTTGCTTGGCGTTTTTCTGGCTGTTATCTTGCTGTGCGTTCTGCTCAGCGTTCATATGGCCATTGAGGTCGAAGCTGATTATGATGATTTCTGACGAATTATTAACATGTAAAAATAGAGAACTATGTTACAATCACAAGTAATTGGTAACCTGGGAGCGGATGCTGCCGTGGAAAAAGACAATGCGGACAGACAGTATGTGTGTTTCAGTATGGCACATAAGGAGTTTGGCAAGGATCATAATGGGCAGATGACGGAAAGGACGGTCTGGCTACAGATAAGGTGGTACGGCTATACGGAAAAGATGCTTGCCTGTCTGAAGAAAGGGACAAAAGTTTTCGTGAGTGGACGTATGTCCGTGAAAGCATACCTGGATAACAGCGGTAATCCGCAGCCGTCGCTCAATATATCCGCCACTGAGATAGAACTGTGTGGGACAAAACCTGATAGTGCATGTTCGTGATATTGGGAAGAGATGCCATGAGTGACTGTGAAGAGGGACTGACAGAGTATCTGAAGGGTGTCTGGCTCAAGATCCGTCCCGGACTTTCGGTAATGCTTGGCATTATCATTCTGATGAATTTTCTGTATGTTATGATTGTATTACTAAAGCATTGGAAAAATGATTGATAAAAGGAGACTGTTCCTATTTGGTACCCTTTCCACGCTTGTGCTGAGCTGCAGCACTCCCATTGTTTCCGTTTTAGAGAAAAACGGTGCCCAACGTGTGGGGCTGACGCAGATCCAGCGCAAGCCTAACAAAAAGAGGGTACAACCGGCTGTGATCGACACTACGCAGGTATATAGCAGGGAGACGATGCGGAAGCTGAAGGAGGGCTTCACGGAATATGAAAAGGATGATAATGGCGAGGAAATCCTGAGCGTATCGCTTGCTGACGTGCAGATTGTCGCAAAAAGCAAGAATGTTGCCGAGCGTGCGGGCAAGATTGCCATAGATTTCAAGGTTGATGTCCCGGCGGCCTGATAGATAACAAGTGGCAAGTACAGTTGTCTCCGGTAGCATACAAGAACGGCAAGAGGATATGCTTTGACAAGATACTTCTTTCCGGCGCCCAGTTCCTCAGACAGCAGGAAAAGGGGTATCGGATGTACCAGAACTTCATAAGTTCCATTATTCCTGACAGCGCGTACATGCAGTTGCTGTTTGATGCAAAGGCTATCGGAAGGCCCTTTTTGACATTGAGGAACAGTTCTATTATGCCTGGAGGAAAGAACAGTTGTCACAGACCCGCTTTATTGACTGGAAGAGTGTCCGCAACAGACGCAATCTACTGTTCAACGGTGTAATGGAACGTAACCGTGCGGCAGTGAGACCTGACAACTGGAAAACCGTTCTTCCCGCGTACTGGCTGGAGAGGGAAGTCGCCAATGCTCCAGGACATTGGGGAAATTATCTTTCCCCTGAATACCGGTTTGAACAGCGGCTTATTACGAAAGAGGACTCGGTGGAGATACAGAAACGTTTCTTTGACTGGAAAAAGAAGGCGGAGAATGAACGGAAAAAGGCCTTGACCCAAGAAAAATACAATGAATATGTCCGGTTTCCCAAGGAGCCATGCCGCCTGGATACCGTAATACAGAACGGTGACCGGTTTGAATACTACTATTCGCAGAATATCGAGGCGGATGAGAATATACGTAAGATTGACGTGACTATAGACGGTATCGTGGTTGCAATGGACGAGAGCCGTTATCAGTTGCCCCAGAGCGACACGCTTACCTACTATATATCCTCAATGGTACAGTTCCTGGACCATGCGCCCAGATACAAACGGATAATAGTCTCCCGTCATGCTACTGCCAACCAAACCGCTTTTATCAGCTATAAGGCGGGTTCCTCGCTGTTTGACGAACGGATAGGGAACAACAAGGAAGAGATAGACAAGGTGATGGAGACGATGCACAAACTGACATATACTGGTGAGCTGGTACTTGACAGTGTGCATATGTGTGCCACATCCTCACCGGAAGGTACAGACTATCTGAACATGCAGCTGGCCAGACAACGTGCAAAACAGCTCAAGTCGTATCTGATACAGCGTACGGATGACAGGGAAGCAGTCGCCCTTTTCCGTGCCGATGCGATAGGGGAGGACTGGACAAAGCTTGTCGGTCTCATCCGCAATGACTCGAATATTACGCAGCGCAGCGCGATATTGAATGCCATTGCATCTGTCAAGGAGAACGATGCCCGCGAGGAGGTACTCAAGAATTTCCATGATTACCGGTACATAAGGGAGAAACTGTATCCGCAGCTGCGTGCAGTGAATTTCCAGTTCCATCTGCACCGTAGTGAGATGGTGAAGGATACCATTCATACAACCGTTATAGACACAGCTTATATGGATGCTGTCAAACAGCTGGAGAACCGGCAGTACAAGGCCGCCCTGCCGGTACTCAGTGAATACAATGACCATAATACGGCAGTCTGTCTGATGAGCCTCGGATATGACCGCCAGGCTGTCGAGATACTGCGCTCCCTGCCGCAGAATGAGGATACCCTTTATCTGCTTGCGATTCTGTATGTACGTGAAAAGAGGTTTGAGGATGCGGTGTCCGCTTTCAGTGAGGCGTGCCGTCTTGATCCCGGGAAATGGTTCAGGGGAAACCTTGATCCGGAAATCTATCAGCTAATAAATGACTATAACTTAAATTTTGAGCAATGAGAAGAAACTTGAAAATCTTATTTTATGCCAGCCTTGCCGTATTGTTCTCTTCTTGTGAGAATCTTTTCAAGGAAGAGTGTGAGGCAAGGGGTTTCTTTCCGCCACAGTGTCGGACAAGGGACCTGTACCGTCCACAACGGAGGAAATTCAAGTACGCTATTATGACTACCATACCGGTGTGGAGCATACCGAGAAACTGGGGGAACCTGACTATTTCGCTCTAGGCAACCGTTTTTTGTCACAGCTGGATGCCGGAACATACAGATTCCTCGCATATACCCGTTTCAACAACAAAATCCGTAATGCAGGCGACATCTCGACAATTGAGATTTATGCCGATACGGTAGTTTCGGCCAAATATGCCTGTCCGGTTATAGCGAATCCACAGCATCTGGTCTTTATGGGCAAGGAGAGTGGCACCATTCTTCCGGAGGATACAACCTATCGGGAGTTCGTTCTCTCGCCGATGGTGCAAAAGATCATATTTAATGTGACAATAAGAGGACTTGCGCCTGCCCAGACTGTTTCCGGGATGGAAGCCTTGCTCAAGGGAGTAATCATTTCCCGGAAGATATATACCAACCAGCCCCAGCCTTCCTATGCCGGTCTGGTCTTTGATTTTGCAGAAAAAGAGGGGAAATATACTTCCGAAGCCTATGTGTTCGGGCTTTCCAATAAGGTGGAAAACACCCTCTGTATGGAAGTTGTGACAAATTCTCAGAAATATTATCCGGAAGTGGACCTTTCCTCTGTCCTGGCAGATTTTACATCTGACGGCATCGTGTTCGAGATTGTCATCGACTTGAATGCTGGTGTCGATCCGGTTGTTACCATAGCCGGCTGGCGCGATCTGGACTGGGGAGAAATCCAACCCGTATTATAATTTTTTATTCACTAAATTTTTTTATATGAAAATCAAATTAGTTTCGGCAGCCCTGCTTGCACTGTTGGCATGCAGCTGCACAGAAGAGTTCAATGACAAGAATGGAGTTGGCGGCACCAATACGATGCAGGTCAACGCGTACATCGGGAAGTCACCGGTAACAAGAGCTGAAAAGACTGCCTGGGAAAACAATGACCAGCTGGGCGTCTATGTCGTGGACAACTCCATTGACGTTCCGTACAAGGGTTCGGCATCCTACAGCTCCACAATAGATGTTGATTATTAGGTAGTTATGAATAATACACCCTAATTTACACCCGGTTTAATGTGGCAGATGTTTATTTATCATTCTTTATATTGAATGATAGTCTATTTCTTAAA
>ENA-OQCS01000516-OQCS01000516.1-human-gut-metagenome-genome-assembly--contig:-NODE-516-length-21462-cov-3.823811_pt1 | contig 21462 bp, 29 predicted proteins | sample MGYA00242757_ERZ504575 | MGnify/ENA primary metagenome ERZ504575 (study PRJEB26092, sample SAMD00036297) | human gut metagenome | host: Homo sapiens | study: EMG produced TPA metagenomics assembly of... | reverse complement strand
GTTTCCCTTTACTTTTTTTCTGTTTACAAAAAATGATAAATAAACTATTTAGAAAGGCAAATTAAGGAAAATTTCTTACCAACCAACTCCTGAGCAAGAAATTGCTGTAAAATCTTTATCGGAGTTCCTTCTATCACCTTGTAGCGAGGTGGTTTTTATGCTTCGTGGTTATGCGGGGACGGGTAAAACATCGTTGGTCGGTGCCTTGGTGCGGACGTGGATAAGCTGCAACAGAAGTCGGTATTGCTGGCACCAACCGGGCGGGCGGCAAAAGTTTTTTCATCGTATGCGGGGCATCCGGCGTTTACAATTCATAAAAAATCTATAGACAGCAATCTTTCTCCAACGAGCTGAGCAATTTTTCTGTGAACGATAATTTGACAACTCACACTCTCTATATAGTGGATGAGGCCTCGATGATTTCCAATGAGGGACTGTCCGGTTCCATGTTCGGCACGGGCAGGTTGCTGGACGACCTGGTGCAGTTTGTCTATTCCGGCCAGGGATGCCGTTTGCTGCTGATGGGCGATACGGCACAGCTGCCGCCAGTGGGGGAGGAGCAGAGTCCTGCCCTCTTTGCCGATGCCTTGAAAGGCTACGGGCTGGAAGTGGTGGAGGTGGACTTGACGCAGGTAGTGCGTCAGGAGCAGCAGTCGGGTATCTTGTGGAATGCCACCCGCCTGAGGCAGTTGATAGCGGAAGACGATTGTTACAGCCTGCCAAAGATAAAGGTTTCGGGGTTTGCCGATATTAAAGTTCTGCCCGGTAATGAGCTGATAGAGACGCTGAGCTCTTGCTACGACCGCGACGGGCTGGATGAAACCATCGTGGTGTGCCGTTCCAATAAGCGGGCGAACATCTACAACAAGGGCATCCGTGCGCAGATTCTCTGGCGTGAGGATGAATTGAACACCGGTGATTTGTTGATGGTGGCGAAAAATAACTACTTCTGGACGGAAAAAGAGAAGGAGATGGACTTCATTGCCAACGGTGAGACTGCCGTAGTGCGCCGCGTGCGCCGTACGCGGGAGCTGTATGGTTTCCGCTTTGCGGACGTGACGCTGGTCTTTCCTGACTATAACGACTTTGAACTGGAAGTGAACATGCTGCTCGATACGCTGCATACCGACTCGCCTGCGCTGCCTAAGGCAGAGAACGACCGGCTTTTCTATTCCGTCCTCGAAGACTATGCCGACATCACCGTGAAGCGTGAGCGGATGAAGAAGATGAAGGCAGACCCGTATTACAATGCTTTGCAGGTGAAGTATGCCTACGCCGTGACTTGCCACAAGGCGCAGGGCGGGCAGTGGAGGAATGTATTTCTGGACCAGGGCTATATGACGGACGAATATTTGACACCCGATTACTTTCGTTGGCTCTATACGGCTTTTACCCGTGCCACGGGAACGCTCTACTTGGTGAACTATCCGAAAGAACAAATCGTTTGAAAAAGAGAGGGGTACCGATGCAGTATTCCGGTATTTTTTGTATTTTGTAGATAGAACAACTATAACAGAACAAGTATGAAGAAGCTATATTCTCTCTTTGCCTTGATAGCACTGCTGTTTACCGCTTCCGGTTGCGAGGACGATTACCGGAGCATGGTACTTTTCGAAGGCGTGGAGCTATTTATCAGATTGGGACATGTGATAATCTGGTGTCTAATCTTTCTTATTATCTTTCTGAAACAAACGAAGATACAGTGCTGGGCATTGACGGTGGTGACGGTTCCTATAATGTGATTAACGAACATGAGTCGGTGGCTTCCGTGACTTTTACCGATGAGGTCAACGGTTATCAGCGTATCAAATTCATCCGTTGGCAGAGGGAGAGACGATTGTGAAGGTGATGGATGGTTCCGGTGAGGAGACCCAACTGCGCATCACGGTGAAAGGTCGCAGGCAATATACGTTGACGAAGATGGGCTCCGAGTATGGTATCAGTAATGGTGCACTGACGGAACTGCTGAGTGATGTCTCTAAGGCGCTTGCCGAGCGTCCTTGGGTGAAGGATGGCGGGTATTATGTGCTGGTACCCGAAGATTTCTCCAATAGTATGTGGAAAGGTGTAATTGGAAATCTATCCGGACGGGGAAAGAGGAGGAACCGCTAATGGAATATACGAGACAGTTCCAGTGGAAGATGAGAACGGAGATACATATGCACTGTGGCAGTTTACTTATAATGGAGAGAAGAGGCTCTTTACGCGGACGGTCTCGGGAAATGGTAAATGTGTACTTGCGGAAAATGTAACTCCTTTCTGTCCTTCCAGTTTGCTGCCCGAAGGTGCACTGGTAGTTTATCGCGAAATGTTTATACTTCGGATGGAATAAGGTTTTAGTGGAAATCTTGTCAAGAGTAGATTTACGAAAGATTAACAGACGGGAGGCTTAGGCTTCCCGTTTTTGTTTCTGTTGTGCATCATCTGTCTGTTCTGTATGCATCATTCGTTTGCTTCGAATGTATTGTCTGTTTGTTCTGGACTAATCATCCGTTCCCTCCACTTCACTGTCCCAAACCTCAGGGCTTTTCACGGAAACCCCAGGGCTTTGAGGGTAAATGCCAGCCATTTCACTTGCTAAGGTGTGGCATTTAGGATGGTAAGGTGTGGAGTTTGGGGAGCCGGCATGTGGCATTTCAAATGGAATACTGTGGAGGGTAAAAAGAAAAGGAGAAGCAATGCTCCTCCTTTCCCGGTAGTTTAATTTTTAAATATCTAAAAAATGACGTTACAAATATACAACATCGCAGAGGCGATGTCAAGTGTTTTGCCAATTATTTTCGATTATAATCCTGCCAATTCCAATACTTTGTCAATGGCAGCGTTCAGTCCATCAACATTCTTACCGCCGGCAGTTGCAAAGTGGGGCTGGCCACCGCCACCGCCTTGGATAAGTTTGGCGGCTTCTTTCACCAGGTTACCGGCTTTCAGTCCACCTGCCACAAGGTTGTCGCTCAGCATGACGGTCAGCATCGGCTTGCCTTCGGCTTCTGTTCCGGCCACGAAGAACAAGTTTTCCGTAATCTGGCCACGCAGCTGGAAGGCGATGTTCTTCACTGTTTCTGCCGGCAGCGGGGCACAGAACTTGATGACTTTAACGCCATTGACTTCCTGCACGTTCTTCAGCAGTCTTTCTTTCAGCTGTGCTTCTTTCTCTTTCATGAAGTCCTCTACCTGCTTCTTCAGTCCGGCGTTCTCGTCGATATACTTGCGGATGGTTCCGGCAAGGTCGGGTGCGTTGTTGAAGAGCGCCTTCAGGTCGTGCAGCGTGTCCTCGATGGTGTTCATCAATTCCTCCACGCGTGCACCCGTGTAGGCTTCGATACGGCGCACACCGGCAGCCACGGAGCTTTCGGAGATAATCTTCACCATACCGATGTTTCCGGTTGCAGCCACATGTGTACCACCACAGAACTCTACGGAAGAACCGAACTGGATAACGCGTACATGGTCGCCGTACTTTTCGCCGAACAGAGCATGGCGCCCAGTTCTTTGGCTTCTTCGATAGGAATGTTGCGGTATTCCTTCAAAGGTATGTTGGCGCGAATCTTTGCATTAACGATGTGTTCCACCTTGCGGATTTCCTCGTCCGTCACCTTTTGGAAGTGTGAGAAGTCGAAACGCAGGGAGTCTGGTGTAACCAAAGAGCCTTCTGCTCTACATGTTCGCCCAATACTTCGCGCAGTGCGGCATCCAGCAAGTGGGTGGCAGAGTGGTTGGCAGCACAAGCAGCACGTTTGTCGGTATCTACGCATGCCATCATCGGAGCTTCCAAATGTTGGGGCAGCTTCTTGGTGATGTGGATGGGCAAGTTGTTTTCCTTCTTGGTGTCTACTACTTCGATGGTCTCGAACTCGTTTACCAATACACCGGTATCGCCTACCTGACCGCCGCTTTCGGCGTAGAATGGAGTCTTGTCCAGTACAATCTGATATAAGGTCTGGTTCTTCTGCTTCACTTGGCGGTAGCGCAGAATGGATGTCTCGTATTCCGTATAGTCATATCCCACGAATTCAGTGGTACCTTCTTTCAGCGTAATCCAGTCACCGGTCTCTATGGCAGCGGCATTGCGGGCACGTTGTTTTTGCTGTTGCATTTCGGCGTCAAACTCCTTGATGTCGCAGTCATGCCGTTTTCGCGGAGAATCAGCTCCGTCAAGTCAAGCGGGAAACCGAAGGTGTCATATAAAGTGAAGGCGTCCTTTCCGCTGATTTTGTTCTTGCCGGCGGCTTTGGCGTCTGCCATGGTCTTTTCCAGCAGGCGGATACCCGTCTCCAAAGTGCGGAGGAAGGAATCTTCTTCTTCCTTGATAACTTTGGCAATCAGTTCCTTCTGTGCATTCAGTTCGGGATAAGCGGCACCCATGTTCTCGATGAGTACGGGGAGGAGCTTGTACATGAATGCCTGCTTCTGTCCGAGGAACGTGTAGCCGTAGCGAACGGCACGGCGGAGAATACGGCGGATGACATAACCTGCTTTGGCATTACTTGGAAGCTGTCCGTCGGTAATAGAGAAGGCGATGGTACGGATGTGGTCGGCAATCACACGCATGGCGATGTCCGACTTCTCATCGTCGCCGTACTTCTTGCCTGCTATGTCTCCGATGGCTTTCAGTATCGGTTGGAACACGTCGGTGTCGTAGTTGGAGGTCTTTCCTTGCAGTGTGCGCACCAGTCGCTCGAAGCCCATGCCGGTGTCGATAACCTTGGCGGGAAGTCCTTCCAGGCTACCGTCCGCCTTGCGGTTGAACTGCATGAACACGAGGTTCCAGATTTCAATCACCTGCGGGTGGTCTTTGTTCACCAGCTGGCTGCCGGGTACTTTGGCCTTCTCTTCTTCCGAACGGGAGTCCACATGGATTTCCGAACACGGACCGCACGGTCCCGTATCGCCCATTTCCCAGAAGTTATCGTGTTTGTTGCCATTCAGAATGTGGTCTTTCGGCAAGAACTGCTCCCAGTAAGAAGCAGCTTCGTTGTCGCGTTCCAGTCCTTCTTCGGCGCTACCTTCGAATACGGTGGCGTAGAGGTCTTTGGGGTCGAGTTTCAATACATCCACCAGATACTCCCATGCCCAGGAGATGGCTTCTTTCTTGAAGTAGTCGCCGAACGACCAGTTGCCCAGCATCTCGAACATGGTGTGGTGGTAGGTATCGTGACCTACTTCCTCCAGGTCGTTGTGTTTTCCGCTTACGCGAAGGCATTTCTGCGAGTCAGCAACTCTTTTGTATTTCGCCGGGTGGTTGCCCAAAATGATATCTTTAAACTGGTTCATTCCCGCATTGGTGAACATCAACGTGGGGTCATCCTTAATCACCATCGGGGCCGAAGGCACTATCTGGTGACCTTTACTTTCGAAGAAACTCTTGAAAGAGTCTCTGATTTCGTTTGCAGTCAACATACTCTCTATTGATTTATCTGATTCTAATTTGATTTATCTTCTTCTGTCGTTTTTTGTCCGTTTCTTACTACTAACTACTTGCTACTTAGTCTTAATATTCTTGAAAAAACTGTGCAAAGATAGCTTGTTTTTATTACTTTTGTCGCATTGACAAGCGAAATATTTCCTAAGATGCGCAAAGTTTACTACATTTATAATCCCCAGACGCAGACGTATGACCGTATTTATCCTACCGTGAGGCAGCGGGCGTTGAGCATTCTCCGCCGTTTGTTCATCGGTATGGGGCTGGTGCGGGCAGTTTCATCGTATTGCTGCTTATCTTCGGTTCTCCGTCGGAGAAGGAGCTGCGGAAGGAGAACAGCAAACTGCAGGCGCAGTACAACGTGCTCTCCCGTCGGCTGGACGAGGCGATGGGAGTGCTGCAGGACATACAGCAGCGTGACGACAATCTGTACCGGGTGATTTTCATGGCCGACCCTATTCCTTCTGCCATCCGTCAGGCTGGATATGGCGGCACCAACCGCTATGAGCATCTGATGGATATGGCAAACTCTGACCTGGTTATCAATACCACCCAGAAGATGGACATGCTGACGAAGCAGCTCTATATTCAGTCATGCTCTTTCGATGACGTGGTGGAGATGTGCAAGAATCATGATGAAATGCTGCGTTGCATTCCTGCCATACAGCCTGTTTCGAACAAGGACCTCCGTAAGACTGCTTCCGGTTACGGTACGCGTATCGACCCCATTTATGGTACCAGCAAGTTCCATGAGGGTATGGACTTTCGGCTCCTCAGGGTACAGACGTCTATGCCACGGGAGACGGTACTGTGGTGCAGATGGGCTGGCAATCGGGCTATGGCAATAGAATCGTGATAGATCACGGATTCGGTTACCAGACAGTATATGCACACTTGCGCGATTTCCGGACGAAGTTAGGCAAGAAAGTGGTACGTGGTGAGGTCATTGGCGGGGTAGGCAGTACGGGCAAGAGCACTGGTCCGCATTTGCACTACGAAGTACACGTCAAGGGAAAGGTTGTGAATCCCGTCAACTACTACTTTATGGACCTCAGTGCTGAGGATTATGACCGCATGATACAGATTGCTGCGAACAATGGTAAGGTGCTTGATTGACGGATGATTGATAAAGAAAGGATTACATCATGTTGAATACAGATAAGAATTTGAAGTTATATTACTCCATCAGTGAGGTGGCTGCCATGTTCGACGTCAACGAATCGCTGCTCCGTTTCTGGGAAAAGGAGTTTCCGCAACTCAATCCGAAGAAAGGAGGGCGGGGAATACGCCAGTACCGTAAGGAGGACATTGAGACAGTGAAACTTATCTATCATCTGGTGAAGGAGCGCGGGATGACCTTGCCCGGCGCCCGCCAACGGATAAAAGACAATAAGGAAGCTACGATACGTAACTTTGAAATCGTAGATCGCCTCAGAGCTATCCGCGAAGAACTGGTAGGCATGAAACTGGCATTGGATGAGTTTACCTACGAGGATGTGGAGAACTTGAAGGAAAATATCCAAGGACTGAAGTAGAATACCACTCCGTTTATTCCTCTACTCTCGTCACTTGTTTTATATTCTGTATCTGCTTCAGATTATTGCAGATAGTGCGCACGTCGTCCACATCGTGTACATAGAGCTGTATCTTTCCTTCGAAGATGCCATCGTTGGTTTCGATGTCAGTTTACGGATATTCACGTTGAGCTGGCGGGAGATGACTTGGGTCACTTCGTTCAGCAATCCCATGCTGTCTATACCTTTTATATATATGGTGACGAGGAACGACAAATCCTTGTGAGTGTCCCATTCGGTGGCGATGATACGGTTTCCGTAGCTACTTTTAAGGCGGGTGGCAACGGGGCATTGGCGCTTGTGGATGACAACACGGTTCTGTTCGTCGATGTATCCCAGTACGTCGTCACCCGGAATGGGGTGGCAACAGTCAGCCATGATATAGTTCTTTGAGATGGTCTCTTCCGTCAGCTTCAGAATCTGCTTGGTGTTGATTTTCTCTTGCGGTGCTTTCTCTTCCGGTTGTTCTTTGGCATCCTTGTTGTCCTTGTTACCGAAGGAGAAGGTCAGGAACTTCTTCCAGTTGCTGTTCTGTTTTTCCTTGAACACATTCTTGTCGGCATCGCCCAGCACAACCCGCTTGTTACCAATGGCAACGAACAACTCGTCGCGGGTGTGGAAGCCGTGCAGCCTGGTCAGTTTGTCCAGAGCGGCATCATCCATACGTATATCCTCGTTTTTGAAGAATTCGTTCAGTATGGTTTCACCTTCTTTTTGATAGGCTTTTGCTTCTTTACGCAAGATGGCGGCAATCTTGGTACGGGCACGGGCAGTGGTGGCATATACTTCCCACTCCGGCTGCACGCGTTGCGATTTGGAGGTCAATATCTCTACCTGGTCACCGCTTTGCAGTTTGTGGCTTAGGGGGACCAATTTGTGGTTTACCTTGGCGCCGATGCAGTGGCTGCCGATGTCGGTATGCAAGGAGAAGGCAAAGTCCAGTGCCGTAGAGTTCTGCGGCATGGTCTTGAGGTCGCCTTTCGGGGTGAAGACGAAAATTTCCGACGCGAACAAGTTTAGTTTGATGGTATCGAGAAAGTCGATGGCGTCCGGTTGCGGGTCATCCAGAATTTCTTTGATGGTACGCAGCCATTTCTCCAGTTCGCCTTCATCTTCGCTGCCTCCGCCTTCTTTGTATTTCCAGTGGGCGGCAAAGCCTTGTTCGGCAACGTCATTCATGCGTTCACTGCGGATTTGTACTTCAATCCATTGCCCGTTGTTACCCATAAGGGTGACGTGCAGGGTTGGTAGCCGTTGGCTTTGGGATGGCTCACCCAGTCGCGCAGGCGGTCGGGGTGGGGCTTGTATATCTTGGATATGGAGACGTAGATGTCGAAGCAGTCGTTTAGCTCTTCCTCTATATTGCGGGGCTCGAAGATGATGCGGACAGCAAGCAAATCATAGATTTCCTCGAAGGGACATGTTTGGTCTGCATTTTGTTCCAGATGGAGTAGATGGACTTTACACGGGCAAGGATACGTATTTCAGTCCCATTTTGTCCAGTTGCGCCCGTATCGGAGCGGTGAACTCATTGAATACCTTGTCGCGCTCCACAGCGGTGGCTTCCAGTTTCTCTTCTATCTCGTGGTACTCTTCCGGATGTTCGTACTTGAAGCTCAGGTTTTCCAGTTCTGTCTTGATTTTGTACAAGCCGAGGCGGTTGGCGAGAGGAGCATAGATGTAGAGTGTTTCGCCTGCAATCTTGAACTGTTTGTTGGGCAGCATGGAGCCGAGTGTACGCATGTTATGCAGACGGTCGGCTATCTTGATGAGGATAACCCGGATATCGTCGGACATAGTGAGCAGCAGCTTCTTGAAGTTCTCCGCCTGCGCCGAGGCACGGTCGCCGAAGATACCGCCGGAAATCTTTGTCAGCCCGTCTACAATCTGGGCGATTTTGGGACCGAAGATGTTTTCGATATCCTCTACGGTGTAGTCAGTGTCTTCCACCACATCGTGCAGCAATGCCGAGCATATGGAAGTAGACCCCAGTCCTATCTCATTACAGACAATCTTTGCCACAGCAATGGGGTGCATGATGTAGGGCTCGCCGGAACGACGCTTGATGCCCTTATGCGCCTGGTTGGCAAAGTTGAATGCTTTGGTTATTATTTCGATGCGCTTGCGGTGTTTGGTGGCCAAATAGTCGTTCAACAGTTCTTGGAATGCTTGTTCGATCATTTCCTCTTCGGCTTTTTCCTTTTCCTTCTGACTTATATTTTCTTCCATATACTGCTTTCTCCTTTCTTCACTTCACTTTTTGCAAAATAAGCAATTTTCAACACCGGGCAAGCGTTTATGTCTTTATTTATAAATCTTCAAACGCTTTCCTGCGGAGATTCTGGTACTACGCAATCCATTCCAACTTTTTAACTGATTGACTGTGACGCCGTATTTTCGTGCAATGCTGCCGAGATTGTCACCCTTGCGTATCTTGTAGTAAGTGACATTCCCCGTAGTGGTACTGCTTTTGCTGCTGCGTGCCGTCGGGCGTGTATTGGAAACGGCCACGACTCTGCGGTTCTTGAACAGCTCATTGCTGCGGTGGGCATAGATTGTATCTTGTTTGTCGATGAAGGCACTGATATAATTGATGGGGAGGCGTAGCGTCTGTGGCTTGCTCTCTCCGGGGATGATACTTTTCTTGAATTGAGGATTCAGACTCTTTATCTGATCCAGACTGATGCCGCATAGGTCGGAAATCTGTTCGAAATGAAGGTTACGGCTTACCTGCACCGTATCGGTTGCTTCCGGAATGTCGGTTTCCATGGGGCAGATGTTGTGCTTGCAGTAGTAGGTCATTACGTAGTTGGCGGCAATGAAGGCGGGCACGTAGCACGTGTCTCTTTGGGCAGATAGTTGTAGATTTCCCAATAATCGGTTTTCCCTCCCGAACGACGGATGGCTTTGTTGATGGTGCCCGGACCGCAGTTATAGGCGGCAATCACCAGGTTCCAGTCTTTGTAAATGTCATACATGTCCTTCAGGTAGCGTGCTGCCGCCCAGGTCGCCTTTATCGGGTCACGGCGTTCGTCTACGAGGCTGTTGCTTTCCAGTCCGTATATCTTTCCGGTGGCGAGCATAAACTGCCATAGTCCGCAGGCTCCGCGCGGGATACGGCAGAAGGGTTGAGAGCGGATTCTATGATGGGCAGGTATTTCAGCTCGAGCGGCAGGCCGTAGGCATCCAGCGCTTCTTCGAAGATGGGCATATAGAAGTTGCAGGCGCTCAGCATGAAGGCAACCTGGTTGCGCAGACGTCCGGCATACATGTCGATGAACTTGCGCACAATCTCGTTGTATGGCATTTCCATGACGGTCGGCATGCGCGACAACCGGTCTATGTATACAGAGTCACTGAACATCGGGTTTACGGTAGAGGTGCTGCAGTCTTTTCCCAAGTCTATGTAATTCTTGGCTTTCCAGTCATTGAGCAGGCTGTCCAGCGGATAGGTCATGCTTTTGGGCAGCTCGATGGATTCCTGGCGTTCCGTGCCGTTTTCGCGGATAAGCACTTCCACGCTTTCTTGCGCATGCATGGCCGGAGCGGTGAAGAGGGCGCAAAACAGAAGCGAGGAACCGAGAATAATTCTTTTCATATATATGGCCTTGTGTGTCATTAGGTAATAATTTATGCTTTAATTTTCGTTTTTAGAATCGGAAACTGCATTGCACGCCGACGTTCTTATTAGAGGAACCAGTCATCTGGCTGTTGATTATGGCAGGTTCACTTTCATGCTGGGGTCGGGGGTGATGTCAAAGTTGGACAGCTCTGCGTCTACGTATGCGTCGACAACAGACAGCAGGTATACACCGATAAAGGCGAAGATGCTCAAGTCGCGGTATCGTCGGAAGGTATCCTTACGCTTCCGTAGTGTCTCCGTCAGCTGGCTTTCGGTATAGTTATAGTTGGGAGGCAGCAGGTCGGTAATGGTACTGGAGTTGAAATTACCATTTACGGCATCCTTGTAGGCGGCCGAATAGTCCTTATACATCTTGCTGTTCCACGTAAGGGCATAGGCACAACCGGCAAATCCTCCATAGAAGATGGGCAGTTTCCAATACTTGCGGTTGTAAATTTGTCCACCGCCGGGAATGACGAGGGCAAGCCAGGTGGCTTTTGTGGGATTAGGTACCACCTTTTGGGGTCGATGGCCTTTTGCAGACTGTCTGTAGGCACGGGCTGTTCCTTCAGGTCGGGGCTGGCAGTCATTTCCAGCATCTTCCGCTTGTTTTCGGCTGCAAGACTGTCGGCAACAGTGAGGCTGTCCCGGTTCACCACGGTGTTGAGTGTATCGGTCTGATGCCGCTGCGCACGCTTGGAAGCGGCACGTGGACGGTCCTGACCATACATAGCAATCCCTGCCATCTGTAAAAAACAGAGCAGCAGGGCAATGGCTAACTGATATATTCTTCCTTTTTTCCTCATTTATTTCTTCAGCGTATCAAGAATGCCGATGATACGTTCCAATTCTTCTTCGTTATTGAACGGGATACTGATTTTACCTTTTCCTTTCTCCGAGCAGGTTAGCTGCACCTTGGTACTGAAAAAGCCCGAGAGCTGTTGTTTCAGCATATTGAATTCTTCGGGCAGTTTGGCGCGCTTGGGGCAATCTTACGACCACCGCTCTTCACGCTTTCGCCTTCACTCAGTGACTTTACGATTTCTTCCACTTTGCGTACGGAATACCCGTGCTCCAGGATTTCTTCGAAAATCTTCACTTGCAGTTTGGGATCGCCAAGCGTTACCAAAGCGCGGGCATGTCCCATGTCTATCTGCTTGTTCTGCAGTCCCATCTGGACGGGGGCGGGCAGTTTGAGCAGGCGCAGGTAGTTGGCAATGGTGGTACGCTTCTTACCAACGCGTTCGCTGAGGCGTTCCTGCGTCAGTCCGTATTGTTCCAACAGATGCTGGTAAGCGAGGGCTATTTCTACGGAGTTCAAGTCTTCGCGCTGTATGTTTTCGATGAGCGCCATTTCCATGACGTTCTCGTCATCTGCAGTGCGGATATAGGCAGGGATGCTTGTCAGTCCGGCAAGCTGCGAAGCACGGAAACGACGCTCGCCGGCGATAATCTGGTATTCGTCGTCGCTAAGCTTGCGCAGGGTGATGGGCTGTATGATGCCGATTTCGGAGATGGAATCGGCTAACTCCTGCAACGCAACCGGGTCGAATTCATGACGGGGCTGGTTGGGATTGACCGTAATCTTCGACAGCTCTATCTCATTGATAGAGGAGGAGCCTTCGGTCTTTACTTCATCCATGGAGAAGAGGCGTCTAGCCCGCGTCCTAATGCATTTCTTTGTGCCATCTGTTTATTTACTATTTGACGATTTACAATTTAACCATACGGGATGATTTGTTTGTGCATTGTAAATATGGTATTTATCACTAATCATTAATCACTAACCACTATAATCACTTCTTTTCGTTTCTGCTTATCAATTCCTTGGCAAGTGCCATGTGGTTTTTGGCTCCGGTTGAGTCTGCGTCATAGAGAATGGTGGGCAGGCCGTAGCTGGGAGCTTCGCTCAGTTTCACATTGCGCTGGATGACGGTGTTGAATACCAATTCCTGGAAGTGGCGTTTCACTTCATCGTAAATCTGGTTGGCCTGGCGCAGGCGCGAGTCGTACATCGTCAGCAGGAAGCCTTCGATTTCGAGGGCAGGGTTCAGCTTGGACTTGATGATTTTAATGGTATTCAGCAATTTGCTGATGCCTTCCAGTGCAAAATATTCCGCTTGTACGGGGATGATTACCGAATCGGCGGCAGTCAGTGCGTTGACCGTAATCAGACCCAAAGACGGGGAACAGTCTATCAAGATATAATCAAACTCATTCTTCAGCGGAGCGAGTACTTCTTTCAGTATCTTTTCGCGGTTTTTCAGATTGAGCATCTCTATTTCGGCACCTACCAGATTGATGTGGGAGGAGATTACCTTCAGTGTGTCTATCTCCGTGTCATGAAGGGCCTCGCGTACGTCTGCACGGTCAATAATGCACTCGTAGATAGTACATTCCGACTGCTTGATGTCCACACCCAATCCTGAGGAGGCATTGGCCTGCGGGTCGGCATCTACAACGAGCACTTTCTTTTCAAGCGTGGCGAGTGAGGCTGCGAGGTTGATTGTCGTCGTAGTCTTGCCTACACCACCCTTTTGGTTAGCCATAGCAATTATTTTTCCCATAATCTCAATATTTATTGGCAGCGAAATAAGTGATAATTCCGGATAGCGCCTACAAATTTGGAGAAAGATTGCAAAAACGGTTGATAAGTCGGCTGTTTTGTTAATAACTCACAGACGTTTACCGCTGTTTTTCTTCTTGTAAATTGCGCGTAAAGCGTTCTTTCTCTGTTTAGTGGGCAAATATACGTATTTATCTTGAAATGAAGCTGATTTTTTGTCTCGCTTGCAGAAGATTAAGATTTGTAAACCAATGGAAGACATTGGCTTGGACTATTCTCTCTACTTGCATGAGATGTACATCTCGTGTTGTTTGAAACGTGCATCTCATGTTGCTCGAGATGTACATCTCATGCAGATGGACTACCGTGTGGAAGATGGTCGGGGGATAAGTTGTTCCCGGGCAGAAGGAGAGGAGCTGGTGTCAGACCAAGGCTTTGACGAACTCCCAGCAGAAGTACGCACACATCACACATTTCACTACTGTGCCCAGCAAGAATCCAAGCAGCGAGCCCAGCCCCGATTTCAAGGCCTGGTCTGTCTTGCTGCCTCCCATCAGTCGCCGGCAAAGGCTCCGAGAAAGGGGCCGAGGATGATGCCCCAAGGCATGAAGAACAACCCTACGATGGTGCCTATGAGGCAGCCGCGCGTTCCCCACCGACTGCCTCCGCTGTATTTGCTGCCCAGCATCGGGACGAAATAATCCAGTATCTGTACAAGGACGACTGCTGCCAGCCATAAAAGTAACTGCGTGGTGGAAAACTGCGCCTTGTCCGTGAAATGTAGAAGCAACAAGCCTGCATAGGCTACGGGCGGTCCCGGAATCATAGGCAGGATGCAGCCTGCCAATCCGACAATCAGGCAGAGGATGCCCAAGATGATGAGAAGAATGTCCATAGGTGTATCGTTTCTGTTGGTGAAGATGACAGCGGTTGTTCCCTGCTACTCGAATCGGTTGTATATGACAATGGGGCGGGAGCGGCGTGTGCTCATCGACGGGAACCATATATCGTCGGCTGTGAGGCCGCATTGCTTGATGGCTTCGGCGCAGTATTCCAGTCGTCCGAAGTCGGCATCGACATTGTTTGTACCGAATGTGAGTTTGATTCCACGTGCTTTGGCGCGACGGATAATCTCGAAACTGGGAATCCGGTAGCGTGCATTGATTTCCAGAGCGATTCCATGTTGTTGCAATACATTCAATACGCGTTCAATGCGTCCGTCCGTCCAGTACTTGTCGTAATCATGCGCCATAGTATCGGGCAAGAAGGTAGGGTTGGCATAAATGTCGGCTGGCTCGTTGGTCAGAATCAGGACTGTTTGGTCGACAAGGTGGTCCATATACTGTTCAAGCGTAATGTCATCAAAGAGTGCTTCTTCGGTCCGGTAGATGCGCGAATTACGTCCCTTGTGGTCTATGATGGTCATGGCTCGGTAAACAGGTAATCGAAAATCCCCAAAGCTTCCTGCGAGAAAGTTGCCGTCCATTTGCGTCCCTCACCTTGTACACCGCACAGGAATGGCATCCCTTTTACTTCATTAAAATAGTCGTACACTTCTTTGTCATCGGCCAGCATACGTCCTACGCCTCCTTCTCCGGCATTGGGGGCGACACCATAGTTGATACCGTAATTCATGGACATGGCGTGTGCCATTTCCTTCGTCAGCCCTCCTTTCAAGTGAACGTGATAGTCTATAACTGGGAAATCGTGCTGCTGTAGCCTGATTATCTCATCCGTGCGCTCGTCTACCGGAGCAAGCGTGTCGGCTTCGTTGCGTGCTCCTTGGCAAGCCGTTCGATGGCGAGATTCCGGAATGACACTTCGCCGTGTATGCCTTGCAGGGCAATGGAACCTTGACTCAGCAGTTGCCGGGCGTGCTCCTCTGTGCGATATGGGTGTCCGGGTTCGGTATAACAAACAACTTCGGTTCCGTTAATGCAGACAATGATGTTTTGTCCGCGTACGGTTATCTCGAAGTCAAACCATTCTCCATCTTTTGCGAGTGAGCGATAGAGGTTGCGCACCGAGGCGAGTGAGCGCTCTTGCGTGTGCCGTCGATGTCTCCGTTACGGAATATCACTTCATAACCGGACTCGCCGTCCGTATGAAAGAGGAGGCCTGCTTCGGAGCCGGGTTGTGTGAGGGCTTCTCCGGTGAGTCGGAAATTTTGGTATTCTTTGTCGTTGAAGAGCTTCCGGCCTTCTGCAATGACCGGGTCTGCCGTGTGAAGCGTAGATGTCCCGTCATTCCATTGGTCAAGTGGCTCGGGAGAACTGCTCCTGCCACAGCTTGTCAGGGTTGTTAGAAACAGAATAATTGCGGCAGCTGCCGTCTCGATGCGTGCAGCAATGGTAGAATGGCAAGAAGTGTTCATTATAGCATGGATTTTATGAATGATTATATTCCAATTATTGTCGGTACAAAGTTAGCCTTTTCTGAAAATATCTTTGAATACAAAAGAATTATTATCTTTGTAGTATTCTGTTTAAAGCCTTTTTAGCTACTTTTGCACGATAATAAAAAAGAAAGTTATGGAAAATCAGAGACCTTTGATATTGATTTCCAATGATGACGGCATCATTGCGAAAGGTATTAGCGAGTTAATCAAATTCCTCCGTCCGCTGGGCGAGATTGTGGTAATGGCGCCGGATGCACCTCGCTCTGGAAGTGCGTGTGCGCTGACTGTAACGGAACCTATCCACTACCAGTTGGTCCGTAAGGATGTTGGGCTGACGGTATACAAGTGTTCCGGTACGCCGACCGATTGTGTGAAGCTGGCTTTTCATACGGTGCTCGACCGCAAGCCCGACTTGGTGGTAGGCGGCATCAACCACGGCGACAATTCTTCTGTAAACCTGCATTATTCCGGTACGATGGGCGTTGTGATAGAGGGATGCCTGAAAGGAGTGCCTTCCATCGGATTCTCCCTTTGCAACCATGAGCCGAACGCTGATTTTGAACCTGCAGGTCCTTACATCCGCGAGATAGCCCGGCTGGTATTGGAGAAAGGACTCCCTCCGTTGACATGCCTCAATGTCAACTTCCCCGATACCAAAGAATTGAAGGGTGTGAAGATTTGCGAACAAACCCAAAGGGGCAATGGACCAATGAATGGGAAAACTTTGCCCATAGAGGAGATGCCCATTACTACTGGCTGACCGGCGAGTTTGAGAACAACGATGCCGAAAATGAGAAGAATGACCATTGGGCGCTTGATAACGGTTATGTGGCAATCACCCCGACCACGGTGGATGCAACGGCATACGGCTTGATTGATGAACTGAAAGCATGGTTCTGAATTAATTGACAATTATCAATTGATATGAAGTATTACTTGATTGTCGGTGAAGCTTCCGGCGACCTGCATGCCTCCCATCTGATGGCTGCATTGAAGGAGGAGGACTCGCAAGCGGAGTTCCGTTTCTTCGGAGGCGACCTCATGCTGCAGTGGCGGTGTGATGGTGAAGCATTACAAAGAGTTGGCGTATATGGGGTTCATTCCCGTACTGCTGCATCTGCGCACCATCTTTGCCAATATGAAGCGCTGCAAGGAGGACATTGTTACGTGGCAGCCGGATGTGCTGATTTTGGTGGACTATCCGGCTTTAATCTGGATATAGCCAAGTTTGTCCATGCCAACACAAGGATTCCTGTCTTTTATTATATTTCTCCCAAGATTTGGGCATGGAAGGAATACCGCATCAAGAATATTAAACGGGATGTGGATGAGCTGTTCTCCATCCTACCGTTCGAGGTGGAGTTTTTTGAAGGGAAGCACGGGTATCCGATACATTATGTCGGCAATCCGACAGTGGATGAAGTGACGGCTTTTCTTGCTTCCAGCTCAGAGACATTCGACGACTTGTCCGGGCAAACGGACTTTCGGCCAAACCCGTTATTGCTCTGCTGGCTGGTAGCCGCAAGCAGGAAATCAAGGACAATCTGCCGACATGCTTCGTGCGGCAGCTTCTTTTCCCGATTATCAACTGGTGCTGGCCGGTGCTCCGGGTATTTCCCCCGAGTATTACAAACGTTATGTGGGTGGGGTGGACGTGAAGATTATCTTCAACAAGACATTCCCTTTGTTGAGGCAGGCAGAGGCTGCACTGGTCACTTCGGGGACGGCAACGCTGGAAACAGCTCTGTTTCGTGTGCCGCAAGCGGTATGTTACCATACTCCGATAGGGAAGGTTATCGCTTTCCTGAAACGGCATATACTGAAAGTGAAGTACATTTCCCTGGTCAATCTCATAGCCAACCGGGAGGTGGTGAAAGAGCTGGTTGCAGATACCATGACGGTAGAGCAGGTACGCTCGGAGCTGAACCGCATTTTGTACGATAAGGAATACCGCCGTCAGATGCTCGAGGGATATGAGTATATGGCATCCTGTCTGGGAGAGGCAGGGGCACCCAAACATGCTGCCCGCGAGATGGTGGCATTACTGAGGAGGAGGGAAGAATAATCGAAAAATTAAGAATTTGTTAAAATGGGAAAAGCCGGTGCAGTAAATGCCCGGCTTTTGTATTTTCTATATAGAAACAAATGAAAAGGACTTTGATTATGAAAAAGCTACATTGGTTATTTATGGCAATATGTTTGGCAGTGATGCCCGCTTTGCAATCATGTGATGATAACGACGGATATTCTTTGGGTGATTTTACCCCGCCTTTGTGGGCCACTGTGCGTGTTACGGGAAATGCCTTTTATTTAAACTGCGATGTTTGGGGGACGCTCTGGCCGGTGAATACGGACATAGGGTGGTATGATGCTGTGGATGGGCAGCGTGTGATTACCGTGTTCAATCCTTTGTGGGACAACTATGCAGGATATGACCATGCTGTGAAGCTGCTGCGTCTGCAGAACGTCTTGACGAAAGAGGTGGAGACGCTGACTCCCGAAACCGAAGAGGAATTTGGTAATGACCCCGTGTTTATATATAAAGGTGATATCACCATCAGTGGTGGCTATATGAACATTTTTTTCATGCAGAACCTGCCATCTTCGACTGATAATAAACACCGCATCAGCCTGGTGCGTCCGCAAGAAGATGATGCTTTGTATGGCGAAGATGGATACGTCCATTTGGAACTCCGCTATAACGATTATGATGACCTGACGGGACGTCGTAGTCCTGGTGCTGTCTCCTATAACTTGAACAGTCTGGACATCCCCTCTGAAACCAAAGGCATCAAGTTGAAACTCAATTCAGAAGAGAATGGAGAGGTGGAAGTAACCTTTGATTTGAAAACTGCGGGGAGTAATGAAAAGCTGACTACTAATGTGGATTTGTCCAATATGCAGTTGAAGTAAGAAAGAGTTTGCGAGAGTATATAGTTAGAAAGAGCACCCGGGATTTTGATGTCATTCATCTTGCCCGGGTGCTCTTTTTATATTTGTTTTATGTAAGTTTGGTCATGTGAGCCGTCGTTAGAACATCGTCAAGGCATATAGATAAACAACTGCTGCAGGAATTGCCATCAGGGCACTGTCGAAACGGTCGAGCATCCCTCCATGCCCCGGCAGAATGTTACCGGAATCCTTGATGCCCAATTGGCGTTTCATGAGTGATTCGGTCAGATCGCCCCAAGTGCCGAAAATGACGACAACGATTGCCAGACCTACCCATTGCCATCCTGGCATAAAAGGAAAGAAATGTGCAAAGCCAAGAGAGGAAGCGATGGAGAATATTCCGCCGCCGATGCTGCCCTCCCAGGATTTTTTAGGTGAGATGCGTTCGAACAGACGGTGTTTGCCTATCAGCGAACCTACGCAATAGGCACCTGTATCGCTCAGCCAGATAAAAACGAAAATGGAAAGCGGTAGAATAGGGTTGTAGGTCACACTGCCCGTTTCCGGGGAATTCTGAAAAGCAAGTACGTTCAGCAGGGCAAAGGGGAGTGCCACGTACAATTGGCTTAGCATGGAGTAGGCCCAGTTACCCGTCGGATTCTTTTTCTTGAGGTAAAGTTCCGTAATCATCATGTAGAGCAATAGTCCCAAATAAGGAAGGAATACCCGTGCTCCTACAGACTGCTGGGTACAGAAACTCATTAATGCAAGGAAAAGGTAGGCTCCTCCCAATGCAGTGATGGTCTTGTTTATGTTTACTTCGCCGCTCTTGCTGACTAATTGGGCAAACTCATGTACGCTCAGTGCGCTGATAATGGTGAACAGTATACCGAACGAAAGGGGGCTGTAAAGAATACAGCCCACCAATACTATGACGAATAACACGCCGGTAACGGCACGTTGGATAAAGTTATTTTTCATGCTTTTCTTCTTCCTTAACTTCCTTTTCTGCTTCTATGGCTTTTTGCTCTTCTTCTTGCTCCGCTTTTTTCAGCTCGGCAGCAGTCTTGTTTGCACTGATTTCTTCCGAACGGGAAGCCCATGGACGTTTCCCAAAGATGTGTTCAACGTCTTCGGCAAAGATTACTTCTTTGTCAATCAGCAGTTGTGCCAGCCGGTTGTGCCCTTCTTGGTTTTCGGACAATATTTTCTTGGCACGTTCGTACTGTTCGTTGACCATCTGCTTCACTTCTTCGTCAATCAGTTCCGCAGTCTTTTCGCTATACGGGCGGTTGAAGGAATATTCCTCATTATTATAATAGCAGAGGTTGGGGAGTTTTTCGCTCATACCCAAATAGGCAATCATACCGTACGCCTGCTTTGTCACGCGTTCCAAGTCATTCATGGCTCCGGTGGATATTCTACCTAAGAATAGGTCTTCGGCGGCACGTCCTCCCAAGGTGGCACACATCTCATCGAGCATCTGTTCCTTAGTGGTGATTTGCCGTTCTTCCGGCAGATACCAACCGCGCCTAAAGCGCGTCCACGGGGTACAATGGTTACTTTAATCAGCGGATTGGCGTATTCCAGTAACCAGGAGATGCTGGCATGGCCGGCTTCGTGTATAGCAATGGAACGGCGTTCGGCTTCGGTAGTGATTTTGGTTTTCTTTTCTAATCCCCCCACAATACGGTCTACGGCATCCAGGAAGTCTTGCTTTCCGACGAACTTTTTGCCGTGGCGGGCAGCTATCAAAGCTGCTTCGTTACATACATTGGCAATGTCTGCCCCCGAGAATCCGGGAGTCTGGCGTGCCAGAAGGTCTACATCCACACTATTGTCTATCTTGATGGGGCGCAGGTGTACACCGAATACTTCCTTACGCTCATTAAGGTCGGGTAGGTCTACATGTATCTGGCGGTCAAAACGTCCGGCGCGCAGCAATGCCTTATCCAAAACGTCCACACGGTTGGTGGCGGCTAAGATGATAACACCACTATTGGAGCCGAAACCGTCCATCTCGGTCAGTAACTGGTTCAATGTGTTCTCGCGCTCGTCGTTGCCACCCATAGCAGCTGCTTTGGCACGGGCACGCCCTACAGCGTCAATCTCGTCGATGAACACGATACAAGGCGCTTTTTCCTTTGCTTGGCGGAACAAATCGCGGACACGGGAAGCACCCACGCCGACAAACATTTCCACAAAGTCGGAACCTGCCAAAGAGAAGAATGGTACGTTGCTTCTCCGGCCACAGCCTTTGCAAGCAGGGTCTTTCCTGTTCCCGGAGGGCCTACCAGCAAGGCGCCCTTGGGTATCTTACCTCCCAAATCGGTATATTTCTGGGGCTCTTTCAAGAACTCGACAATTTCTTCTACCTCTTGCTTGGCTTCAGCAAGTCCTGCCACATCCTTGAATGTAATCTTGATGGGGGAACCTTTTTCAAACAATTGGGCCTTGGACTTTCCTACGCTGAAGATGCCTCCACCTCCGCCCATGCCTCCACCACCGCTCATGCGGCGGGACATGAAAATCCAGAAACCGATAAGGAATGCAAAGGGGAGAATCTGCCACAAAATGGCACCGAAGTAGTTCCGCTTTTTTCGTAGTTAATGGAGCCGTCAAAGTGGGCGTCGTCTCTTTCCTTTTGCAGGAATTACCTAGGCTCTCGCGTGAGGGGGCCTCGGTCGTAATAAGCGGATTCTTGCCTACGCGGCTGGAGTCCTGACGAAATACGTTTCCTACGTGCTGGGGTTTGACGTATGCTTCGACGGAATTGTCGTCGTAGCCGATGACTTTGCTTATATAACCGTCTCGTACATATTGCTGGAATTCATCATAAGAGATGTTTTTAGTTGCCGTACCACTTTCATTGGTCAGGTACAACCCCAGCAACATCATCGCTATAATCATATACAGCCAGTTCAGGTTGAACTTGGGCATATTCACTTTATTGGGTTTCTTGTTGGTATTATTGTCCATACGTTTTAA
>ENA-OQCS01000515-OQCS01000515.1-human-gut-metagenome-genome-assembly--contig:-NODE-515-length-21477-cov-3.221171_pt1 | contig 21477 bp, 33 predicted proteins | sample MGYA00242757_ERZ504575 | MGnify/ENA primary metagenome ERZ504575 (study PRJEB26092, sample SAMD00036297) | human gut metagenome | host: Homo sapiens | study: EMG produced TPA metagenomics assembly of... | reverse complement strand
ATGAAATTGCCGAAGTAGAAGGTGTAGACCCAAGCCGTGTCCGAGACAGTATCCGCCGTGGATTAAAGCAGCTTGTAAAATATTTTTGATAAAATTTCATTTGATGCGCCTGTTTTTTGCCTTTTTTTGTCAGTGTTAATAAGAAGGACAAGTTTTCCTTCTTCATCAGTACATATGGCACAGTTATGAAAAGAGGTGTCCTATATTATAGGACCAGAATCAAAGACGCGAATGGTAAGCTCGTAGCTATCTACGCAAAAACACCTGAAGAACTATACAACAAAGAAACGCTTGCGTTGGAACAGATAAACTTGTATTGTTCGAGACAAAGAACTATAATGTACTCTGTGGAGGTGCATAATGGATTATATGACACTAAAAGAGGCCGCCGAAAAATGGGGCGTGACACCTCGTAGGGTAAATTATTATTGTGCTGGTGGGCGTATCCCCGGCGCTGTGAAAATGGCCGGTGTTTGGCTGATCCCAAAGAACGCAGAAAAGCCGATTGACGGAAGGACAAAACAAGGGAAGGGGTTGCACCATGAATAAAATCCTGATTATAGATGATGACAGAGAACTGTGCGCTTTGATTAAACGTAGCGTACAAGCAGAAAACATAGAAGCTGATTTGTAATACCGGAAAAGAGGGCTTACAAAAATTAAGAGAGCAGGAGTATCAGCTTGTGGTGCTGGATGTGATGATGCCTGGTATGGATGGCTTTGAAACGCTGGAAGAAATCCGCAAAGAGAACAGTCTGCCGATTTTGATGTTCACATCTAAAAATGACAGCATTTCTAAAGTACGGGGCTTACGGGCCGGAGCGGACGATTATCTTACAAAACCGTTTGATATGGATGAACTGATTGCCCGTATTGCGTCTCTTATTCGCCGCTACACTCGCTTTAATCAGCAAGCTGGAGCCATACAAAAGCTAAATTTTGACGGATTGCAGATTGACCTTGAAAATCGTTCTGTTACTACATCAAACGGCACTTTTGAACTGCCCCCAAAGGAATTTGATTTGCTCCTGTACTGTTCAAAACATCAAGGGAAAATTTTGACCAAACAGCAGATTTATGAGGAAGTATGGGGCGAAGAATATTTCTATGATGACAGTAACATTATGGCGATTATCAGCCGACTTCGTAAAAAATTAGAAGTCAATCCTTCAAGTCCAAAGTATATACAAACGGTCAAAGGGATTGGCTACCGGTTTAATAAGGAGGTGTAGTCAGCATGGAAATTATCGTATTCTTGTCCATTGTGATTGCTGTTGGGGCTGTATTGACTTCCATCGTTCTCGTTTGGCGTGTAAAAAAACAAATAGCAGAAATGACCGATGTGCTGGTTGATGTGAAAAACGGAAATGGCAACCGGCGTATTCTATCTGCAACAAATGAACTGACAGCACCTCTTGCCTATGAAATTAATGAGATCGTTGTGGCCTATGAAAGCAGACTTTCAACTGTACGGCAGACAGAAGAAACCAACCGCCAGCTTATGACGAGCCTTTCCCATGACGTGCGAACGCCCCTTACTACTCTGCTTGGGTATCTTGACGCTGCACACAAAGGACTGGTCACAGGAAAAGACCGGGATGATTATATTGAAACCGCCCGTCGGAAAGCCCATGATCTGAAAGAATACATTGATGTACTCTTTGACTGGTTCAAGTTAAATTCCAACGAGTTTGCTTTGGAGATCCAGAGCGTTGAGGTCGCAGAGCTGACAAGAAATATTCTGATCGACTGGATACCGATTTTTGAGGATAAACAGGTTGATTATGACATTGATATTCCTGAACAGCCTGTCCGGGTAAGATTGGATATGGATAGCTATATGAGGATCATCAATAACCTTATTCAAAATGTAATCGCTCATAGCCATGCGGACAAAATTAAAATTTCCCTATCGAAGAAGGAAAACAGCATGGAGCTGTTGCTGGCGGATAATGGAGTGGGAATTGAGAAAGAAGATTTGAAACACATATTTGAACGGCTTTATAAGTGTGATAAAGGACGCGCTGAAAAAGGCAGCGGACTTGGTCTTTCTATTGTCCATCAGCTTGTAGAAAAGATGAGTGGGAGTATAACAGTTGAAAGTTTGCCGGGAAAAGGAACTGAATTTGTGTTGCGTTTTCCTTTGGAGATTTAAGGGGGTTCCCGTCCTTACGGCGGGAACTCTTGTCATTTTAGCCGAATTTCAAATTGCAAGGTTAATGCAAGGTTGCGGCAAGGTTAATGCAAGGTTGGCATGATAGAATACCTTACAGAACAGGAGGTTTTGAATATGGATACAAATTATATCATTGAAACAAAAAATCTGACAAAGCAATACGGCTCACAAAAGAGTGTGGCTGACTTAAATATCCATGTCAAGCGTGGGAGAATTTATGGTCTGTTGGGTAGAAACGGAGCCGGAAAAACCACAACTATGAAAATGCTGTTGGGTTTAACGAAGCCTACTTCCGGTGAGGTCAAAATCTGGGGAAAGTCTTTGCAAGGAAATGAAAAGAAGTTGCTGCCCCGCATTGGCAGTTTGATTGAGTCACCTGGTTTTTATCCCAATCTGACCGGTACAGAGAACCTGCGTATCTTTGCTACCCTGCGTGGAGTACCAAACAATCATGCCATCAAAGACGCTCTGGATTTAGTCGGGCTACCTTACAAGGATAAAAAGCTGTTTTCGCAATACTCTCTTGGCATGAAGCAGCGGTTGGCGATTGCCCTTGCAGTCATGCACGATCCGGAGCTTCTGATTTTGGATGAGCCGATCAACGGTCTCGATCCCATCGGTATTGCAGAAGTGCGATCCTTTATCCGTGAGCTTTGCGACGCAAGAGGAAAAACCATTTTAATCTCCAGTCACATTCTTTCGGAGATTTCCTTGCTGGCTGACGATATTGGAATTATTGACCACGGTGCATTGCTGGAAGAAGAAAGCCTTGCTGAGTTGGAGCAAAAAAGCAGTAAACATATCCGGTTTACGCTCTCTGATACTGCACAGGCGGCAAGAATTTTGGAACGCAATTTCCATGAAACCCATTTTTCCATACAAGACGACCACAATCTGCGTCTACACAATATGGAGCTACCCGTGGGGAAAATTGTAACTGCTTTTGTAGAAAACGGATTGGAGGTATCAGAAGCACATACCTGTGAAGAAAGTCTTGAAGATTACTTCAAGCGTGTGGCAGGGGGCGAAGGAATTGCTTAAACTAATCAAATGCGAATTTTTGAAATTGAAACGGAAGAAATTTATTCCGCTGATTATTTTGGCTGCGTTCCTGTTTCCAATCCCGCTGACTTATCTGATGACAACGCCTCTATGATGGAGCGATATACGGATCGGCAGATGCTTTCGATGGACTATTTAACATGGTGTTGGGATATGGTATCCAGTTTTTACTGCCCTGCATTATCGGAGTGATTGCCGCTATTCTGTTTTTTATGGAACGCGACAACGATACATTCAAAAATCTGCGTACAATTCCCGTAACCAGCACGCAAATGGTACTTGCAAAGATTATTGTCCTTTTTATCTTTGGAATTGTTTTTTGCGTGGCTTCTACCATTGCAACAATTCTTTGCGGAATTGGAACATTAGAAGTTTATGGAATTGGTTATAAGCTGTTTTTGGCGGTTGAAACGGGGATCTTCATTACGGCAGGAACACTCCCGTTGATTGTCCTTGTTGTCTTTTTCAGTAAGACCTATGTTTTTTCCATTTTGTTGTGTGTCTTTTACAGCGTTCTGAACATGAGTGCTACGGCATTGTTTGACACACTGCCTAAAACTATGTTATGGCTTCTGCCCACGCCACTGACTACATTTTGGAGTGCGGGAGATATGGCGGCTCATGGAATAAAAATGGACTTGGAGCAAATGACAGGGTTAATTCCCTCAACATTTCAAGTTGTATTCATTCTTGGGATTATGGCATTCGTTTCGTTCTTACTGATTGACAGATTATATAAGCAGAGGGGGGAATAAACATGGTTCGCATTGTAAAAACAGAATTTTATAAATTGAAAAGGTATCATATCCTTTGGGCGGGCGTTGCACTCATGCTCCTATCCGTCCTGCTGACCTTGTTTACCTCTATGGCGAATGATGGTTCCGTTTGGGATTTTGCCTATCTTACAGAACAGGTCATCAAAAACAATATGTCCATGATTTTTCCGATGTGTATCAGCCTAATTGCTGGATATATGATTTCTCGTGAGCAGACGGATGACACATTGAAAAATATTCTGACTGTGCCGATCTCTTTTAAGAAACTGTTGACCGGAAAATTGATTGTGTGCGGCGTATTGTCTATTATTTTTGGGCTGATATGCAGTCTGTTTACAATCATAGCAGAAATGATTGTGGGATTTCCCGGCTTTGAGATTTCCTTAGCTCTAAAAGCAGCCTTGCAGATTACTGCGGTTAATTTCTTTTTATATCTTGCGGTTCTGCCGATTATCGCTCTTACTTGTCGGAGGGCAGGCAGCTTTTTAGTCGGTGTAATCATTGCTTTTGTCTATGGATATGGAGGGATGTTTGCCGCGGGAAATATGACATTAGCAAACCTTTATCCGATTACCGCAAGTCTTGGAATGGTAGGCTACCGTAGCTATGATACCGCAGTCAACTGGAATATCGGAACCTGTTCTTGCAGTCTTGCGCTTGCTGTCGTTATTTCTGCCATCTTGATTTTGTGCATGAAAGAACGAGAAGCAACCCAAACAAAGAAAAAGGCCAAAAAGGTAGCTCCAAAGAAAGGCTGGTGATGATTTTATGAAGAAAATAGTTTTAGCATTAACATTCGTCCTTGTGGGAAGTTTTATGCTTGCTGGCTGTTCAAAAGATGAAATTCTCAATCATTATAATAATATCGTTCAGTCGGCTGGAGCCATAGAGCTTACAGGAAAGTTATCTTTGAAAGGAACAAAAGAAAAAGGGTCTGAAGGCTGCTCGTCGCGCACCTCAGTTCTCAAAGAGATAATTATTCTCTTACAGAGAAATCAAGAAAAGCCCATTTTACAAGGGTTACAGAGGTTGTGGAAAGTTGTCAGATGTGCTGGAATTTCAATGGAATGCAACACATATGCAACAAGTATGCAACAAATATATCAATGATATGTATAGGACATTTTCAGAGCAATCTGGGAATGTCCTTTTCTGTTAAATCTTATTAATCGCATCTACTAACTCCTTAATATCAAAGTGGGTATATACCTTTTCTGTAAGTGTCATAGCTCCGGAGTGTCCCACAATCTTCTTAATAATCGTCTGATCTACGCCAGCTTCTGCCAACATGGACACGCATGTGTGTCTGCAACAGTGCGGTGTGCGATTAATCTTTAACTGTTCCATTAATGGCTGGAAGTAGCTGTCATAATAGTTTCTGTAGGTGAAATGCTTTCCGTCTTCCGTATGAAGCAGATATTCACAGTCAGGGCATGATTCATACCAACTCTTGTAGAAGGGAAGAACTTTATCTGCAATGGGTACTTTTCGGATGCCGTTTTCTGTTTTACCGCTGATTACATCAAAGTACTGTTCACCTAAATGAACATGTTCCTTTTTCAAATCAAGCAATTCGGAAATTCTGACTCCGTTGTAGAGAAGCATCAGAACAATCTGATAATACTTATCATCTTTCTGTTCCCAGATTCTCTCAATTTCATCCTTTTCAAATTTGTTTCTGTCATACTTATTCGGATTGCGGTCTTTGTACTGTGCCACATCCACAAAACTTGAATAATCTTTGTTGCAAATATCGTTTTTCAAGGCGTAATCATAAAGTTGATTGAAAAGCACTTTGATTTTCCTGAGAGTAGGATAATTCTTACCACAAGTATCAATGACATTTTGTAAATCCACTAATCGAATATCCTTAAAAACTTTGTTGTAGAGGGTACCGCAGGCTTTATAGGATGCGGTATATCCTTTGACATTGGATTCGGATACAGTAGGATACTTACGCTTGGACCATTCTTCATATACATCAGAGAAGGTCATCTTGGCAGCTTTGGTATCGAATGGATTATTGTTGTACTCTGCAAGCATCTGTAAGCCTTCAGCTCTTGTAGCAGCGTATCCAACTGTAATCATATCCTGAACCTGTCTGTCCTTTTCCTTATCGTAGTGCCAGCCTGTTGTCTTTCTGATCTGATAAGGCTTTCTTCTTTTTCCGGAAAGTTTTACAACGCTTCCGTATCCGTTGGGTAACTTCATAAGCACCATTCCTTTCGCTTTGGATTCAGCAAGCTGATAGCAAAACAGAGTAGTTGCTAATCCTCGTGGATTGTTTTTGTTACACTTGGACGTATGGTTTTCCAAATCTCGTAATTATCTTCCGTCTGACTGCCGGATGAAAGTAATTCCTTCATTGCCTGCCAGTCTTTTAAAAATTGTACAAGACTCTTGTTGTCAAAAATATTCCCGGTTCGCCATCTATCTCTTTAATTGATACATTGAATACTTCATCAATGGCAAAGAGGAGAGGGAGCACATCGCCATCAGCCTGAATGTCGAACTCAACCAATGAGTTTACATTGACATTAAGTGCTTCGGCAATTTTCCTTAATTGTTCAGGTTTTGGAATATTTTTGCCTAATTCATACTTGCGGATGGCAACTTCGTGGATGCCACACGCTTCTCCAAGTTCTTTTTGAGTTAATCCTCGAAATGTACGGATTAGCTTAATTTTTTTACCTGTATTCATCTTACCAACCTCCTGTAAAGTTAATCTAACATATCGAAAATGAATTGTCAACATTATTATTAGCACTATTGACAGAGCAAACAAAGGTCTGTATAATGCAGAATATAAACAGAGCAAGAAATGCTCTATATGCAGGAGGTGGTAGAAATGCCAGAGGTACAATACAAGGTTGATTTACCAGCTTTTACAGGACGGAATGTACCAATCAAAGAAATTGCACAGGCAATGGGGAAGGATGCACAGTATGTAAGGGTTGGACTTCAACAGGGAATTCTCAAATTTGGCACGGCAATTAAAGTAGGTAACTCAAATGAGTTCAGCTACTATTGTCCGGATAAGAAGGTATGGGAAGAGACAGGTTACTTCAGAGATATATCGGAAGCGGTATAGATTAGGTTAGGAAAGGATGTGGTCACGATGGATAGATATATCAGTATGGGAGGTAGCTAATATACACCGACGGAGTTTACTTCTTGTCGGTGTAACCCTCGGAGAGCCCCCGCAGATTTGGCACAGACAATGGCACATTGGATGTGACAAATCTGCTAGGGGGTTATCATCTTCGGCAGAGCCGAGATGATAAGCGAGCGGGAAATCTGATTTAAGAAGGAAGGAGAGGTGCCTATGGGTAATGTTTCTTACTCAGCACACATTAGCAATGGAAAGAGTGCCATAACAAGTAAGAGTAAATTGCTTGGAGTAGCAAAACACAATTTACGGAAGTATAAATCGCCGGAATACAGTTCCGATAATATTTTACTTTTGAGAGGAACGGAAGATTTGTATCAGGATGTGAAGAATGTCTATCATCAGGAATTTGATGAAGCGGTACAACAATATAATCAAAAGCAAAAGCGGGCTGACAGACGGATAGGGGATTACTTTGAGCATGTAGCCAATTTGGATCAGGATATGGCAGTCGAGATTATTTTTCAATGCGGAGATAAGAAATTCTGGGAAGAACATACGGATAAAAAGGAAAAAATGTACAATGTGTATGCTTATCTGTTATCCACAATGGAAAGACTTCTTCCAAATTTCAAAGTGGCAAATGCAGTGATACACTTTGACGAGGCAAGTCCTCATATGCATGTGGTAGGAGTTCCGGTATGGGAAGGTGCTAAAAAAGGACTGGCAAAGAAGGTGTCCAAGCGTAATGTATTCACTCCGGAAAGTTATCTGTAATATTACAGGATAAATTAAGGGAAGAAGCAGGTTCGTGTTTCAAGTTCAATGTGAAGGAAGAACTTGCTGAGAAAAAGCAGGGACGGAATCATGATTTGTCGGTTATGGAATACAAAGTTGCCAAAGAAACTGAGCGTTTGGAAGAATTGCAAAGGGAAGTTGTGGATACAGATAATGAATTATTTGCATCAAAACTTGCTTACCGTCAGGTGCAGCGTGAGAATGAAGGCGAGCTTCGAGAAATCAAACAAGAGATTTCTGAAAAGCAAAGTGAAAATTTGAAACTGGATTATGCTATTTCGTATAAGAGGGATAAGCTGGAAGAATACGAGGACGAGATATCCAAGTGGGAACAGTTTAAGTATACACTGAAAACGCTTAAAGAGTATATTTCAGCATATCTTCCGTTATCACCGCTAATTGAAGATTGCAAATTGTGTAGAGCTTAAGAAGGATATTGAAGCCGGAAACAGTTTCAGAGGTCTGCTAAATGTGTTGGGACAGTTCCTAAGAGCATTTAAGGAATTGATTGTTGATGGCGTGTGTTGGTTTCCAAGACTTATGCGCTGGAAAACGAGTAGAGGAGAGGTTGCACCGGTGTTCTCGGACTATAAGAATGAAGGTTATGATTACCGATTGAAAGCATATATGAATGTTGTAACAAAAGAAAAGTACAGCATAGACAGCATTCAGGAGGAAATTAAGCCGGAGAACCGAATTGGTACGCTGGAACAGTTGGAACAAGGGATTGTGGCAGCGGAGGAGATGGTGCGAGAGATGGAGAGAACAAGAGTAAGGGAGAGGTAAGGATAAGCCGGATGCTGTTTGGTAGAAGTTGAAATAGCGTCCGGTTTCTGTTATATGGAGTATTTGACGAGTTTGTACGAAGAAATACTATCAAATAATGGGACCATAATGGGAGTTTAAGTAGCAAATTATTTAATAAAAAGAACGTATGTTTGCAGAAAACACTTGCAATTATTCAGATAAATGAATATAATAGTAAATAGAATTAAGGAGGCGCGATATGGAATATTTAACAACATTAGAAATGTCGGAAAAATGGGGCATATCAGCAAGAAGAATAGCATTATTATGTGAACAAGGAAGGATATCAGGAGTCGTAAAGAAGGGTAAAACATGGTTGATACCGGAAGAAGCAGAGAAGCCTGCAGATAAAAGAAAAATGTGAGAAAAGAGGATGTTAACATGTATAGCATCAGTAATAGAAGATATACTGGCAGCAAATATAAACTGCTTGATTGGATAGAAAAACTGATATTGGAGAACTGTGAAGGCGATAGTTTTTTGATGTATTTGCCGGGACAGGTGTGGTAAGTGCACATATGAGTAAACATTATAAGAAGTTATTATGAATGATTTTTTATATTCTAATGAAATCATATATAAGGCATTCTTTGGCAATGGTGAATTTGACAAAGCAGTTATTGAGAAATATAGGGAACAGTTTCGAAAAATTAATCCTAACAGATTAAAGGACAACTATTTCTCTGAAAATTTCGGTGGAAAATATTTTTCCAACAATGATGCCAAAATAATTGGAAAAATCAGAGAGGAAATAAAAAAATCAAAGAGAAGTTTATCGGACAGAGAGTATTGTATATTGTTAGCATCATTAGTCTATTCAATGGATAAGGTTGCGAACACGGTTGGACACTATGATGCATACAGAAAGATAAAAAATATTGATGATAAATTTGTTTATGAATTAATTAATCCGGAAAAACCATCGGATAAGTTTTCTATTTACAGAATGGATGCAAATCAATTAGTTCGTAAAGTAAAGGCAGATATTGCATTTATAGATCCTCCGTACAATAGTCGTCAGTATAGCAGGTTCTATCATATTTTAGAAAATATTGTGCAATGGAAAAAACCGAAACTAGAAGGCACAGCATTAAAGCCACAAGCAGAAAATATGAGTGAATACTGCAGAAGTGATGCTCCAGAAGTATTTGCAGATTTGATAAAGAATATTGATGTTAAATATATAGTTGTTACATATAACAATACTTATAATTCTAAGAGTAGTTCTTCAAGAAACAAAATTACCTTGGAACAAATAAAAGATATTTTATCTGCAAAAGGAAAGACTACGATATACGAAAAGAGGCATCAGTGTTTTAATGCTGGAAAGACTGAATTTGATAATCATAAGGAATTTGTTTTCATAACGAAAGTGGGTGAAGATGATGGAAAATAGCAAGACAATAAGATCTCCATTTTTTATGTGGGGGATAAGTATAAACTTATGCCACAACTTAAGCAACTTATGCCAAAGAAAATAGAACAGTATATTGAACCTTTTGTTGGAGGTGGTAGTTCTTTTTTGAATTCTAAAGGAACTTCTTATATGCTGAATGATGTAGATTCATACGTTGTGGAGTTACACAGACAAATCGGAAGCTATACAGGAAAATCGGAAGAATTATTTGATGCGTTATTCGAAATCATTGATTTTTACGGATTATCCTGTTCGTATCGAGGCATTTGTGTACCAGAAGATATGAAAAAGAAATATGTAAAGACATACTATTCAAAATATAATAAGGATGCATATATCCGTATGAGAAAAGATTTTAACGCAAATAAAAATGATTTTCTCAGATTATATTTGTTACTAATATATGGATTTAATCATATGATTCGCTTTAACGGAAAGGGAGATTTTAATCTTCCGGTTGGAAATGTGGATTTTAATAACAATGTATATCAGGCATTGAATAATTACCTGGATTTTGTTGGTGAACATGAGATTGAGTTTTTTTAATATGGACTATATATCATTCTTTAGAAAGAATTAGGTTTGAAAAAAAAATTTCGTATGTGTTTTTGGATCCGCCATATCTGATTTCAATGAGTGAGTATAATAAGTTGTGGAACGATAAGAAAGAGGATGAATTATGTGAATATTTGGATTCACTTAATGAGCGAGGAATTAAGTTTGGAATAACGAATTTGATCACCCATAAGGGTAAAGTGAATCAGAGATTTTTAGAATGGTCAAAAAGGTATTGTGCTTATGATGTAAAGAGTAATTATATCAGCTTTAATGACAATACGATAAAAGCTGACTCTCAGGAGGTGTTTGTTACTAATTATGCGTAGTAGAAAAGCCGAAAGGAAGCCGTTGTCATTTTCGACAACTATGAGAAATCCAAATAGAATTGTAAGCTTCTTAAATTGTTTGTTACCTTATGAAAATCAAATTTTGACACATGATGTAATTCTGAAAGTGGTACATAATGCAATTAAAGAAAAACTGTATACACCGGTTGTAGTAAATAGAACTCCAGATTTAGTTTATATTCTAAGAAGTGAAGATGAAAAATACTCTGATAAACAGATTGAATATATAATTGAGATGAGTCCTCAAAAGCATAAAGAAGCTGGATTTGAATACGGATGGGATTCAAGATTTGATACAATATTCAAGCTACCAATGGAATTTGGATTTGTGAAGTATGCGATGGGAGAACCGATAAAAATATCAACAACTGGGCATATGTTGATTGATGCATTGAATGAGGAAGAACCTAATGAAGAAAAGATTCAGATGGTATTTCTCAATTCTATGATGAAGTATCAGAGTAATAATCCTTATAGAAAAAATGCAAATGCGAATGTTCCGTTAATTCTGCTTTTGCAGGTGCTAAAGATGTTGAAAGAAGATACACAGGAGAATGGAGCTGGAGTTTTTCGACAAGAGTTGAGTCTGTTTATATGTTGGCCGGATAATAATGCAAAAGCCCTGTATGATAAAATAAAACAGATTAGAAGTGAAGTTGGTTTCTCATATAGTGATGAATATATGTATGAAATTTGTCTGGAATTATTAGGTGCAACGGACGAACAGCGTAACAGATTCAAACTTTCACAAATTTGCGGTGAAGCAGTAGATGAGTATATTCGTAAAATGCGTACTACCGGAATCATATCATTAAGAGGCAATGGCCGGTTTGTAGATTACAATGCATGGGAAGTTGAGAAGATTTGATTATATACTTCAACATTATTCGGAGTATAAGGTCTTTGAATCAAAGGATGAATATTTTGATTACATTGGAGCGATTGACACTACTGTAATAAGTATGGGAAGTGCTGTTCCGGCTGATACAACAGATTTGAGAAAAAATGCACTGAAAAGATTTGCAGCAGAATATTCGAAAGAAGCAATATATTCTGAATTACAAAAAGTATGTAAAAAACTGCAAGTACAGATTATATGTTAAAGCTACTTCCTGGACCAGTGAGATTAGAGTTTCTCACGAGTATTGCTATGGTACAGAATTTTGAAAATCTGGATGTGACACCTAATTACACAATAGATGACGAAGGTCTGCCGACCAATACAGCATCAGGTGGAAGGCTGATATTGTATGCTTTGATAAAGAGTATCAAAGTCTGGTTGAAGTAACGTTAATGTGTGGAAGACAGGACCAAGTAAATAATGAAATTGTACCGATAAGGAGACATTTGTTAGAGGAAAAGAAAAACTATGAAAAGACATTTTCTGTTTTTATTGCTCCTACAATTCATGAAGATACAAAGCAAATGGCAGAGTGGTATAAGTTTAAAGAAGATTTGGATATTGCCACATATGCTATTGATGAGTTTGTAGATAAAATTCAAGAGGCTGACTGCATTTCAGCTCATGATGTAGTTTAAGGAAAGAGGTGATAGTGGTGAAATATAGTTTTTTAGATTTGACAAAGGATGTTTTAGGAAAAAGCACAGAGCCGCTTACAGTACATGAGATATGGTTAAAGGCTGAAGAAATTGGTTTAGTTAGTAAGTCGGGACTTCTGGAAAAACACCTGAAAAAACTTTGGCAGCAAGATTATATGTTGATATTCGTGATAACGAAAAAACCATCTTTTATCAAAGTAGTAAAAGACCTGCAAAGTTTTATTTGATTTCAAAGAGGGATAAGGTAAAGGAAAATCGTAAAATAGTGGAAAAAACAGAAAAAGTATCTTTTGCAGAAAGAGACTTACATGTTCTGTTATCTTCATTTGTGCATATGGATTCTCATTTTAAATGTCAAACTAAGACTATATTCCATGAAATATCAACAAAAACTATTAAAGGAAAAAACAAATGGCTACATCCTGATATGGTAGGTGTATATTATCCATTCGCGGATTATACTACCCCGGTGTTAAATCTGTATTCGGTTGTTGGTGAAAATCCATATAAGTTATTTTCGTTTGAAATGAAGAAGGAAATAACGTTTGGAAATTTGAGAGAATATTATTTTCAAGCAGTTTCTAACTCTAGTTGGGCGCATGAAGGCTATCTAGTAGCGTTAAAAGTTGAAGAGGAATTACATGAAGAATTGAGACGTCTCAATAATGCATTTGGAATAGGCATTATTCGATTGGATCCGATAAACATAAGTCAAAGTGAAATTTTGTTCGCGTCTAAAGAACGTAATAATTTGGATTGGGATACAATAGAACGGCTTGCGGAAGAAAATGAAGATTTTAGAACTTTTATATCCGATGTCGCTGTAGATACAACAGATAATGATAAAAGATTGCGTGGAGAATATGATGCTTTTTCTTGGACGATGAAGAAGCCGAAGAATATGCAAGGAAGAAGGGATGATATTTTGAGATTTGAAGTAGAACAACTTGAATATGGAAAGGATAAGCAATTAAAATTTGCAAGTAAAGACGAGTATTATAAGACTGTAGGGGCATTATGTAATGAAGATATTTTCCTAATTAACTTATGAAGAAAATAAAAAAACAAATTCCTATTCTGATGCGTTTAGAATAAAGTGTAGGATTGACAAAGATAAACTTTTAGATGCATTGAAAAGTGCGCTTAAGACGGGAAATAGAATAAATTGTAATGAATTTGTAGAGCAATTAATTCAAAAACATAATTCGTTTTTGAAGCTAAAACGAAAAGAATTAGTGGATATTATGAGAAAGTTATAGATACAATTCCAGATAAGTATGTCGATGTATTTCGTGATGGTTATTACCTGTATAGAGAAGAAAAGAAAAATGACTTTGAAAAGGGGGCAATTTTTGAGAAGGAGACATTTAAACAATACGAAAGCGACAATGTTGAAAGCGCGCGGGGGGATGTAAAGAAAAGTAAAAAAGAGGATGGCACAGAACGTATTAATGTTTTTGTATCCCATAAACATGAAGATTTGACTATATTAAGTGGTGTAATCGGTTTTTTTGAGAAAAAATATGGTGTAAAAATTTATATAGACAGTAAGGATGCTGTTATGCCTCAAGTGACATCTGGTGAAACTGCAATTAGAATAAAAGATAGAATTGATAAGTGCGATAAATTTATTTTATTAGCAACAGATAAGGCTGTTGAATCAAAATGGTGTAATTGGGAGTTAGGCTATGGAGATGCGAAAAAATATCCAGGGGGAGATATAGCATTATTATCTTTAAGAGATGAAGAAGGTAGTTATAAAGGAAATGAATATTTATCAATTTATCCTCACATTATTCCAGCCAGTGAGACAAAAATTTCGAATGATATAAAAGATTTTCATACAGACTATTGTGTTCGTATTCCAAAGAAAGATAATACTTTTACAATAATAACATTGGAGGATTGGTTTAAATATTCATTTAAGGAACAAGAAGAAAACTAAGGTTAAAGGAGATGAATACATGAAAGTGTATATTATAGACTCTTCTATAACCGGGAAGGCGGTTAAGGAGTCAAGTGTTTTCCAAAAAGAAACTAATAGAACAATTGGCTATTTATGGCGTAGATTATAGTGTAATATATAATCAAAATATTGAGAGATGCAAGTTAAAATATGCAGAAAGATTTCGTTGATTATTGTTTTTAATGAACATGCAATGAATGAGGATAAAGAGAATGGTTGTATAGAGTTTTTGCTGAAAGCAATAGAGAAGAAAATAGAAATATGGCCAGTTGCGATAGATCAAAATAGTAGAAAACCACAGGGAGTAATTTCAAAAAAACAAAGTTATGATGTTTGGGAACAGTTAAGAAGTAGAAAATTAGATGAACGATATCTTAAAACAATTGCGAAGTTTTTCAAGGAAAATTATTGCAAGGACATTTCCGACATGTTACTGTGAAAATGGTGAGGTTTTCTTGAGCCACCGAAGAATAGATGGTGAAGAAATTGCAGCGCAATATATGATAAGATGGTTGTTCAATCTAAGGAGACTACGCCGTTCAGAGATGTTGTAAATGTGAAGTTGGGGATGAAGCTCAAGAAGTTATAGATAGGGAGATGGAGAAAAGTGATATATTTGTATTTATACATACTCCAGCTGCAGGAGAATCAGACTGGATTTTAAAGGAGCTAAGATTTGCTTTATTGAGAAATATCCCTATTTTATGGGTTCAGATTAATGATCCGGATATAGATGCACTTAAACTAAAACCTTCTGATAAACCACATCTAAAGTATCAATTAGAAGATTTTGAGAAAGAAGAAAGCATTGTACATATTGTAGATGAAATTCTTCAAAAAGCATTTGAATTGATAATGGATAGATCCAATCAGGTCCTAGGGTATATTGAAACTATCGAGAATGTGTTTGGTGAACAATTAGAAGTTGTTAGTCAAGAAAAGATGATTTATCATGTATCAGCTGTAAGAAAAGGATATCATTATCCACAACGTAACATAGAGCAATATTATCAAATTTTTGGAAGAACACCTACATTAGATGATGCAAGAAAATTAAAAGCCGAATTAAATATAGTAGATGCGGATTCGATAGCTATTATTACAAATCGTGTGGTTACATGCTCTGTGCAAGAAATGGTGGTATTTGATGCAATTCAAGATTTTTGTTATCATTGGAGTAAGTATATGGCGGAAGAAAGAGAAGAGGAGAAAAGTATGGAAATCATAATTTCAGGAGCTTTTCCAGATTGCGATGAAATATACAAGCAAAGTCTTATTGACGCATTAGTTTTGTTTGCAAAAGTGATAATCAGAGGTGGTTATCAATTGACTTTTGGAGCACATCCTACATTCCAGGAATTGTTTTTTGATGTTGCAAAAGAAATTGAACCGAAAAAATATAAAAATATGCTAAATATGTATATCTCAAAGTGGTTTTTAGAAGATAGTGATGAACGGAGAAAAGAGTTTAATGATAAATGTAAGGTATTTGTTACAGATAAGAAAGAAGACCGTTTAAGTAGTTTGAGTGAAATGCGAAAGGTGATGATTCAAAGAGATGAAGTAAAAGCGGTAATATGTTTGGGAGGAAAGATTAAAAAGAATAGAGAGGAAGAAGGGATACGTGAAGAAATTGCGTTAGCAAGAGAAAAAGGAATCCCGGTATTTGTTGTTGGCAGTGTAGGAGGGTGTCTGCTGTTGTAGCAAAAGAGTATGAAAATAATGGATTTGTGGGTCTTAATGATGCTGCAGAAGAACTTAATTTGATGTTTATGAAGGATATTGATTATTTTGGAATGGCTCAAAATATGCTGAATTATTTAAAATAGAGGGAGGGGATTAAGTTGGGGACACAAAACATTTATATCGTATAAAATATAGTGAAGCACAAGATTTAAGGGATAGAATTATAGAGTCGTTAGGAGATGATGCAACATACTATAAGGGAGAAACTAGTGAGTCGCCAGACTTAACAAATACGAGTACTGAGAATATCAAGAAAAATTTAAAGAATATGATGTATGATACATCTGTAACTATAGTGATAATTTCACCTAATATGACAAAGAGTAAGTGGATTGATTGGGAAATAGAATATTGTTTAAAATCAATAATGCGTAAAGAAAGAACATCCCATACTAATGGGGTTGTTGGAGTAATTATGAAGTATAATGGTGGTTATTCTTGGATTAAAACAGTAACAAATAATGATGACGGCTGTTTGTCCAGTTCGTATGATGAAAGTAAGATGTATACTATTATAAATGAGAACAGGTTCAATCAGGAACCTAAAGTATATTCATGTGATATTTGTAAGACCGTGAATTCTCTTACTGGTTCATATATTGCGTTAGTTGATGAGGAAACTTTTTTGGCGAATCCTCAAAAATATATTGATAATGCATATGAAAAAAGTGAAAATGATGCAAGTGGATATTCGTTGCGCAAGCAACGTTAATGAATATGGGCTCATCAATGAATGCTTTTTTGGAAAAAAGGCATCCCTAATTCCACTCCCCCATCGCCTCTACATACCCTTGCAACCCACCTTTCCTAGAGGCAAGGCTGGCATAGAATCCAGGATCTTCTCTTGCAAGACGGGTAAGATAAGCAATATCAAGCGGGTCGGCAAATGTAACCTGTGCATTGTAGTTTCGACAGTTGAAGATAGAACGGAACTGATTATCAAGGGTGACTTCGACACAGTCGGTTTCGGGGTTGTATAGTGCAGATATTATTTTACTCATAGTGATTATCCTTTCTTTGAAAAGCGTTATTGGTAGTTGTGGGCAGTGATGAGCAGCTTACCGTAAGATTCAGGTATGCAACACCATCTGCCCCAAACCCTGTATTTCCGGGCTTTTCAAGATATCAAAACGTTAACAAAGAGATAATTCAAACGAATATCACAAAAGAGCAAATTTCCCCGAAAACATCGAGTTTTCGGGGATTTCTTTAGTCCGAGTAGAATTTGACAGAGAGTTGCAGTGTTGATTACATATTCTCCGCAGAATGGGCTTATTTTGTTGTTGATGACATTTTTGATTAGTCCGATGGGATTATCGCTTGCGGCAATCTGGCTGTTGGGTAAGGTGCAGGATTTTCATTGACTAAGTTGTTCTGACTAAGATGGTAGGGTTATAGTATGATGAAAATTACAAAATAGAATACTATACCATTGCAAATCAGAAGCAAGCACGGTATAATATAGACAAAAAGACAAAGGCCACCGCAACGGTGCAAAAATAGATTTTGGCTGTTCCCACAAGGAGCAGATTGAGAATCGTTATCCTCAGTGGCTGAAAACGCTGGTGTGCAGTGCATGGAGGAAGTTATTTAATAAGGCGAAAGGCCGCAGAAATGCGGCTTTTCTTAAACACACGAGTTAACCGAACCTAACTTGCAGATCTGCGCGTGCTGGTTAGAGTGGTCTAACTATAAAAGGGAGACGGCAATGCAAGATCACAAGAATTTCTGGGACAGAAATGCAGGTCTGTATGACTGCTTTATGCGAAAAGACAGGGCAGCATACGAAAAAATATATGAGCTGATCCGTCCGGTCGTGAAAGACAAAACAGTGCTGGAGGTGGCTACCGGAACGGGACTGATCGCCAAGCATATCGTAAAAGTAGCGGCACGCATTGAGGCGACGGATGCCTCTCCAGAAATGATTGCAGAAGCCAAGCGGGGAAATTGCTCTGCGAAGCTGCATTTTTCCGTGCAGGATATGTTTTCTTTGCCATACGCAGGCAATTCATTTGATGTGGTAATCGTATCCAACGCACTGCACATTGTGCCTCAGCCAGAAAAATCACTGCGAGAGATCAAACGGGTGCTGAAGGACGATGGTGTGTTGATTGCGCCAACCTTTACTCACGCGGAAAATTCACTTAGAGGAAGGATCAAAGCCTATTTTATGAGATTGGCAGGATTCCCTCTGCATAGCAGGTGGACGAGTGAGGAGTATCTGAGTTTTCTGCGGCAGAACGGGTGGAGGGTGCGAAAAAGTGCTGTGCTGAAAGCGTCCTTCCCGCTGACCTATGCCGAATGTGTGAAATCGGAGGTGTGATATGTCATTCTTTGAAAACACCCGAAAGCCCGTAGGACTTGGCGGGAAGATCATGGTTGCTATGATGAACTTCGGACACAGCGCAATGGCAGCGTGGGGACTTCAATTTTTGCAGCCTGCCCCGGATGCCATGGTGCTGGACTGCGGCTGCGGCGGTGGAGCGAACATTAAACGTTGTTGAAACTGTGCCCCAACGGCAAGGTGCAGGGCATCGACTACTCAGCCGTCAGTGTGGAAAAAGCGCGAAAGGTCAATGCCAGAGCCATTGCAGCAGGACGGTGTACCGTGCAACAGGCAAGCGTGGCAGAACTGCCGTTTAAAGCGGAGCAGTTTGATGTGGTGACCGCCTTTGAAACGGTCTACTTCTGGCCGGAGCTTGCACAGAATTTCAGAGAGGTTTATCGAGTGCTGAAGCCCGGCGGGGTCTTTTTCATCTGTAACGAAGCGAACGGCGAAACGACAAAAGACGACAAATGGACGCAGATCATCAATGGCATGACCATCTATACGGATACTGCACTGAAAGCGTATCTGGAACAAGCAGGATTCTGTCAGATCCAGAGCCACAAAAATAAAAAGGGCTGGCTGTGCGTTACGGCGCAAAAGCGGTGAAATAGTGTAAGGAGGACGGAGCATGGTTTTACAAACGATTCTGGAAGGTCTTGGGTTGGGGGCTTTGCTGCTTCTTGTCTGTGCTGTGGGCATCTGCAAAGGGGCTGTTGGGATGGTGCATCTTTACAGCCCGGCGGTGCTGGCGGCAATGATGACTATTTTTACTCACTGAGGGAGGAACCTATGAAATACAAAATCGAGAAAAACACTGTGCAGGAGACGCTGATCCTCCCGTTGTATTCCCGGAAGCTGTGTACTGAGCTGTATCCGAACCTTTACCAAGACGAAACAGCGGTGCGTCTGATCGACCAGATCGACTACGACTTTTCAGAGGCAGAGAAAAACTCCCGCAGCCTGATGCAGCGCTTTGGTGCGCTGGAGGTCGCCATGCGGCAGAATGACCTTGCCTTTGAGGTGCAGGCGTACCTGAAAAACCACCCCTGCGCGGCAGTGGTCAATCTGGGCTGCGGGCTGGACAACACCGGCAGAGCCTGCGACAACGGCAGATGCAAGATCTACAATCTGGACTTCCCGGATGTGATCGCCTTGCGGCAGCAGCTGCTGCCCGCCGGGGAGCGGGAGCAAAACATCCCCTGCGACCTGAAAGACCCCGCATGGTTTGACAAGATCGATGCCTCCGGCGGGGCGGTGTTCTTTGCCTCCGGGGTGTTCTATTACTTCCTGACGGAGCAGGTCAAGGCGTGGTGCAGGGGATGGCAGATGCTTTTCCCGGCGGGGTGCTGGTGTTCGATGCCGCCAACCGCACGGCGGTAAAGATGATCGCCAAAACGTGGCTCAGGACGGCGAAAATCAAGGATGTGGGAGCATATTTCGCGGTTTCGGATGCGAAAAGCGAGCTTTCCCCATGGGACAGCCGTTTGCAAGTACCAGCAGGGGCTATATGATGGGGTACAACGATTTGAAAGATCCTTCTGTCAGCGGCTTTTTCCGGTTTCTCGCCAAGGTCGGGGACAACGGGATGAAAATGCAGATCGTGAAGATCGGATTTGGAGACAGACAATGAAATATGCCGGGATGCCCATGGGGATGTGGGTGCTGTTTGCCGGCTCTTTTCAAAAGCAGTTGACCGCTTACGATTTGAGCTTTGTAGTGGTTGTTTGCAAAACTTTATTCTTTACTTGATAACTGTATACGATAAAACCAAAGGGAGCTCTGCCCGGATCTTCGTCCGTGACGGAACTCCCCTTTTTTAGCTTTATAGAAAAACCATAAGTCATCTGCCATGGTCAACGGAGCAAGAACCACACGCCCAGCAGGATCGCAAGAAAGATCAGGTTGGACAGGGTGAACAGCCCAAAATACTGCTTCTTCCCCTGTGGCAGTTCCCGTGCGATCTGCCGGTAGGAAATAAGACTGGCCATGGATGCGATCAAAGTGCCAAGACCTCCCAGATTGGTGCCGATGATGAGGGCTTGTGTCTCTGCCGTGAACCCGGACAGCAGCAGGGCGGCGGGAACATTACTGGTGACCTGCGAAGCAAGAACCGCCACCAGCACTTCCCGGCCGGTCAGAAACTCCTGCAGCCAGCCGGAAAAGGCCGGAATGCGCCCCAGATTGCCAATGAAGATGAAAAAAGCCACAAAGGTCAAAAGCAGGGAATAGTCCACTGCCCGTAAGGTGTGCGGGTCTGCAAAAAGAACGCAGACGAGTACAGCGGCAAAGGCAATGCCATAGGGCAGTACCCGGATCACGGACAGCAGGCAGACGGCAAACAGAACCAGATACAGCAGGATGATCTTCTGATCTCCCTGAGATGCAGAAGAAGAAACAAGCTCGTCCACGGAGAGGGCGGCAGAGGCTTTCTGGCAGACCAGCGCTGCCCAAGCCAGCAGCAGGAGCAGAGAGACCAGGGTGTAGGGCAGCATAAGAAGAACAAATCCCCCGATGCTCATGCCGCTTTTTCCGTAAAGATAGAGGTTCTGCGGGTTGCCGATGGGGGTCAGCATACTGCCAAGGTTTGCCGCAATGGTCTGCATACAGACCACCGGGATCAGAAGAGCGCGGCGGACATCCGCTCCCAGACGGCTCAGGACCACGAACGTAAAGGGAACGAAGGTCAGCAGGGAAACATCGTTGGTGATGAACATGCTTCCGAAAAGCACAACCCGACCAGTACCAGTGTCAGCTGAAAGGTGCTGTGGGTGCGGGACAGCAATGCCCGTCCAGTCCATCAAAAAGCCCTGCCGCCGCAGCCCGGCC
>ENA-OQCS01000514-OQCS01000514.1-human-gut-metagenome-genome-assembly--contig:-NODE-514-length-21483-cov-2.206172_pt1 | contig 21483 bp, 37 predicted proteins | sample MGYA00242757_ERZ504575 | MGnify/ENA primary metagenome ERZ504575 (study PRJEB26092, sample SAMD00036297) | human gut metagenome | host: Homo sapiens | study: EMG produced TPA metagenomics assembly of... | reverse complement strand
ACCGCATAAAACGTTCTGCCTTTCAAATCCTTCTGCTGTCCCTGTTCCGATGCGATCAGCGTGCCAGATCTTCTTCCGTGATATGGTGTTCCATCGTACAGTCAAGCAGTTCCGCCGCCCGTTCTGCCCGAAAGCAGCCCTTGCCAAGCGGCTGTCCCAGTGCCGAAAGACCTGTCACACCAATCACAAGATCTGAAGAGGAAAGCAGCGCCGGTTCATGTTCCGCCGGTGCCTTGCACGGCAGGTGCCTTGCGCCGTCCGCCTCGATCAGCGTCAGATCGGCCTTTTTGCGTGCCTCTTCAAATAGTTCCGTTTCCGGCATGGAAAGCTTTTCCGGATCCCGGCAGGCACTCCCGATAATCGCTGCGCGGCCTGTGCGAAATTTTCTTTCGACCGCTTCCAGACTCTGGTCATGCCATTCCTTCGGCGGACGATAAATGTGCGTCGAAGTTGTCACCAGTACCTTCTGATCGTTTTTTACACAAAAGCCTGCCATCTCGTACAGCAGCGTCGTTTTTCCGCCGCCGCCGATGATAGAAACTACATGGTTCTTTTCCTTTAAAAAGGGGAACGCCGTTCCCATCCCTACCGGCTCCAGCTTCTGTTTTTCTGTTTTCTGCCAGATTCGAAGCATCTCCTCTGCCCCCTTCTGCCGTCTTTCTTTCTCACTCTACCATACTCATTTGGCTGTCAAATACTCGCGCCGTAAAACTTGAAAAAGAACTGCCCCGATCGGGCATCCCCATCAGAGCAGTTCTTCTATTCTTATTGAACGTGTACGGTAAGCACCGCTGCATTTGATCTGTTTCCATCGCTGTCCGTCACATGATACGTCAGCATGTAATCTCCCGGCACTGCAGTATCCACATCGCCGTCGATCTCAATCTGGTTAAAGAGTGACTCCTGGCTGTCTGCATCATCGGTCATCTCTTTGATATAGCTGGTTTTGTCCAGATTGTTTCCGGTTCCACTGTTACTTCATACGTATTCAGGTACAGTTTTGGGCTTTCCGCCGGCAGTGCTTCGATTTCCATCTGCGCATCTGTCTCATTTTTTGTGCCCTCTGTGTCATTCTGCTGCGGCTCCTCTGCTGCCGGTGCAGACTCATCTGCCGCCCCACTGTTTTCCGTTTCCTGCGTAGCCTCATTTTCCGCCGGGGTATCTTCCGCTGCAGCTTTATAATTCACGCGGCGTGTTGCTTTTGATACATTATTGTGACTGTCCTTTGCCGCATAGACAACCGATGCACTGGTATGGTCATCGTTCGGGAAAAATGTTTTCAATCATCAGCGAATCTGTCACATCTCCGTCTTTCTCATCCGTTGCAGTAACGCCTTCCAGCAAAGGCGCTGTATCACTGCCTTCCTCATACGTTACATCCCCATCAGCTGGAAGCTCGATTTCCGGGCCTTTTCGGTCGTCCGTCACTACGACAACTGCTGTACCGGCTCCTAGCGCCACGCACAGGACAATCAAACCTGCAACAATCCCTTTTTTCATGGCAGTTAATCGTCCTCCTCCTGGCCGTAATCTCCATATTTGTACTGACCGTATTTTCCGTATTTACCATACGCCTGTTTCTGCATATCCACCTTGTTCAGGACAACGCCAAGCAGCGGGCAGTTACTTCTCTCGAGCTGGCTCTTTACTTCCTGTGCAAAACGATAGCTGATCACACCGGACTCAATGACCATGATTGAACCATCACAGATTTCTGCAACGATTGCACTGTCGATAACGCTTCCAAGCGGAGGAGTATCCACAATCACATAATCGTAAACTTACGAAGTGCATTTAAAAAGACTTCGGAAGTTCTTTCCCCCCAGAAGCTCTGCCGGATTCGGCGGAAACGGGCCGGAATAAATCATGTAAAAGTTCTTTACATTGGTAGAACAGATGACATCCTCCAGAGTTGCCTGACCGGACAGGAAGTGTGCCAGTCCGCGAACAGATTTCTGTGTTTTCGTTCTTCCAAGAAGAACCGATTTCCGAAGATCGGCATCGATCAAAATCACTCTTTTTCCGCTCTCTGCAAGAGAAATGCCGAGCTGCATAGAAACACTGCTCTTTCCCTCATTTGGTGTACAGCTTGTAACCGCGATTACTTTCTTATCTTCTCCGCAGACTGAAGGTTGGTCCGAAGAGATTTGTAGGCTTCCACAATCTGATAGCCTGATTTTTCCTGTTTTACTACTACCTGATTCACGTTCCGTATCCTCCCTTATTTCTTTCTTCCACGGCCGTTTTTGTTTTTCTTCTTGCTCTTTTTCTGTCCTTCTGCAAGAGGAATTATGCCGAGTGTACTGACACCCAGATAACGTTCTACATCTTCGGAGGTCTGGATGGTGTCATTTGTCAGATAAACAATAATGATGATGACAATCGCGATAAATGCACCTGCTATTGCACCGATCAGCCCGTTTTTCTTAATACTTGGGCTTACCGGCTCATCTGGAATATTCGCCTCATCTACCACATTTACAGCTTCTGTGTTCATAACGTTCTGAATATGATCTGCTGCTGCTACACGGATTGCATCCGCCATCTGGCTTGCTACATACGGATCTTCGTCTTTTACTGTAATCGAAAGGATACGCGTATCGTTCTGTGTAGTAACAGTAATTTTGTTCAAAAACTCCTCATAGGTAAGATCCAGATTTAACTGTGCAATAACGGTTTCAACAACCTGACGGCTCTGAATCAGCTCCGCATAGTCTTTGGTTAAAAGAGAACTTGCCTGCAGATCTCCACTTGTTACAGTACTGCTGCTGTCCTGTTTTGACAGTACATACATTTTTGTCGTCGATTCATACTGCGGCTTCATAAATACTTTGCTGACCAGTACCATCAGAAGGCCAAGTGCCAATGCAGCTAAAATCACATAGCCAATTTTGCTCCAGAGCACACGAAGCAGTTCCAGTAAATCGATTTCAATTTCATCCTGATTCTGTTGATTCGTTTCCATCTTCTTCTCCTGACTTTTTTTAGATTTCTCCGGCATCCCTTAAGATTTCCATCGGATTATCGTGGAAAATCCTTTCGGCATATGCCTCTCCCATTTTTTTTGAAACATAGGCAGCGCTGCTCCTATGTTGGGAATACGTGTTTTTGTGTTGTGGGAATCGCTGCCGACAAAACCGAGCAGATCTTCCTTCATCAGTTTTCTGCAGTAGCGTTTTGCCCCCCACGTATACTTTCCAAGTATACTTTCCACATTCACCTGCAGTCTTGCGCCCATATCCACCAGATCGCTGGAAAATCCGACGCTCCTTACCGTTGCCTGATAGCGCTCCACATGCGCGATAATCGGTTCATAACCGCAGGACAGTACATTGTAGACTCTCTCACGGATATGCTGTGCGGAATCTCCCTCGGAAATCCAACAGAACATAGGATGAACCGGCCATGGTCACATATTTCCGTTTTTCCAGGATATCCTGAAGATCCATGTTCGAGTGAAGTTCACACCCGAGATAAAGCGACATATCCGGATATTCCTTTTTTGCCGCTTCCTGCAGTTTCAGAAACTGCTCATGTACCTTTTTTGCCGGTGTTTCAAACATCCGCCGCCGATAATGCGGTGTGATGATAATCTTCCTGACCCCGTCCTCGTGCTGCATTTTCAGCATCGCCAGCGACTCTTCCAGGTCAGCTGCACCGTCGTCTACCCCCGGGACCATATGGCAGTGTACATCAAATAATTCCTTCATACCTTATCCCTCTTTTTGTGTTCTTTCTTCAAGTCACGCATACTTAGACATTCTACTTTAGTATACATCCTTTTGTGATCTCTGGCAATACAAAAAACATACTCTGTATTTATTTTTTAACATTTTTGTCAAACTTGCCTAAAATGAGGGATAAAAAAGAGACCTCCATTTTCATGTCGGCCTCTCCCGTTATTTTCTGCAGATGAAAACCCCTGCCTCTTTTGTGATCGCAATTCCGCCGTGTTTCTGAATTTTCTTTTCCAGAAATTCTTTGAATTCCCGCTGTCTCGGATACAGATACTCATTCTGATTTCCATGGCAGGAAAGGATATAGTCCAGAAGCGGCTCCGGCCGGTCGACCCAGAGACTGTCCTCGTAGATTCTTTTCTCTACGCTGCCAAAATAAGGCTTTAACTGCTTTTCTCCGTGATCCAGACCAAAAATAGTATACAGCGCCACCTCCGAAAGATTGATCTGCGGATCAAACTCCTGTACCAGATCGGTAATCTCTTTCATATGGCCTTTTCCATACGTACTGCAGTAGAACACGCCGTCATCTGAAAGCACACGGCTGATTTCCTGCAGACCGCGGGACAGATTCTGGACATAGAACAAAACATGATTTGCAATAATCCGGTCGTATTCCGCATCCGGAAACGGAAGCTTCTGGCAGTCCAGTGTCCGGAAATCAAAACAGGATGCCTTTTCTTCTCCCAGATTTTCCGCCGCATCCCGGATCATGCCGTCTGACAGGTCAGACAGACAGATATACTTTCCTTTCAGCACGGATGGCTCCGCTTTTTCCAGAGCTGTCCGTTTCCGCAGCCAATCTCCAGAATCCGGCGCGCACCGTCAAAATCCATCTGTTCCAGAAGCCACGGGAACCATCCCTTTTTATTTTGGGAATACTGCTCGTGCAGCGAAATACGGATATTCAGGTTTTCCCCGTTTTTGTACTGCTCCACCAGCATCTTTTCCATATCGGTCAGATGAATCAGGTTCAGAATGCCGGTCCAGTCGATCTGGTTCGTCTCCTCCAGAATCTGTGTCGTATTCTGCAGCGCCTTTTCCATCTGCTCCAGATTTTCCATCTTCTTGTGCACAAGTCCGATCTGCATTTTCAATGATTTCAGAATATCCGCACTCGTATCGTGAATCGTCATATTTCCGATCTCATTCAAGGAAAATCCGAGATATTTCAGCGATAAAATTTTCTGCAGCTTCAGAAATCCTCATCCGAATACATCCGATAACCGGACTCGTTGATAAAGCTTGGCTTCAGCAGCCCTTTTTTGTCGTAATAGCGAATTGTCCGAATGGTCACATGGGCCATCCGGGCAAATTCACCAGTGGTATAATATTGATCCATATCCACCACTCCTTCGCAAAAGCCGCTTTTTTGCGGCCTTTGCATTTCACTTTTCTCTCTTACAGACGGTCTTTGTACATCTCAGCGAAGTAGTTCTGATACTCACCGCTGATGATGTGTTTCCACCAGTCTTCATTGTCCAGATACCACTGAATTGTCTGTGCAATTCCGGTATCGAAGTTGTATTTTGGTTTCCATCCAAGCTCAGTCTCGATCTTGGTCGGGTCGATTGCATATCTTCTGTCATGGCCCGGGCGGTCTTTTACGTATTTGATCAGAGATTCCGGTTTGTCCAGAGCTTTCAGGATGGTCTGTACTACCTGAAGGTTCGTTCTCTCGTTGTGTCCGCCAATGTTGTAAACCTCGCCTACTTTACCTTTGTGGATAATCAGGTCGATTGCTTCGCAATGGTCGGATACATGCAGCCAGTCTCTGACATTCTCACCGTTTCCGTATACCGGAAGCTCTTCGTCTGCCAGTGCGCGGCTGATCATAAGCGGAATCAGCTTTTCCGGGAAGTGATACGGGCCGTAGTTGTTGGAGCATCTGGAAACGGTAACCGGGGTACCGAAGGTTCTGTGGTAAGCCAGTACAAACAGGTCTGCGCTTGCTTTGGATGCAGAGTACGGGCTGGAGGTGTGGATCGGGGTATTCTCTGTGAAAAACAGGTCCGGGCGATCCAGCGGAAGGTCTCCGTAAACCTCATCGGTAGATACCTGATGATATCTCTTTACGCCGAATTTTCTGGAAGCATCCAGCAGTACACGGGTTCCCATTACGTTGGTCTGAACAAAGATGCCAGGATCCTCGATGGAACGGTCTACATGGCTCTCTGCTGCGAAGTGACAACAACGTCAAATTTCTCTTTTTCAAACAGATCCATGATGAAAGCTTCGTCTGCGATATCACCTTTTACAAATTTGTAGTTCGGTTTGTCCTCAACCGGTTTCAGAGTCTCCAGGTTTCCCGCATAGGTCAGCAGGTCCAGGTTTACGATCTGATAGTCCGGGTATTTGTTTACCATGTGATGTACGAAGTTTCCGCCGATAAATCCGGCTCCGCCTGTTACTAATACTTTCATGCTTTTTCTCCTTTTTGGTGTGTTTATCGTCTCAGTTTTATGTCAATTCAACTTGTTGTACCCTCACTATAATGGGTGACGTTGCGTCATGGTCAAGAGGAGAATGAAAAAAGTTTGTGAAAATCTTGTTTTTTCCCCTCCTACCTGTCTATCTTAAAATTTTTACGGCGATTCTCGTAATATACTGTTCCATTTCCTGACTGGTCAGCGCGTCCACCATATATTCCTCATAAAAGCGGTCGTCCAGCAAAAGTCTCTGTTCCGTGGCATACCGGAACAGCTTCCGGTACGCCGCTTCAATTCCCTGCCATGGTCCTTTATAATAATAACAAAGATACTCTCCCTCCAGCCGAACCGTGTATCGCACTTTCGCCGGCACACGATCAAAAATCAGATAAAAATCACGGTAATCCAGAAAATTCCCCGTTTCCAGTGTTTCCCGTTTCTGAACAAACCCCACATTATACGAACTTCGATTTCCGTATTGCCCGCAGTAAGCATAGAGCTCTCCGATTTCTGATTGACTGCCAGATTATCCGCTGATTCGCTGTGATTTGTGACAAGATACTTCAATGGCAGGGTATGAATCCCCACAGGACAGAAGGGATTTTTTCAAACGCCTCACGGCATTCCGCCGATGCCTGTGCCAGAAACCGCTTCTTTTCCCCTATCCAGCGCTGCATCTCGCGGAGCCGCTGCATTTTTTCACGCACCACCTTCTCCTCCTGTTCCAGCAGTACTCCGAATTTTTCGGGACTTCGCTGTTCCAGATAATTTCGAATCTCTGCCAGCGGCATGCCCAGCTCCCGCAGCATTCCGATCACATCAAACGTTTCCATCTGATCCATCGCATAATACCGGTAGCCGTTTGTCCCTCTTCTTTTTGGTACGAACAGCCCAATCTCATCATAATGGAAGAGCGTTTCCTTTGTCGTGCCTACCAGCGCTGCAAATCGCCCCGCGCTTAAATACTCCTGTTTTCCCATTTCTGACTCCTTTTCCTGAATATGTGCTCTCGGAATTTTTCCTGTTTTCACCTTTTTTGCACTTGACTATAGGGTTACCCTATCCTTTATAATAGCAAACGATTCAAATTTTCACAAGAAATCTTTCCCATCTAAAGCGTGTCTGAAAAAGGCTTTTCACACATAAAAAAGGAGGTTTTTGATTATGAGCCAGTCACTCGCCAAGGATTTCAACTTCCGCTCCCTGCTGAAGTTTGCGTTTCCATCGATCATCATGATGATCTTTATGTCTCTCTACAGTATTGTGGATGGCTTTTTCATCGCACAGTACGTGGACAGCATGGCGCTTTCCGCCGCCAATATCGTCTATCCTGCCGTCAGCATTCTTCTTGCCGTCGGCATCATGTTCGGTACCGGAGGCAGCGCCGTTGTCGCCGCAAAGATCGGACAGGGAAAACTGGAGGAAGCCAACCGTAACTTTTCTGCCCTTACCCTTACCACACTGATCATCGGTATTCTGGGCGCAGTGCTCGGCAACCTGTTTTGCCGTCAGATCTGCAGTCTGCTCGGTGCAACACCGGTGCTGATGGATTACGGTACCGCCTATCTGCGGACGATCCTTTCCTTTGCCCCGGTCTGTCTTCTCCAGGCGCTGTTCCAGTCCTTCTTTGTAACGGCAGGGCGCCCGGGACTCGGACTTTCCCTTACGGTGTCCGCCGGCATTACCAACATGATTCTGGACTATCTGTTTGTCGTCCCGCTCCATCTCGGTGTTGCGGGAGCGGCCCTTGCCACCGGCCTTGGCCAGTGTATCCCGTCCGTTGCCGGTATTTTATACTTTACCTTTGCCCGAAAAGGCCTTCGTTTCACCAGGCCGGAGTTTTCCAAAGGCCTGCTCTCCACAAGCTGCTTCAACGGTTCCTCCGAGATGGTCAGCAATCTTTCCGCAGCCGTTGTCACTTACCTTTTCAACATGCTGATGCTGAAATTCGAGGGCGAAATCGGTGTTGCCGCCATCACGGCGATTCTGTACGGACAGTTTCTCTTTGTTGCGCTGTACCTCGGCTACAGTATCGGCGTTGCACCTGTGTTCAGCTTCAACTACGGCAGCCGGAACAAACAGCGGCTGATCCGGCTTTACCGCATCAGTATCCGCTTCGTCGTGGTAAGCTCTGTGATCATTGCACTTGTGGCTGCCTTCGGTTCTCCTGTTATTTCCGCCGTTTTCATGCAGAAAGGCACGTACGGCTTTGAACTGACACGCCACGGCGGATATCTGTTCTCCATCGCTTACCTGTTCTGCGGTACGAATATCGTCGCCTCCGGCATTTTACGGCACTGTCAGACGGAAGACTCTGCTTTGATTTCTTTTTGCGAACCTTCGTCTTTATCGTTCTCTCCGCGCTGCTTCTGCCGCTCGTGCTTGGCACCAACGGTGTGTGGCTGTCGATTCCGGTCGCCGAATTTCTGACGCTGTTCATCTCCGTGCCGAAGCTGTCCCGCTATTTCAAGGATCCGAAAGTCGCAACGGAGACGCAAACAAGTCCCAACTGATCTTACCGACTTCGCTGATTCTCAAAACCCCGCACAGGGATCCGTTGTTTTCACAGGATCCGCTGTGCGGGGTTTCTCTTTTGCTACCACTTTTTCCCCGGGCAGTCCCGCAGTGCAATCGCTGCCCGCATCTCCACGTAGCAGCCGCACATGCGGCACATGCCGGACAGCAGCTTTTCGCATTCCTTACAGATCGAAAGCCGCCGCTCGTATTCCTCCCCCGGCGTTTTATCGTCCGCCGGAATTCTTGCAATATAATCGTACATATTCTGAAAAAAGCCTGCCTCGTCCATCTCACGAAGCAGGCATTTTTTACAGATCCTGGTATTTCCGTCCATCAAACTCCTCCGGAACCGAATCTTTTTTCATCCCAAATATCTTCTGGTTTTTATGGTTTCCCTATTTTACGGCGATATGAAGCACACTGCATGCCGGAATGGTAAAGGAAATTCCCTCTTTTGTTGCCTGCACACCGTCAAAGCCTGAACGCCAACCGTCTCCGGCGCTTCAAAGGTGTTTTTATCCTGCATATGGCCGGTTACGATCTCGGCTTTGATCTCGCCGACTTCTTTTCCAAGAAGTACCGCCTCTACCAGATATGCTTTCTCCAGATCCACATTCGTCATCGTAATATGAAGTACACCGTTGGCATCTACCGAAACAGATTCCGTCAGATTCGGAACCATGTATTCGTCTTCCAGACCAACCTGCTCCGTTTCCAGAGAGCTTGCCAGAAGATCATTTTCCTGATGTACCTGATACAGATCGAAAACATGATACGTCGGAGTTTTGACCATCTTTTCCCCCTCGGTCAGGATCATCGACTGCAGAACATTGACCATCTGTGCGATATTTGCCATCTTGACGCGGTCGCTGTGTTTGTTGAAAAGATTCAGGTTGATCCCTGCGACCAGTGCGTCACGCATGGTATTCTGCTGATACAGAAATCCCGGATTCGTTCCAGGCTCCACATCATACCAGGTACCCCACTCATCCACGATCATGCCGACCTTTTGTCCGGGTCATACTGATCCATAATGGCGCTGTGGCGACGGATCAGCTCTTCCATATACATCGTTTTTTCATGGTCTTATACCAGTCTTTTCCGCAAATTCCGTTGCACTTCCCTTGTGATCCCAGGTTTCCGGCACCGTATAGTAATGAAGCGACAGGCCATCCATCATGCCATGCTGCTGTGGGGAGGTTCTGCGGAAGCATGCTTTCATCACTTCCTGCGTCCACTCATAATCATCCGCATTGGCGCCGCAGGCAATCTTCCGGATCTTTTTGTTTCCATCGTAATCACGCACAAGGTCTGATATCTGCGGTACATATTTCCGTAGAATTCTGGATTCATATTTCCGCCGCAGCCCCAGTTCTCATTGCCGACGCCGAAGAAATCGACGGTCCATGCTTTTCGTGGCCATTTTCCGCACGAAGGTCTGCCATCGGAGATACACCGTCAAATGTCATATATTCAACCCACTCCGACATCTCCTGTACAGTACCGCTTCCCATATTTCCGTTGATATAGGTTTCACATCCGATCTGACGGCAGAGTTCAAAAAACTCGTGGGTACCGAAGCTGTTGTCCTCGACAACACCGCCCCAGTTGGTGTTGATCATTTTTTTGCGGCTTTCTTTCGGTCCGATACCGTCCTTCCAGTGATATTCATCTGCAAAACATCCGCCCGGCCAGCGCAGTACCGGAACTTTGATATTTTTCAGTGCTTCAACAACATCGGTACGCATTCCGTTCACGTTCGGAATATCGGAATTTTCTCCTACATAGAGTCCTTCATAAATACATCTTCCCAGATGCTCCGAAAACTGTCCCTGGATTTCCTTATTGATTTTTGAAAGCTTTCTGTTCGCATCAATTACTAACTTAGCCATAACTTGTCCCCTTTCGAGATCTTAAATTTGGCTTTATTATAGGAGATGTATCTCACTTGTGTCAATGAGCGTACAAGTTGTTTCCCCATGATTTTTTCAAAAAGTGCGGCCGTCTGGCTGCTGACCAAAAGGCCGCTTGTTTTATTTTTCATTCTGCATACGAAAAAACCGCCCTGGTTTTCACCAGGACGGTTACCGTCCGTGCGTTAGAGGATTCGAACCCCCGACCTTTGGTCCGTAGCCAAACGCTCTATCCAGCTGAGCTAAACGCACATTTCTTTGTCGCTTTAGAACTCTTTGTTTATCACTCGTTCCCGCTGACATCATGTATATTACACTATCCTAAGAGAAAAGTCAACACCTTTTTGAAAAATTAAAATTTTTTCGAATAACAGTTTTTTGTGAAAATAAGGGCTTTTTCCCCTATTTCACAGTCCGCACCAGGTAGTCTTTCTTTCGCAGTTCCTCTTCAATCAGATCCAGGGTCTGCGCAGAGTCTGCCGATACGGTATGAAAATGTTCCCCTGATGTGATATTCTTCAGCGGCCGTGATTTTCCCTGCCGGATTTCTTCCATAAACAGTGCCACCTTATTTCGTGAACTGATATTAAGTTCCGCCCGCAGTTCTCCGTAAACCTCGTGACGCACAATCACATCCAGCACAACGCCGCCGAAATCCACAATTGTATTCAGCTCGTCCTGCATCTGCTCATCCGTGTGATTCACCTCAAGACCCGCGTCTCTCTCACCGGGCTGCTGCAGATGTAGCCGCGGTTTGTCGCAATCACATCGTATCCGGCAGCGCGGATCAGGGCAATGTCCTGGACAATCACCTGACGGCTGACTTCACAGCTCTTCGCCAGCGCTGCACCGGAGACCGGCGTCTTACTGTTTGTTATTCTTTGAAGAATCTCTTCTCTTCGTTCCTTTCCACTCATCATAAAACAAGACCTCGCATTTCGTACACTTCCCTTATCTTATCACACTTTCCGCCGTTTCTACAATAGCAGGAAATCATTTTCCAAAAGCTTTGTCAAGGACTAAAACTTTATGAAATTTTCCGGGCTCTCGTATATTCGTCCCGCCAACTGCCAATCATGAACGTATAACAGTAACGAACGGTAACCATACGTTCCATGTTTCAGGAGGATGCATACCATGGCGATCAATAAAGTTGAACTGTGCGGAGTCAATACATCACGCCTTCCCGTACTGAATGCCGAAGAAAAAGAGACTCTGCTGAAAAAGGCCCGCGAAGGAGATGCTGCTGCCCGCGAACGCTACATTCAGGGCAATCTGCGCCTTGTCTTAAGCGTGATCAAGCGCTTCTCCAACAGCAGTGAAAACGCCGACGATCTCTTTCAGATCGGCTGTATCGGCCTGATTAAGGCGATTGATAACTTCGACACGACCTTAAACGTCCGTTTCTCCACCTATGCCGTGCCGATGATCATCGGTGAAATCCGGCGGTATCTGCGTGACAACAATGCGATCCGCGTCAGCCGTTCCCTCAGGGATACTGCCTACCGCGCCATCTGCGCCCGCGAACTTTATCTCAAGCAGAACCAGAAAGAGCCTTCGATCGAGGAAATCGCCGCTGAAATCGGCATTGGAAAAGAGGATATCGTCTATGCCCTCGATGCAATCCAAAGCCCAATGAGTCTGTATGAGCCCGTCTACACGGAAGGCGGCGATACCCTGTATGTCATGGATCAGTTAAGTGATAAGAAAAATAAAGAAGAAAACTGGGTGCAGAACCTCGCCCTGCAGGACGCGGTCGCCCGTCTCAATGAGCGCGAACGCCAGATCATCCGCATGCGTTTCTATGAGGGCAGACCCAGATGGAGGTTGCCCGGGAAATCGGCATCTCGCAGGCGCAGTCAGCCGGCTGGAAAAGTCCGCCCTGCGCTCTATGCGGAATTATCTCTCCGACGAGCGGTAACGCCCGCCGTTCACTGAATTTCTGCAAACTCCAGCCGGTAATCCGACGGCGGCATTCCATAGTGTTTCCGGAACACACGGGAATAGTAAAAGGGATCTTCAAATCCGCACGACAGCGCCGTCTGTTTGACCGTCATCCCCATCTGCAGCAGCTTTTCTGACTGCTGCAGCCGATATTCCAGCAGATACTGTCCTGGTGACCAGCCGATTTTCTTCTGAAACAGACGGTTCAGCGTTGTGCGGCTGACCGCCATTTTCCGCGCAATTGTCTCCGCGCAGAACCCACTCCTATGATACCCTGCGGCAATCAGAGCCATCGCTTCCATGATCCGCGGATCTTCCTTCTTTCTCTCCTCCCGCTGCGGCTCCGCCAGATCCTGGTACACGCCCAGAAGCGCAAGCAGCACACCGACGGCTCCTGGCTGTTCCGGCGATAGAGTTCCATCTGGCAGAGACGCTCAAAATACGGCAGAAGCCTTTCCTGACGGAGAGGCGGCGCCGCCGGCTGCTGTGGGTTCAGTACCGACCGTGCCAGAATCTGCCGGCATTGTTCCCCGACAAAATCAACCCACACATATTCCCACGGCTCGTTCTCATCCGGCGCGTACTGCACCACCTGCTCTGGACAGATTAAAAAGCTCTGTCCGGCGGTAAGTGTGTACGTCTTTTTCCCGCAGGTAAACGTTCCCTTTCCGCTTATAATATAATGTATAATATAGCACTGCCGTACACCCGGCCCCCAGGAATGCAGATCATGGCAGTCCTGCCGCCCGGCATCGACAGGCCGGATCCCGTTCATTTCTGATACAAGCATATTCTTTCCTTTTCCCGTATTTTATTCTTTATGAAGCAAAAATCCATGCTTTTGTCTTAAAATTCCATGGTTTTGCTCTGGAAATCCATCTATACTCAAAGTACATCAAAACTTACGGGAGGTCAATACTATGATCAAACTTACACCGCCGATGGGCTGGAATTCCTGGAACACCTTCGGAGAAAATATCAATGAAAAAATGATTTTTGAAACTGCTGATGTCATGGCCGAGAGCGGCCTGCGCGATAAAGGATACGAATATCTTGTCATCGACGACTGCTGGTCCTTACGTGAACGCGATGAAAACGGCCGTCTTGTGCCGGATCCGGAAAATTCCGCATGGTATGAAAGCCGTTGCCGATTACGTTCATTCCAAAGGGCTGAAATTCGGTATGTATTCCTGCGCCGGAAACATGACGTGTGCCGGCTACCCTGGCAGCTATGAGCACGAATTTGTCGATGCGGAAACTTTCGCATCCTGGGATGTTGATTTCTTAAAATACGACTACTGCTACCACAGCCCGATCCTGCACGGAAAATATCTGTACCGCCGCATGGGACTGGCACTCGAGAACTGCGGCCGCGACATTCTCTTCTCTGCCTGCTCCTGGGGTGCTGATGAAACGCATGAGTGGATCAAAGAAACCGGCGCTTCCATGTGGCGTTCCACCGGCGACATCTTTGATACCTGGGATTCTGTCAAAGATCTCGTGGCACAGCAGGAAAAACTGCATCCGTACAACGGCGTCGGCTGCTTCAACGATATGGACATGCTGATCGTCGGCATGCATGGAAAAGGAAATGTTGGACTGGCCGGCTGCAGCGATGTCCAGTATCAGACACACTATGCACTGTGGGCATTCCTTGGCTCCCCGCTGATGATCGGCTGCGACATCCGCGAGATGAGCGACGAAACCCGCCGCATTCTCATGAATGACGAAATGATCCGCATCAACCAGGATCCGCTCTGCCGTCAGCCGTATAAAGTGAAAACCATGCATGGAATGACAAGGTTCTGATCTATGTGAAGGCACTCGCAGACGGAGATCTCGCCATCGGTATGTTCAATCTCAGTGATGAAAAATCACGTGCAGCCATGAATCTGGATGAGATCGGCCTTCCGTTCTCCACTGGCCGTACTCTGGAACTTACTGAGGTCTGGACCTGCGAGAACCTGTGTGCAAACAATGCATCCCTTGTCACAGAACTCGAGCCGTTTGCATCAAAAGTATACCGTGCAAAGGTCGTAAAACTCTGATGGCACGCTGTATGCAGTGCGGCAAAGAACTCACACATAACGAGATCGGCGCCCACCGTAAATTTATCAACCGCGGCGCGGAACAGTTTTTCTGCAAGCAGTGTCTTTCTAAGCATCTCGGTGTAACGCCGGAGCTCATTGACGAAAAAATCGAACAGTTCAAGCGGCAGGGGTGTACACTGTTTGTATAGACCTATACTGTCTGAAATGCACACAGCCGATTTCCGCTAAATAGAAATCCGGCTCTATTTCATGCTGCATAAAAAATCATTTCTTCTTTATTTCTTTCAGATATGCTCCGGCATCCTTTAGAAATCCCGCCACAATCAGAAGAATTACCATCGATCGAACGACTGCCACGATACTGACCGACTGCAGATTGCTCATAGAGCTTTCGGAAAAGACCAGTGCAATCGGAAGCAGAATCAGCAGAAGGCACCACATAAGCTGAATCGCTTTCGATGGCTGCTGTCCCTCTTCCAGACGGCGGTAGCTGTAGCAGGAAACCGTCAGCGCAATCGAATCAAACGAGGTCGCATAAAAGGCAATCATCGTGAGCAGCAGAACGACAAGAACCAGCGGTGCACACGGGATCTTCTGGATCATGGCGATAATCATTCCATAGAGATCACCGTCTTTGGCATACTGCGCGATAAAATCCGCTTTTCCCGCCATCTGCATCCCCATCGATTCATTCCCAGGATGATAAAGCTTAAAATCGTGGAGCCAACGCCGAATCCATATCCGCCAAGGATTGTCTGCCGCACCGTTCTTCCCCGGGAAATACTTCCGATAAAAATGGCGCCGCCACGCACCATACCATCAGTATGCCCAGTAATAAATAGTCCAGTTCTGCGGAAAATGCGTCTCGCGCAGCGGATCGGTATCGGTCGCCAACGTCGGGAAATACTGAATCATCCGTCCCAGCGATGAAAATCCCGTCTCGATAATATACCGCGTCTGTCCGCCGAACAGCAGCACGTACGCCAGTAGCCCGAAAAACAGATAGATGCAGAGCTTTGCCAGAAAACCGATTCCGCGGAAGCCGTGAAGCAGCGAATACGTGTACACAAAACACGTAATCAGCAGAATCACAATTGTCACTGCGTTCCGGTCCAGATTGATATGAAACAATGCATTGATTGCACTTGCCATCAGCGGCGTTGCCACGCTAAATGTCGTTGCCGTTCCTGCAAGGAGTGCAAATACCGCCAGCAGATCAATCAGTCGTCCGCCGATGCGTCCGTCTGTTTTCCCATAATCGGACGGCAGGCTTCTGAATACCGCTGCCGGTTCCGTTTCCGCACGTGCAGCATAAACCAAATGCGGCAGCGAGAACGAGATAAAGCCCCACGGAATCAGACTCCAGTGAAACAGCGGGTACACGCCCGCCCACTCCTGGATTCCGCCCATCTTTCAATCTGCGGATCAGCAGCATACATCACCCATTCTGCAAAAGAATAAAACAGAATGTCTGCCGCAAGGCCGCACGTAAACATCATGGATCCCCAGGCAAAAAAAGAATATTTCGGTTTCTCATCCTGCTCTCCTAACACAATATCGCCATATTTTGAAAATGCCAGATACAAAGAGAGCAGAAAAACGCCAAGGCCAATTGCAAGATAATAGACTCCAAAGGTATCTCCCAAGAAGAAGCGTACCTTCGCAAGAACTGTGTTGGACTGTTCCGGCAGGAGGAAAAACAAAATGCTGAGCGCTGCAATCAGTCCCAGCGGCAGCAGCGTGATCATCCAGTCAATCTGACCTTTTTTCCGTATTTTTCCGCTCTGTTTCTTTTTCACCACTCTGTTTTCATCAACTGTATTCATGTTTTCTGTTCCTTTCTGCTATACTGCCCGATCCAGCTTATTTTTCTTCTGATTTTTCCTGCCCCTGTGCCTCATATCCGCAATAGGACGGATCCAGTTCACAAAGCTCCGAAAAATCGTCAATTTCGATCAGGTCACCTTCTGCATCGGGTAGATGCCAAGCTCATACTCTTGAAAATGACAGAACATTGCCACATCGTCCCAGTAAATCTGACGGTTCTGTTTTTTTTCAAATTCCAGTTCCAGGTGGCGTTTCAGCCGCTTTCCGTCCTCCCGGTTCCAACGTGATACACTGAAGAGCTGCCAGCCGCCCTTACCGCCGGTCCGGCTACAGGAACACACGATTCCATCCTTCACCTGCATCAGCCATTCATCCGTCTTTTCGTCCGTCCAGACAGCATTGTAGCCAGAATGCGTAAATTCCGGTGCAAGAATTTCTTTTTTGTATATAATCTGATCCCCATCCAGAATCATTGCATTTTCCAACTGTTCCCGCGCCACATAGAGCGATGCAATATTATTGCAGGAATCCCAGTATGGATTTTCGATCAGTGTCACACCTTTATATTCTGCGGTAAGGCACGCAAACTGCTCTTTCCGATATCCCACTACTACATAAATCTCATAAATTCCATTTTCATGCAGCGCCTGAATCACCGTATCAATCATGCGGACACCCTTCACACGGATCAGCGGTTTCGGCGTAGTAAGCGTTACCGGCCGCATCCGCGTTCCCGTTCCCGCCGCCATGATAATTGCACGTTCTACATGATTTTTCTGCTGAATTTCACTTTCCGGTCTCTGCCCCACATCCATCGCTTTCATTCTTCCACCCTCTTATTCTTCCTGACCTTTGCTTTTGGCAAGCTCCTGCTTAACAAGTTTATAGTAATCCTTAGCATATCGGTACTGTTTCAGCGAATACTCGCCAAACTCCACGCCTAACCGGCTCTTGTACTCACACCAGTTGCTCCACAAAAGCCCGCACACCGCAATGTATGCGTAAATCTTCGTGCGCACCTCCTGCGGACAGCCTTCCGTAAAATAGCAGTCGATCAGCGCATCCACCTGCGGACGGTCATACATGGCGTAAATGCAGAACATCGCCAGATCCACATGTGCATCCTGCATGCCCGCATATTCCCAGTCAATCAGACGAATTTCCGTTCCGCCGTTTTTCTCCACAAACAGAAAATTGTCCGGCACCGCATCAATATGCGTCAGCGTCCACACCTTCGGCTGCGCTTCCAGATAAGCCTCAAGTTCCAGCACATGCGCTTTCGTCGTGCTGTAATCCCGATAAACAGACGGTTCTCCCTCCCACAGACTTCATAGTATGCGATCTGGTCAAACAGCGAAAACGTATGCTCCACGCTCAGATGCTCCTCATGGAAGGAACGGAGCTTTTTCATACAGGCCTGCACATCCTCAGGGTTTTCCGGATCGCAGACACGCGCACCCTCCAGGTATTTCGTAATCTTATAGCCGTTTTCCGGATTGATCGACACGATTTCATCGCAGATGCCCTTTCCGTCCAGTGTCCGATATACCGCCGCCTCCTGCCTGCGGTTGATCAGAAGACTCGTGCCTTCCCCCGGAATTCTCATAATATACCGCCCGCCGCGACAGCGGAATAAAAACGAACGGTTTGTCATTCCCTTTTTCAGGACCTCAATTCCCGTAATCTCCTCACCGGAAACCGAAAGCACCCGTTCAATTTCTGCCATCGCATCCGACTTCAGCTGATCCGAATTCTCATCCAGTTCCCGCAGCTGCTCGTAGGTATTGATCTCCACCACAGCTCCTTCCGGGACAATCTTTGCCTGCACCGGCATCCCGTTTTCCGCAAAAGGGCATCCTCCCAGAAAACATGGTCATACCGGCGGTCCTGTACCATCGTTTCGATTCGCCGCGCCATCGACTGCGCCACAGGATCCGTTAGATAGCTGATGCCGATCATATGATTTCCTTCTTTTTCCCCGCCCGCGAGCACAAGCTCCCATTTCCGGCTCACACGAACCGTACTGTCGGGATCCTTTGCATCGCTCACCAGATACCAGGAATACCACTCATACTCCGAAAACGGATTTTCCCGGCACCAGAGGTCGCACGGCATAAGATACGTTTCGCCAAGCTGTGGCAATACCTTTGCCAGGGAATGCAGGTTGTTTTTCTCTGCATACTCCATATTGACAACCAGCTTCACGCCATACTGGTCAACCAGATAATCGTACTGTTCCTTTTTAAAACCAACGACAACATAAATTTCCTTCACCTTTACCGCATGAAGCTGACGGATCAGCCGCTCGATCAGCGGTTCCCCCTCTACTTCCAAAAGTCCTTTCGGCGTTTCCATATTAATCGGCACCATCCGCATTCCATATCCGGCAGCAGAATCACCGCGTTTTTCGGGCGATGCTTTGCCATCTCAAGCCTGGCTTTTTCCGTCAGCTCCATATCTGTTGTTAAAAAACCCTGCCCCTGCAGCGCTTTCACCGAACGGTTTACCATTCCCAGTGAAAACCCACACCGCTCCGCCAGCGCACGCTGGTTCCGGCAGTGGTATTGCAGGATCACGTTCAAATATCAGATTCTTGTTTGTTCATGTACATCTATCCTTTCATTTTCGTGAACATCGTTATTATAATACAGGACCGGCGACATGTCAAGCTGCCAGCCGATCCTGTGAAACAATATGCCCAGATTAAGTTACGGTTCACTGGTTCCCAGCGAACCGTAACATTCGCAGCCCTAATCCATGTGCAAGTTTTTTCACCATCCTCCTTCCGGTACAAGATCCACGCAGACAATCTCCGGAATATTGTTGAACCGCGGAATCACCTCCGTATTTCCAAGCCCCGCAGACAAAACCAGATGCCGTTTTCCATCCTTTGAATCAAAAACACCCTTCAGCCGTCCCGGAAACCAGCCCATATCCGGCGCATATACGCCGCCGATTCCAGGCAAAATGACCTGCCCTCCGTGAAGATGACCAGAAAACACGCAGTCCATGTTCCATTCCTCCAGGCATCATTTTTCAGCCAGGCAATCGGAAGATGACTAAGCAGGATCTTGTAACGGTCGGTATTCTCAAAATCCCATAAAAACATGCATTCGCTAAGATCAGCTTCCTCCGTTTCCAGGTATTTGTCCGGCAGGCAGTAACCGTAAATGCCGCCAATGCGAAGAGACTGGCCTTTTACGGTGATATCCCGGTATTGGTGCTCCAGAACGATTGCACCGGCGGCTGATACAATTGTGTGACGTCTGTGCCAAAATTGTCCTGGTATTCTATCTCATGATTTCCCAAGGACAGATAGACGGAGCAATCTCGCATAGAGAAGAAATCAAATTGGTAGCAATCTCTGTGACAGGCTCTCCGGAATTTAACAGATCCCCCGTGAGCAGGATCAGATCGGGAGACTGACTTGCTATCCGGTCAATCAGCTCCTGATTGTCTTCTCCAAACTCGCTGTTGTGCAGATCCGTCAGCTGCAAAATCCGGATTGGGGTATCGATTTTGTCGGAGGGGATCTGATAGGAAGAGTAGCTTAGGGAGTGTTTTGATTGGTCGAGGTTTTGGCAGTTTGTGATTCCGAGGAATAGAAGTACGCTGATAATGAGCGTCCATTTGTGCTGCCGTAGCCATTTCATTGATAATGTCCTCCGTTATCGTGACTCATCCTAACCCACACAGCTTTTTGAGTACACGCTTAATTATTTCCTTCTTACTTCGCCTTTGTGGTTGTTTTACTTGAAGTAATGGCAATATTTCCTGAAAATTTTCGCTTTCAATAGTTTTTAAAACAATATCTCTATTTTGTTTATGACTGATGATCTCAATAACGATGGATTTTCTCTTGCCGCCTGTTCCAAATAAACTTGTTCACATTTTATGTTTTCAGAAACTGCGTTCATCATTTTTTCGCCTTTTGCAGTATGCGTTAATATAAGAGATGTTCCTTTATTATCGTCCATTTTGGGATTAATATTCCATATTCCCCAGAAATCGCCTAATGTTATATCACTAACACGATGATATCCTTTAAAATGACAGCTACTACAAGATTCCCGCAAAATATAATCTTTTACAAATAATTGCATGAAGGGATCATCACCATTTTTACATAAATAGCGTTTCTTGTCTGCATAAGCAAATTCAACCGAGTATGCGTAATGACTCCAACCACTTTCCTTATTTCGCAAATTTATATGCTGTGGAAATGAATCACTATTATCCGTTAGAGATCGATACTTTACATATTTTTCCCATACCATCGGAGACGGCACTCCATGACATACAAAATCTATGCAGACCAAATTCTCATAATCTCGTTTTAAAAAAGCTTTCAATCCGGCTACCTGACAAGGTGTACCTGAAAACAACACTATTCGTCCGGAATCCAGTTGTTTTTTATGCTTAAAAAGCAGTCTCCTAAAATACTTTGCGAATATTTCGCTCCTTGTAGTTTGCCGAGTTCTGTTTGCTCTTTGATCTCAATATGTCTGACTACGCCTTCGTCATCATAGCTTGCACCATAGATCACTCCGCCTCGCTGTAAAATGGTAGCTGCTAACTCAGAGAAAATTCCACCGGAGGAACTCTCCAGTCGAAGTGCATTATTGTTAGAGAATGCCGCATATGCAGACGTTGATAGGTTTTCATCATCTTTTTTCTTCATTAACACGGGACATACTCTTTCACAAGCCCCACAAGCAATACACGCAGACCGCTCCATAATTACCGGAAACTCAAATCCTGCATTATCTTTTTTCATCTGAATACAGTTCCGTGGACAAATGCTTACACAGGCAGTGCAACCTGTGCATTGACTTTTATCTGCGAATTTAGGCATAATCTTCACCTTCCTGTTCAACAAAGCCTGTTGTAATCATACTGTAATTCTTTTGCACTTTTTTTGACATAAGCATCACATAGTCTCACGGCCATATATATAATCATCATAGCCCTTTGCATGATCTGCCTTCACAAATTTCCTAATTTAGATTTTATTTTTCTAAACAAACGTAATAATAAAACAAGTTTCAGGATGTGTCAAACGACA
>ENA-OQCS01000513-OQCS01000513.1-human-gut-metagenome-genome-assembly--contig:-NODE-513-length-21590-cov-4.648838_pt1 | contig 21590 bp, 22 predicted proteins | sample MGYA00242757_ERZ504575 | MGnify/ENA primary metagenome ERZ504575 (study PRJEB26092, sample SAMD00036297) | human gut metagenome | host: Homo sapiens | study: EMG produced TPA metagenomics assembly of... | reverse complement strand
ATCTGAATGTCACTAATAATCTTTGGTGTATATATCATAATAAATTCCTCCGTAGAGAATTTATTATAATGTGATTTTGTACATTTTTAAATGATCATTTCTGTACATTCTTATATTAGCATTTATACACGGAATCATGCGTGATAAATGAGGCAGATGGATGGAGAGGAAGAAACGTGTGGTACCCGGGGAGGTCTGTGCGGTATGCTCCGAAAGGAGTAACCACTGTACAAAGCAGTGCTGAACGCACAGAAGTCAGCAGAGGTCATAGTAGCCGAAAGGTGAAGGACCGAATCAGTAGGATCTTGAGTATGACAGGGAAAGGAGGAATGACTGATTATGACAGAAAACACAAACAGTGGCTGTTCGCAAAGAGATAGTGCGGAACATGAAGGGTATGCGAAAGCGTCAAGGTCATTCAATCGGATATGGAAAGAAAGAGACAGTGCACAGCCGAAACTATTGGAAGCGATACTGTACAAAGATAATCTAAACAGAGCGTATAAAAGAGTGGAGGCGAATAAAGGAGCGGCAGGTATTGATGGAATGAGTATCGAAGAAACCCTGCCATATCTAAAGGAACATCAACAGGAACTGAAAAACCGGATACTCAGAGGAAAATATACTCCATCTCCGGTAAGGCGGGTTGAAATTCCAAAACCAGACGGTGGTGTGCGAAAGCTTGGCATACCAACGGTGATAGACCGTACCATCCAACAGGCAATAACGCAACAGTTAGTGCCAATCTATGAACCGCTGTTTGCAGATGGTAGCTTTGGCTATCGTCCGGGCAGAAGCGCCAAAGACGCAATCCTTAAAGTGAAGGAGTATGCAGGAAAAGGATACACTTATGCAGTATCCTTAGATTTATCGAAATACTTTGATACACTTAACCATGAAAATCTCATTAACTTACTTCGCAAGAATGTAAAGGATGAACGAGTGGTGCAGTTGATCAAGCGTTATCTGAAAAGTGGAGTAATGAAGAATGGAGTGGTCATGGAAACAGAGGAAGGTTCGCCACAAGGAGGAAATCTATCCCCATTATTAGCGAATATATATCTCAATGAGTTTGACCAAGAGTTTTTGAAAAGAGGAGTTCCATGCATCAGATATGCAGATGACATTGTGCTCCTTGCGAAGAGCAAGCGAGCATCGGAGAGACTTCTGGAAAGCAGTACGAAATACCTTGAAGGGAAGCTGAAACTCACAGTCAACAGAGAGAAAAGCCGTACTGTCAGCGTGTTTGCGATCCGGAATTTTAAGTTTCTTGGCTTTGCATTGGGAAGGAACGGAAACGGTATCTACGTTCGCGTTCATCCAAAGTCATGGAAGAAGTTTAAGTCGAGACTGAAAGAATTATCTTCCCGTAAGTCTGTACAGTCAATCAAGCCAAGCCTTGAGAAAATGAAGGTATATGCAAGAGGATGGCTGAACTATTACGGAATAGCAAGCATGAAGAACAACATGGAAGACATCAACGGATGGCTCTATCACAGAATACGCATGTGTATATGGAAACAGTGGAAACTTCCAAGAACAAAGGAAAAAAATCTGATAAAGATGGGAGTACACGAATACTATGCGAACATGGCAGCAAACTGCCGAAGAGGACACTGGTATTGTGCGAATCTGACAACGGTTAAGAAAGCCATGACAAAAGAAAGACTGATAAACGGTGGCTTTTATGATTTAGCCACAGCCTATCAGTCTGTGCACGTCAACTATTGAAAGCGCCGTATATCGAACGGTACGTACGGTGCTGTGAGAGGACGGCGGTTAGTCACCGCCTCCTACTCGATTCAGAAATTATTCTATAAAAGCTAAGCAGCGTACCACGTCCATAGGAGCAACTGCACCGCATGGGCGTGGGTAAATGCGTCCTGACGGAGCCAGACTTTATTTTATTCCTTGATTTTTGATATATTGTTGGATAACTTTCAGACTGTTTTCACTCACGGATGAGATAAAATAACTGTCTGACCAGAAGCAAGGCTTCCAGTAATACTTCTTTAAAGTCGTATCTCCATACAGCTTTCTTGCTCTTCTGGCAGTTTGTGTCTTTAGGACATTGGCAAGTTCTGCCGGAGATGTCATGGTATCTGCTTCCAGAAGTAAAAAACAACTGTACCTGTGGATATAATAATCTGTATTATCTTTCTTTCGCATGGTGTATCTCCTTTACAGCAGAACATATGTTTGGTATAATCATATTATAAAAATACAATGTTTTCAAGACATTAGAAAGGATATGATCATATGGCATTTTCCGTAACACAACGGGTGATCTCATCCGAAGATATAATCTACAGTTATTGTGATGACTTCTGCAGAAAAGCGAAGTTATTATATAATGCTGCTCTTTTTCGTATCCGTAACATCTTTACTGGATATGAAGAACATCGGACAGACAATGAGGAAGATGTCTTTTGTGAGGTTCATGCATTACAAGATGTTCATCCTCAGATCCATGTCCGAAAAGTGATCTCTTACAACCATCTGGAGAAGCTGATGCGTGTCACGGAAATCCGGATTTCTTTATCGGACTGCCGATGCAGACAGCACAGGCGATGGTAAAGCAGGCTGTCACAGATTTCAAAAACTGGCTGGCTTCTTTAAAGAGAATATAAAAAACATCCGGAAAAATTTTTAGGCAGACCGAAGATGCCCCACTATAAAAAACAAGATCTTGCAACAGTGATCATCACCAATCAGGATGCTGTTTTATATCCGTCAGAAACTGGAGTATCCTTAAAACTGCCGATCATAAAGAAACGTCTGAGTTTTTCTAATATTTCTGAACATGCCTTCTTAAAAGAAGTCCGGATCAAACCTTATCATGGAAGATTTCTGTTCTGTCTGACATTTGAAGAACCAGAGCCGGTGATCGAAACTTCCATGCCTTATACCTGTGCCATTGACTTCGGGATCGACAACTTCGCAGCTATCGTATGTGATGATGGTACATCTGTGATCTACAAGGGCGGAGCTGTCTTATCCGATACTCAGTGGTTCCATAAACAAAAGGCAAAGTACGTTTCCATCCTGACAAAAGGATATAAAAACCAATATGCAGCATCAAAGAGATCATCTGATCTCTCTTATCGTCATGCAAACTTTGTAAAGGATCAGTGTCATAAGATCAGCCGGAGTATCATTGATTTCTGTGTAGATCATCAGGCGGGGACTTTGATCTTTGGTGTGAATCCGTTATGGAAACAGCATTCCAAGATTGGAAAAATCAACAATCAGAAGTTCGTCTCCATGCCGATCGCTCTTCTACGATCTATGATCACATATAAAGCATTGAATGCAGGGATCAAGATCATTGAGCAGGAAGAAAGTTATACCTCCAAAGCAGATATCACAACAAAAGACTATATTCCTACCTATGGTGTGGATGATAAAGATGCACAGTTTTCCGGGCTTCGTATCAAACGAGGTCTGTATCGTTGTGCAGATGGAACGATCCTGAATGCTGACTGTCTTGCAGCAGCGAACATCATGAGAAAAGCAGTTCCGGATATTTGGGATCGAACAACAGACTTTTCTTTTCTGGCAAGTCCAAAAGTGTATGGATTCCACGAACTGAACCCTAAAAGTATTCCCGTCAAAGGGATAGCGGCATAAGTGAATATGCCTGATCGGTACGAACAGCCAGAATCTTCTGGTCAGAGATGAGTAATTGTTACGACTGTCAGAAGCCTCTTCCATAGGAACTACTGTACCGCATGGGAGCGGTAATTCACCCTCTTGTCTTACCACCCGCAACGTTGACCGTCACACCATGTACGTAAGCAGATCTCTTGCTTGCAAGATATACACACAGATCTGCAACTTCAGAAAGCTTTCCAGAACGTCCTAGTGGAATTGTGGATGTTTTGGAATATCCTGCTCTTAACTGTTCCACTGTGATCCCTCTTGTATAAGCCAGAGCTGTTTCATACCCGATCGTACGAAGTCCTGTAGCTTCCATGATCCCAGGTGCTACTCCAACAACGCGGACTCCCTGTTTTCCTAATTCTTTTGCCCATGATCTTGTTAAAGAGTTTACTGCATTCTTTGTAGCTGCGTAAACACTCTGTCCTTCGGATCCTTCCAGACCACTTTCAGAAGACATGTTGATAATGACACCTTCACCTTTTTCAACCAAGATCCTTCCAACTGCCTGTGCGCAGAAGAAAACACCTTTTAGATTTACATTGCATACTTTATCCCATACTGCCTCATCTAATTCGTATTGTCCTTTTGGATCCTTTGGATCAACTAACAGACGTGGAATATTGATTCCTGCATTATTCACCAGTACATCAATTGTTCCGAATGTTTCTATTGTTTTTGCTACCATAGCTTCAACATCAGAAACTTTTGTTACATCTGTTCTTACATATAATAACTGACCTTCTTTTGCATCCATCTCTGGTGCATTCTCTGCCATATCAGAAATAACTACATTCGCCCCTATATTCAAAACTCCTGTGCAACTGCCTTCCCGATTCCGGATGCTGCTCCTGTGACGATGACTGTCTTCCCTTCTAATTCTAACCAATCGTTATTCATTGTATAATCTCCTTTTTATATTTATTAATATAATTACAAATTTCAAAAAAGGAACACCTGAATGATGCTCCTTCTTATTATAATATTTCAGTTTCCACTGATTTCTTATAATTTCTCTTCCGCAACAGATTGTTCGTGTTCTGCCACATTCTCAAATGAATCCCATTTTGTTGAGAATAGTAACAAGAACAGGGTATCGATCACTGACATCGCTGCCATTCTTGTGAAACTAACCTGGTCATGGAAAATGTGTTCTCTTGTTGCTGTCAGCAACACATGATCACACAACTCTGCAAGTGGCGATTTGGATTGATTGGTAATCGCAATCGTTGTTACACCATTATCTTTCACGATCTCTACCATCTTCACAAGCCTTTTGGATGCCCCAGAGGCGGAAATCGCAAAAAATACATCACCTTTTTTTTAAAGTTCTGGAAAATGCTTCCTGACTCTCCCAGATTGTTGAACTGACTGCTTTCAATCCTAACTGATTGAACTTGTAAGATCCATCCAGTGCGATCGGGATCGTATCTCCCATCGCAGCGAATTCGATCAGATTGGCATGTATGATCAGATCCACGATCTCTCTTAATTCTTCTGGATTAAAATTATGAAACGTTGCTTTGATCTCTTCTACTTTACTGATCATGATATTATTGAGTGATTTGTCCATCTGATCGATATCGATCTCGTTCGATATCACCTGTTCTTCCTGCTGCCGTTGTTCTCCGGCCAGCTTGATCTTCAACTGATGAAATCCCTTACATCCGATCTTCTTACAAAAACGGATGATCGTTGCCTGGCTTGCATCACAGTGAGATGCAAGTTCTGATACAGACATCTCGATCGCTTCGGATGGATGACTGATCAGATAATCGGCTACTTTCTTCTCTGCATCATATAAACTATCATATGTTGAAAAAATCTGGTCTCTAACTAAGATATCACTACTCATACTACTCCCTTCTAAATCTCAGGAGCATTCTGTATGAAATACCTTTCTGCCTCACCGCTCCATAAATTACCATTGCATTCTACGATTGATTTTAATTCTCTGATATACTTATCATCACTGTTTTCATCGAATTTGTCAACCTCTGTTAATGGAAATTTTTTGTGCGTATAGACAATTTTTTTACTTCCTTCAAGTTCTGGTAACGCCTTTGTTGTTTCAACTGCATGGTCAAGCCCTAATATATGTGTTGCGATCTTTGCAACATTGACTGTCTTGTTCTCGATCAGTTCAATGGATTGTTTCATATCTTCTGTATTTCCACCACTTGTCCCCACAAAATGCGTAGAATTATAATGAATATTATAGAAGTTTACTCTAGATGAAAATTCTTGATCGGCAGGCCCTGAGAAGAAATTCAAACATCCATCGAATGCTAACATTTTAACTCCATATGTTACCATTTCTTCATTTGGCGCAAAGATAAAGACATCATCAAATCCTTTTTCTGAATATTTACGTAGCTCTTTATTGACATCTGCTATATCTCTTGTATTGATATATACAAGATCTACACCATTCTTCTTTGCTTCTTCTGCTGTGTATAATCTTGCTGCCATATCAATCTTCTTCTGCGTTCTTCCTGTGACAACCAATGTCTTTGGTTTCTTTGGTCCATGGATCGCAAAATCGATCGCTAAAAATCCCATTGGTCCTGTTGCACCGAGAAGTGCGATCGCTCCACCTTCTTTAATTCCCATCACATGTTCATATGAATACATTTTCTTCATATGATACTGTGCATTAAATGCACCTACGACACATGACAGTGGTTCAACGAGAGATCCTTCAAAGAAGGAATCTCCGTTGTATTTTAATAGTGAACCATTTTCCATAACCTGATCAGAAAAGATGATCGTTGTGGCATCTCCTCCCATATGATGGAAAGAATATCCTGGAGCATAGCCTCTGATATCTCCAATGTTAGGCTGAATGACAAATTTGTCACCTTCCTGATACTGATCTTTCCATTTTTTACCGACCTTTTTGATCGTTCCACAAAATTCGTGTCCTAAAATGACCGGATTTTCACTGATATCATCTGGTACTTTTTTGTGTTTTTGTGCCTGGGTAATTGCTTTGTAACTGGACATACATAAGCTGTCTGTTACAACCTCTGCCATAATTTCATCGTCTTGCATCTCTGGCAGTTCAAATTCATCCAGTCTTAAATCCATTTCTCCGTAAAGTCTTACTGCCTTTGTTTTCATAACTCCCCCCCCACTAAAAAAATTATTTTTTCATTCTTATCTTATGTGAAATTTTATTTTGTATCTTGATTATAGTCATAAACCTAAATTTCGTCAACTTATTTTTCACAAAATTTTATTTTTTGTATAAAGTCATGATTTTTAATTTCTATTTTTGTGTATTTTGCACAATTTTTAATTGATTTTTTCTGTTTCTGCACAAAAAAGAAGGACTTTCGTCCTTCCTAACTCTTATCATGAAATTGTCACGAAATTATCGTGTCTCCAAAAATGTCAGCTCTTTCTTGCCATTTGCATCCTTTGGATAGGCTTTTACATAAGCTTTTGCATAACGATATGCTGTATCAAAATCAAACATGGATTCATACGCACTGATCCTAGCGAATAAAACTTCCTTCTTATTCTCAAGTTCCTTCTGTTTTAATGCTCTCTCGATCACTTTTAGCCCTTGTGTATACTTCTCCTGCTTTGCTAACACCGCATATTTTGTACAATAGATCTCTCCATCGTCTGGATGCTCTTTTATTCCCTGATCACATACATCTATTGCTTTGTTTAGCTTCTTCTGCTGGGCAAGGCAATATGCTTTCAAAGAATATGCCCGGCTTTCTCCATGATCGATCAGCTGATCATAAATCTCTATGGCTTTCCCATACTCTCCCATCTGGTAAAGAGCCTCTCCTTCATAGAATAAAACATCTTTCTTTTGTTTTGTGAAAATGAGAGTGAATTTCCCTGCTGCATGGTCAAATTGTTCGTATGCTTTCTGATATTCTTTCTTATCAAGATATGTAATTCCTTCACTTGCTGTCATTCTTTGGCTGATATATCCAAATCCGCAAAAAGCAGCCAGCGCGATCAGGACAACTATAACTGCTGTAATGATTCCTTTTCCTTTACTGTTCATAATCTTTCTCCTGCTTTGCATTTTTAATTCTTCTGCCTCTTAGTATAACAAATTCTCTTTTCGCATACAGCTAAGCCTTCTTATATCTTTCTTCCCTTATTTTGTAATATAGAATCCAGAACTCTTTCGCTGTGTGATATTTCCACATTATCGATAAATCTTGCGTAGATACTCACTTTTTTGTTCTTCTTTTTGTAGGTTATCTTATTCGCCGTTTTCCATCGATATTTGGATGCTTTTTTGCCTTTTGGCACGATCTTATATTGTGTCTTTGATTTCCCGCTGATTCCATAGGATGCTGAAAATACAAATTTGGCTGACTTTTTGATTTTTTTATTGTAAGACGTTTTTGTTGACGTTTTTAACGTCTTGATCCCTGATCTGTTAACCTTGATCTTCGTCTTTGTTGGTGCTTTTTTATCTACCGCAATTCCTGGAAGCTGCATCTCATCTATCCCTGCATCTGTGACAAACCTCACATAGACTCTGCCTATCATACCATCTTTAATCGTTAATGTTGTACCGTTTTTGTATGGCACGCTTCCTTTGGAAGCTCCTTTTTTCACAAATTTGTACTGAATCTGTTTTAGATTTGTGAAGCTTTTTGCCTGTGCTGAAATCCTGATCTTGATGTTTTTTCTCTCATAATGCTGATATGCTGCAGAGGCTTCCGAACGAAGTGGTGTCATTTTCTTCTTTGTATTTGCCTGCACTGTAACTTTCTGCATCAATGGGGTACGCTTCTGTTTCACTACATAGCCCGCATGACTTGGTACATTGCCGCCTTTTTTGTGCTGACACACTTAGATTCTTACCATCAGACGATACTACGATCGTTCCTTTATCTGATGTCTGATAAACATCCATTCCTGACAGATCACGAAGTACATTGCTCTCTGGTGTCTGGTTTACATTTTTATATCCATTACTGATGATCGCAATACTTGCACCTGTTCGATCGATCAGATACTTATGATCCGAATCGTATACATAACGACCTTTCGGTTTATCCTGCAAACGAACATCCTGATATCCATGATGTGGCTGCTTTAATACCTGTGCACTTAAATCGTAACCTCTGGCTGCAATCTTTTTGATCGTTTCCTGCTGTGCATCGCCTGTCATTAAAAATGAATTACTGCCATAAACGATCCTCGTCACTATCGAATATTTATTTACCTGTCTTGTATTTAAATTTGGTGCATCCTGTGCTCTTCCATACCTGTAGGTATTGTCTAACGGACCATAAAAGGTCATTATCGCTTCGCCTAATTTTACGGATGTTCCGGCCTGTGGCACAACATACTGGATATGCAATGATGCATCTCTGTATGAATTCCTCTTCTCTAGTTTCTTCTTGAATGTCTGATAAGTCTGTGTATCAAATGCTGTCCATCGGGCTGTTTCCTCTGTTTGCTTTTCTTTATCTTCGCTGCTTTCAAGATATTCAAACTCCAATGGATTTCCATAAATCGTATCGATCGTAATATTCTTATCTTCTAGTATCTTTTTCATTCCACCGATATGATCTCCGTGTGGATGAGTAAGAACAACAAATTCCAGATGTTTTACTCCATGATCCAGCAAATACTGGTGCACACGGTCTGATACATCGATCGTATCGTGATCTGTTGTCTCATAAGAATAAGCCCCAGAATCGATCAGGGCATACTTCGCGTTTTCTCCTTCTCCATATTGAAGTAAAGCTCCATCGGCGGCTCCTACATCGATAAAATGAACCTTAAATGTCTGTGCTGCATTAACTTTGATCGTTTGACCTCTCGATACGTGCAAAACAGTGATGCCTGTAAGCATCACTGTCAGCAGTACCGCTATGATCTTCTTTGTAAAATATTTCATACTTCCATCCTAGCGTTTTCTTTGTTATTTCTTAGTTACGTAAAATCCGTTTGTCTTCTTTGTTGTGATATTTCCAGATTTATCAATATATCTTACATATAAACGAACTTTTTTATTTCTTTTCTTATAAGTTACACTATTTGCTGTTTTCCATTTGTACTTGGAAGCTTTTTTTCCTCTTGGTACAAACTTATACTGTGTCATGAATTTTCCACTGGTTCCATAATTTGCACTAAATGTAAATTTGACAGACTTCTTGATTCGTTTACTGTAAGTATTCTTTGCAGATGTTGACCGTGTTTTGATCCCTGACTTATTCGCTTTGATCTTCACACTGGTTGGTGCTTTCGTATCAACTGTAAATCCAGGAAGTTTGATCTCTGTTGATCCTAATGGTGTATTATATCTTACATAAAATCTTCCACAATTTCCATTTTTGACTGTATAGGAACTTCCTGTCTTATATGCTATGGTTTTATTATTCACACCTTTTGGCACAAACTTATATTCAATGCTTGTCAACTTTGTAAATCCTTGAGCTGCTCCTGAAAATCTTACAGTAATATTCTTCTTTTCATAACGATCATAAGTATTTGCAGCATCCACACTCGTTGCTGTCAATGGCTTTGTTGTGTTTGCTGTGATATTCATGGATTTCATCACTGGAGATGATGTTTCATCATCACTTTCTTTTCCTTTGACACTTGGCTGGTTATTTCCTTTCTCTGTCTGGATAGATAACTGTGAGCATCGGATGTTACAATGATCGTTCCACGGTCTCCTGTCTCATAGACGTCTAGTTTGATAAATCTCTTAAGACTTTTGTATATGGAACACCACCTGTATTCATATATCCATTACTAATGATCGCAATACTAGCCTGTGATGCATCGATCACTGTTTTATGATCAGAATACTGATAGCCATTGGCTAATTCTTCTTCTGTGACATCCTGAAATCCATGATGTGGCTCCTTGAGCACCTGTGCTGTCAGATCATATCCCTTCGCGATGATCTTCTCGATCGTTTCTTTCTGGGCATCTCCAGTCATTAAGAAAGAGTTGCTTCCGTAAACGATCTTTGTGACGATAGAATATTTATTTTCCTGTCTTGTATTCAAATCAACCGTTCTACCATATTGATAATCATTCTCTAATGGACCATAGAATGTCATTTTTGCTTCTCCAAGACTAATTGTTTCTCCTGCAGTTGGCACTACATAATCTACTTTTAGATTTTCTTTCTCTGTTTTGTCTTCTGCTTCTTCGGCAAGTTTATTTCTTGCTTCTAAAGCTGCTTTAAGTTCTTGTATATTTTGGTATCAAATTCTGTCCAATTTGTTTCATCTGAAGACTGCTTGCTCTTATCCTCGCTGCTTTTCAAGTACTGAATATTCAGATCATTCCCATAAATCTTATCGATCTTGATCGTTGTATCAGAAAGAATCTTCTCCATACCTCCAATATGATCCTGATGAGGATGTGTCAGAAGTATAAATTCCAGATGTTTTACTCCCATCTTATTTAAATATTCATAGACTGGTGTCTTTGTTGTGTCAATCGTCGTATCCTTTGTATTATGATACTGGTTTGCTCCTGTATCGATCAATGCATACTTTGCTTCTGTTCCTTCTCCATACTGTAATAATGCAGCATCTGCACATCCGACATCAATAAAATGAATCTTAAATGTCTGTGCTGCTTTTGCCGTATGCATTCCATGCCCAGTTACAACTGTTGTGCAGACCAATATCCATGCCAGAAAGCACACTGCAAGTTTCCTTATAATGTTCCTCATTTGTTACTCCCTTTCTTTGTTTTTCATCTTTATTCTTGATATTTCTTTTTACATTCGAATTTTAACATATTCTTAATATTTTTGCAAATTTTTTGAAATATTTTATCATTTCTTTTTACACGAATAAAGGAAGAGTTCCTCCTTTTGGAACTCTTCCTCTTAACTTATCATATTCAATACTATATTTCAAGACTCTATATAAGACTATCTGATCTTATCTAAGTGCCAGATATCATCGACATATTCCTGAATTGTACGGTCAGATGAGAACTTGCCACATCCTGCTGTATTGGTCATCGCCATCTTAGCCCATCCTTTTGTATCTCTATATGCTTCTTCTACTTTCTTCTGAGCTTCTGCATATGAACGGAAGTCTTTTAAGATGAAGTACATATCTGCCTGGCTTCCTGTATCACCAAACAACAGACTCTGGTACAGATCTTTGTAAAGTTCTGGATCACCATTTGCATATGTTCCATCTACCAACTGATCTAAGACTTCATGGATGTCTTTATCATTCTGGTAAATCTCATATGGATGATATCCACCGTTATTCTCATAATTGATAACTTCTTCTGAGCTCATACCGAAGATAAATGCATTCTCAGCTCCAACTTCATCAACGATCTCTACATTCGCTCCATCCATTGTTCCAAGTGTTGGTGCACCATTTAACATGAACTTCATGTTACCTGTTCCTGATGCTTCTTTGGATGCTGTTGAAATCTGTTCGCTGACATCTGCTGCCGCAAAGATCCATTCTGCATTGGATACACGATAATCTTCAATAAATACAACTTTTAACTTACCTTTGATGGATGCGTCATTATTTACTTTATCAGCTACAGAGTTGATCAGTTTGATCGTCTGTTTTGCACGAAGGTATCCAGCTGCTGCCTTGGCACCAAAAATAAATGTTCTTGGGTAGAACTTCATATTTGGATTCTTCTTTAACTGATTATACAGATACATCACATGTAAAATATTCATCAGCTGACGTTTGTATTCATGAAGTCGTTTTACCTGTACATCAAAGATGGATGTTGGATCAACTTCTACGCCATTGTGTTCTAAGATATATTTTGCAAGACGTTTTTTATTCTGCAGTTTGATATCCATAAATTCTCTCTGAGCTTTTGGATCATCCACATATTTCTTCAGTCCTGACATTAAAGAAAGGTCTGTTGCCCATGTGTCTGTTCCAAGTTTCTTTGTTACCCAATCTGCAAGTAATGGGTTTCCATGCATTAAGAAACGTCTCTGTGTGATTCCATTTGTCTTGTTGTTGAATTTCTCTGGCATCATCTGATAGAAATCTTTTAATTCCTGATTCTTTAAGATTTCTGTATGAAGTTTTGCAACACCATTGACAGAATATCCTGCTGCGATCGCCATATGTGCCATACGTACCTGTCCATCCCAAAGGATCGCCATCTTCTTGACTTTCTCTTCGTTTCCTGGATACATCTCACGGATCTTGTTTACGAAACGACGGTCGATTTCTTCTACGATCTGGTATACTCTAGGAAGTAATTTTGAGAATAAGTCGATTGGCCATTTCTCTAACGCTTCTGCCATGATCGTATGATTTGTGTATGCACAAGTCTTTGTTGTAACTTCCCATGCTTCATCCCATCCAAGACCTTCTTCATCCATTAAGATTCTCATAAGTTCTGCAACAGATACTGTTGGATGAGTATCGTTCATCTGGATCGTCATCTTCTCGTAAAGTTTTGTAATGTCATCGTGGTTTTTCTTATATTTGGCTACTGCTGCCTGTAAACTTGCAGATACAAAGAAATACTGCTGTTTTAAACGAAGCTCTTTTCCTTCGTAGTGATTATCGTTTGGATATAATACTTCTACGATGTTCTTTGCAAGGTTCTTCTGTTCTACTGCTTTGTCATATTCACCTTTATCAAAAGAATCCAGCTGGAAGTCAGTGATCGCTTCTGCATCCCAGATCCTTAATGTATTAACGATATGATTTCCATATCCTACGATCGGATAGTCAAATGGGACTGCCATAACTGACTGATAGTTCTCCTGAATGAAGTTGGTTCTTCCAGTTGCTTCATCATATTCTGTACGGATATTTCCACCGAAACGTACTTCTTTGGCATATTCCGGACGTTTTAATTCAAATGGATTTCCATTCTTTAACCATTCATCTGGTACTTCTATCTGATATCCGTCTTTGATCTTCTGTTTGAACATTCCGTATTGATAGCGGATTCCGCATCCATATGCTGCATATCCAAGTGTTGCCAATGAATCAAGGAAACATGCTGCTAATCTTCCAAGACCACCATTACCAAGTGCTGGGTCTGGTTCCTGGTCTTCAACGGCATTCAGATCTACGCCTAATTCATCGAGTGCTTCTTTCACTTCTCCATACATACTCATGTTAATGAGGTTATTTCCAAGTGCTCTTCCCATCAGGAATTCCATGGACATATAATATAAAATCTTTGGGTCTTTCTCTTCGTAGGTCTTCTGAGTATCCATCCAGTCCTCAATGATCCACTCTTTCAGGGCATAAGCCACAGCCTGATAAATCTGCTGCTGGGATGCATTATCAAGCTCAACTCTGAACTGAGTCTTTAGATTATTGAGTACTTCCTGTTTAAACAGTTTCTTATCAAATCTTTCTGTTTTCATGATTGTCTCTTCCCCTTTCGTGTTCCCAGTGTGTTATTAATTTTATCATATAAATTGGAAATATGATACAAAAATTACAAATATCATTTGTATTTTTTTTCGTAAGTTCTTCTAATTATACAAACTAGCTGCCACGCATAATTTTCCATATCCAATTTCATTGTTTGGATAGTCCAAAAATCCATTCATTTTCCTTGCACCTTTATGAAAATAAGCTTTGATCCGCTCTCCATACAAATAAGGATCATTTTTCTTATGATCCCCATTCCATCAAAAGAGCTGCCGCTCCTGTGACAAATGGCGTTGCCATTGACGTCCCGGACAAACTGTTTTCACCGCCTCCCGGTGCTGCTGCCAAAATTCCAACTCCAGGTGCCACAAGATCTGGTTTCTTTACACCATATCTTTGATCACCCCGCCCCGAAAAATCTGCATAGGACTGATATCTGACATCATACGCACCTGCTGAGATCACTTTTTCTGCAGTTGATGGGATTGTTAAAGTAAACTCTTTATCTGGCTCTAAAAATCTAGTTTCCTGATTACTTCCTAAGGATACCGGAAGCCACATCTGATATTCCCCATTTCTGATATTTCGTGGAATCAATGTAAGATTCCATTGTCCACTCTCTATATGATTTCCTTCCTGCACAATAAAACTAAGGAATATTTCCTGCCTTACATTGTACGGTGTTGGATAACCATTGTATACAAAGACGATCGTATTTCCATATGCATATTGTGACTTTCCCTGTTTATCTGTGATCTCATAAGATATTCCCGATGGAGATTCCAGCTGTATTCTTAACTCATCCACGAAATCTTTCCATATCTGGAGATTTAGATTCTGCTCAATGGTGCAATATCCAATAAGATTTTTTGTTCTTCTTTGATCAGCTTTCCTTGTTTATGCTTTCCACTATTTCCCTCATTTCCTGTTCCAATGCAGATCGTACATTTCCATTGCTGTGCGATCTGTGATATAAATCTTTCTAACAAGGAATTTCCTCTGTGATCTCCATAATTATGTCCATAACTGATATTGACCGCAACCGGCCGTCCTGCCTGTGATGCTTCATTGATCACATATTGTAATGCTGTCATCAATTGTGTCGTCCTTGGGAAACCTTTTTCTCTCGTATCTCCCAATTTCACAACGATCAGTTCTGCCTCTGGTGCAACCCCGTTTATCCCGGCACAGATTGAAGCTACATGTGTTCCATGCCCAGATCGATCTCTGCTCCGAAAATCGTATCTTCCACTTTCTGAGTGCAATACTTTATTGATTTCTTCTTTTGTATAGAGATTTCCGTTAAGAAATGGTTTAGGCGGACTTCCTTTGACCGTTTGATCCCATAGTGCATAAATCTTAGTATCTCCATTTTCATCTATAAAATCCGGGTGAAAAATATCAATCCCTGTATCGATCACAGCGACAAAAACACCTCTTCCAGTCAATGAAAGAGGTGGATTCTTGACCGACAACATACAAGATGCGGCTATCGATGGCTGTCGACTTAATAATAGATTTTTCGGTTTTTCTATATAAATAACTTGTTCATTTGCCCCAAATGCTTCCAACTCGTCTTCTTTTATATAGGCGATCGCATAACCCATACTCAACGGTTCGATCCTCGTTGTGTCTGACCATCTGATCGTATCAAGTGTGCCTGCGTAGCGAAATATGATCTCCCACTGATCCGTTTCTTTATCGTATCCTGCATCTAAATCTTTGGATCTCTCCCGTTCTTCTTCGCTAAGATCCAGAGCAAGATTTAATTGATTTTCAAACTTTTCATCCTGTTCCATACGATACCTGCACACTTTCGTTTTTCTTATCTTATGCAAAATCTGTGAGGTTTATTCTTAGATTGCTCATATCTCTTTTTTGCAGTATTTCCATACGGATGCACAAATTCCGTAAACAGAAGATGCTGTCATGATCCCTGCCGCAACCGCCACTGCGATCAGCAATGTTTTTTGCCCATATAAATAAAATAAATGCCACTGTTTTGCCAAGACATAATTCATCGTATAGTATAAATTTCCACCTGGTACTAATGGAATGATTCCCGTGATCAAAAATACTGTTACAGGAGTTTTTAAGATCCTTGCCATTGTTTCTGCATAAATCGTCGCAACTGCGGCCGCTGCCAGATTCGCCACAAATGTACTTGGCATCTCATTCCACACGATAAGATAGGCGATCCATGATACCATCCCAGAAATCCCAGCCATACAAAGTTTTTTCCCTCGAAGATTATAAAGTACTGCAAATCCAAAACTTCCGACAAAACTTGCCAGTACCTGTATGATCTCTGCTTTCATTTATAACACACCTCCTAAGAACATCAATGCCATAAAAGAACCTGCTGCAAGGAATACAGCTAACAGTATCGATTCACAGACTCTTAAGATTCCTGACATCATGTCTCCACCGATCATATCCCGAAGTGCATTAACAAATGCAACTCCAGGAACCAACAGCATGATATTACCGATGATGATCTTTCCATAATCCTCCGTCAGTCCGAATTTTGCACTGATATATGCAAATGCTGCAACAAAAAATGATAATAGAAGTTTAATACCATTTCGTTGGGTGCTAAGATCTTAATATATCTTGCAAGAACCGCGACAAATGCCCCTGCGATCATTGCTATGATTCCTTCTGTAATGCCACCTCCATAAAATGAAGTCCATGCTGCTGCAATGACCGCTGATGTAAGAACTTCCTCTGTAAAAACGACGACTTTTCCCTTTTTAATCTCTGAAATCTTTCGTTTTACTTCCTCTTCTTCCGGAAGTTCTTTGCACATATATCTTGATAACTGATTTAACTCATCCAGTTTGGTAAAGTCTGTCTTATATGACCTGATACGCTTTGTCTGCGTTAAGATTTCTCCTTTTTCATCTTCGATCGTTGTTACAATACTTGATGTGATAGAAAATACATTGGCTTCTTTTGCTCCATACGCCTTGCAGATTCTTGAAATCGTATCTTCTACCCTTGAAACACCTGCTCCTGACACTAGCATGCATTCTCCGATCTCCATTGCGTATTTTAATACTTTTTCATTTCCATAACATCTATCTCCTGCTATCTATTGTATCGAAATTGACTGTATTGTAACACAAAAGAAACCCTTGTGCTATGATCACACAAGGATTTCATGTAAAATTCATGTTTTGTTTACATTTCTTCGAGATGAAAGAAGATTAATGCTATTAATCATCAATCTTATGTGTCCAAGCAACCGCCAATGCACCTGCACCAATATGACATGCAACACTTAAAGATAACGGATCTTGCTGGAATTCCATTCCTGGAAATTCTGCCATCAGTTCTTCTTTCCATTTGAGCGCTGCCTCTTCATCTTTTGTATATGCAGACTGAAGATATGCGTGTTTACCAAAATCTCCATCTTGGAAACGCTCTTCTAACTCTTTTCTTACTGCTGCGATCATCTTTTTCTTTGCCTGTTTGACACCTCTTGTCTTCGCAAATGCATCCAGCTTCTCGCCATGGATCTGTAAAACTGGTTTGATTCCAAGCACTGTACCGATGGCTGCTCCTGCTGCTGTAACACGTCCGCCTTTCTTCAGATACTTAACGTATCTACATGATATAGATTCGGAATCTAATTTGTCTGCTTCTAAGATGTCTTTGATCTCTTTGGCTGACTTTCCTTCTTCCGCTAATTTGGCCGCATCTAAGACAGACTGTCTCTGTGTGACAGAAATCCTCTGGTTATCTACAACCTGAACTTTTCCATCGTAATCATCTGCTAACATTGCCGCTGTCGCACAGGAACTGCTTAATCCACTGGACATCGCGATGTGCACGATCTCATCATGGTCTTCTAATAACTTCTCCCACAGATCCAACACATCTCCAGGTGCAGGCTGAGATGTTTTAATATCTTCATCTTCGTTTAACTTCTGATAAAATTCATCCTGTGTTAATGTAATATCTTCAAAATATAATTCTTCATTAATATAAAATGGCATTGGAATCACTGAGATTCCTAATTCTTTACCTTCTTTTTGAGTAATTCCGCTGTTACTATCTGTTACGATCGCAATCTTGCCCATTCTTCTAATCCCTTTCTTTAAATTTCCTATCGATATATCTGTTTTTTGCCTTTATCTCACATCATAACAGAGATTCATAGATATCGTCAAAGGTTTTCCCATCATATTTGGAAAAAATACATAACTATTTTGTGATTTCCTGCAAAAATCTTGCTATCGGAAATCCTACAACATTGTAGTAATCTCCTTCGATCCCTTTGATAAAGACAGCTGCTTTTCCTTGAATTCCATAAGATCCAGCCTTATCCATAGGTTCTCCAGTCTTGATATAATGATCGATCTGCTTATCACTGATCTCATAAAATGTAACTTTTGTTTCTTCATAAAATGTTTTTGTTTTTCCATCTTCGATGACGCAAACTCCTGTATACACTTCATGTGTCTGTCCACTTAACATCGTAAGCATTCTTTTGGCGTCCGCTTCGTCTGCTGGTTTCCCAAGAATCTGCCCCTGATAGGCTACAACAGTATCTGCTCCCACGACCATACTTTGTTTCTCTGATTTCTCATATATGTCTTTCGCTTTAATCGACGCTAATTCCATAACTACTTCATTTGGTGCTGTTTTCGTTGTGATCTCTTGTGCATCGCTTGGCATAACATCAAATTTCAGATCAGCAAGTTCTAAGATTTCTTTTCTTCTTGGGGAAGCAGATGCTAATATAATATGTTTCATTTGTTTTATCCTCTTATTTGGGTTTATTTTACTTAAGTTATCAAATTCTCCTACAGAACAAAAAAGCAGCTTTTCATACACTTTCGCATACAAAAAGCTGTTTTTTCATTCTTAATTAATCTTCAATCTTTTCTTCTAATTTCAGATTGATTCTTCCCATCTTGTCGATCTCTAATACTTTGACAGCTACTTTGTCTCCGATATTCACGACTCTTCGACTTCTCAACTCTTTCATTAGAAAGTTTTGAAATGTGGATCATTCCGTCTTTGTTTGGAGAAAGCTGTACGAATGCACCGAAGTTCATGATCCTTACAACTTCACCTTCGTAAATATCTCCAACATTCAATGGTTCTACGATGGATTTGATGATGCTGATCGCTTTATCGATCATTGCCTGATCTTCACTTAAGATATCAATACGTCCGCTTTCGTCAATATCGATCTTAACACCTGTTTCACCAATGATTCCATTGATCGTTTTACCCTGTTTACCGATAACTTCTGAAATCTTCTCAGGATCGATCGTATACTGGGAGATCTTTGGAGCAAATTCTCCGACGTGATCTCTTGCGGCTGGGATCACTGGGTTCATAACATCATGAAGGATATGTGTTCTTGCTTCTTTTGTTCTTGCAATTGCTTCACGGATGATCTGTTCTGTTAATCCATGAATCTTGATATCCATCTGAATCGCTGTGATACCTTTATCTGTACCTGCTACTTTAAGTCCATATCTCCAAAGAAGTCTTCTAGTCCCTGAATATCTGTTAAGATGATGTAATCGTCATCTCCTTCTCCTGTTACAAGTCCAACAGAGATACCTGCAACTGGAGCTTTCACTGGAACACCTGCTGCCATTAATGACAGAGATGAAGCACAGATACTTCCCTGAGATGTAGATCCGTTAGATTCCATGATCTCTGATACTGTACGGATCGCATATGGGAATTCTTCTTCACTTGGTAATACTGGAACTAACGCACGCTCTGCTAATGCACCATGTCCGATCTCACGACGTCCTGGTCCTCTGCTTGGTCTTGTTTCTCCTACAGAGTAAGAAGGGAAGTTATAGTGATGCATATAACGTTTTGTTGTTTCTGTTACATCGATTCCATCAAGACGCTGTGCTTCAGATAATGATCCAAGTGTTGTCACTGTCATAACCTGAGTCTGTCCTCTCTGGAATAATGCAGATCCGTGAACTCTTGGCAGGCAGTCAACTTCTGCATGAAGTGGACGGATCTGTTTGATATCACGACCATCTGGACGTTTGTGATCTTTTAAGATCATCTTACGGACAGTCTTCTTCTGGAATGCATAAACAGCTTCACCGATCTGTGCTAACCATTCTTCATTCTCAGCATATCTTTCTTCTAATTTCTCTTCGATCGCACGGATATTTGCTTCTCTTGTCTGTTTGTCATCTGTAAATACAGCTTCTTCCATTGCTTCTGGAGTAATGAAAGCTACCATATCATCATACATCTCTGGATCTACGATATGATGCTCGTAGTCGTGTTTTTCTTTTCCACATTCAGCAACAATTGTATCGATGAATTTGATGATCTCCTGGTTCACTTCGTGAGCTTGAAGATTGCTTCTAACATCACATCTTCAGGTACTTCATTCGCACCAGCTTCGATCATGATCACTTTTTCTCTTGTAGATGCAACAGTTAATGCAAGATCAGAAACTTCTTTCTGTGCAGAAGTTGGGTTGATCACAAATTCTCCGTCGATCAGTCCTACCATTGTAGATGCTGTAGGTCCGTCAAATGGGATATCTGAAATTGCTGTTGCGATCGCTGAACCAAGCATTGCTGTAAGTTCTGGGCTGCAATCTGGATCTACAGACATAACTAAGTTGTTTAATGCAACGTCATTTCTGTAGTCTTTTGGAAACAGTGGTCTCATTGGGCGGTCGATTACACGGTCTGTAAGAATTGCATTCTCAGAAGGTTTTCCTTCTCTCTTTAAATATCCACCTGGGATCTTACCTACTGCATATAATTTCTCTTCATACTCTACACTTAATGGGAAGAAATCAATTCCATCTCTTGGCTTTTCAGATGCTGTTGCTGTAGATAATACAACAGTATCACCGTAGTGCATAAATGCTGCACCGTTTGCCTGTGCTGCAACACGTCCAACTTCTACCATCAGTGTACGTCCTGCAAGTTCCATACTAAACTGTTTTGTCATAGTTCGTCTCCTTTATATTTTTTGTCTTAAGGCGCCGAAACAACTGAAAACCGACTACTTGTCTTCCTTCATGTTGTAATAAGCTTTTCAGCAGTCTCGGAAAACGCCTCAGTAACTTAGTTAGTATAGCATGGTTTGTTTAAAAAACCAGATGATTTTTATTTTATTGTCGATTTCATCGAAATTTCCTATGCAATAAAAAACTGCCGCATGACATTCCATGCGGCAGTTTCAATATCTTCATTGATAAGATTATTTTCTTAATCCTAATTTTTCGATTAATGAACGATATCTTTCAACATCTTTGCTCTTTAAGTAAGCTAATAAGTTACGTCTCTTACCAACCATCTTAAGAAGTCCTCTTCTTGAATGATGATCTTTTGGATGCTGATTGAAGTGATCCTGAAGTTCGTTGATTCTAGCTGTTAAGATTGCTACCTGAACCTCTGGTGAACCTGTATCTTTTGCGTCTTTACCGTATTTAGCTACGATTTCTGCTTTCTTTTCTGATGAAATCATTGTGTTTTCCTCCTTAAAATTCTTATATCGCCTGATACCAGGAAAGGGTTGGAGTGCCCAAATCTGAGTATCGGTTTCACTAACTTTTAT
>ENA-OQCS01000512-OQCS01000512.1-human-gut-metagenome-genome-assembly--contig:-NODE-512-length-21594-cov-3.768761_pt1 | contig 21594 bp, 17 predicted proteins | sample MGYA00242757_ERZ504575 | MGnify/ENA primary metagenome ERZ504575 (study PRJEB26092, sample SAMD00036297) | human gut metagenome | host: Homo sapiens | study: EMG produced TPA metagenomics assembly of... | reverse complement strand
CCGGACAGCGAACAAGTATTCGTCTCCATGAGTAAAATCGTTCCACCATGGTGGAAGATTTTTACTCCGCGGTGGAATGATTTTTACCTCATGATGGAACGAATAAATATCAGGCAAGCCGGTCGATACTATATTAGATACCCATATCTATACTGTATTGTAAAAAAGGGACACTCCCTTGTCTGTATGCTTGTTTTTATTCATTAATTTTGCACGACGCAATGCGAATCAAGCAATTGACGCAAACAGATAATTTTAAAATCTCCATTAAAATCAAGATAAAAAATGCAAAATGTTTCCATAAAAGGGTTTATATATGCGGCTCTCTCCTCTGCCACCTTCGGGCTGGCTCCTTTCTTCACCATTTCATTACTCCTTGCGGGCTTCTCCTCTTTCGAAGTATTGGCCTACCGATGGGGAATAGCTTCACTTACCTTGGTCGTTTTCGGCATTATGCTGGGCGAGACATTCCGCATCAGCAGGAAAGACTGGGGAACGGTGTTCATCCTCAGCCTGCTCCGAGCAGCTACCTCCTTCAGTCTGGTCATCGCCTATCAGAACATATCCAGCGGAGTGGCATCCACCATTCATTTCATGTATCCGCTGGCCGTGGCACTGGCCATGATGGGCTTTTTCGGAGAAAAGAGGTCATTCGCCATTCTGTTTGCCGTGTTGGTGTCACTAAGCGGAGCTGGACTTTTGTCATCCGGCAAAATAGACTTTGAAGGAGGAAACACGACCATCGGGCTGATTGCTGCCGGTCTGTCCGTATTCTTTTATGGAGGATATATCGTAGGAGTAAGGAAGAGCCGTGCCGTGCAGATTCCCTCCACTGCATTGACATGCTACGTAATGGGGCTGGGAGCCTTGTTCTTTATTATAGGAGGATATCTGACCGGAGGCATCCGGCTGGCCAATGATACCTACACATGGCTGAATATTCTCGGACTGGCGCTGCCGGCAACAGCTATATCCAACATCACCCTGGTAAAAGCCATTAAATACATAGGGCCTACACTGACTTCCATTTTCGGGGCCTTGGAACCTCTGACAGCCGTAGTTATCGGTTGCCTGATATTCAATGAAAGCTTCACACCGGGCCAGCGCCATCGGCATGGCGCTGATAATAACGGCCGTTACAGTCGTGGTGGTACACGAAAAGAAAAAGGAGAGTGAGAGTTGATTGTCCTTATTTCGCTTTTTTATAATCCGCGATGAAACCCTCCATCATCCACTTGGCCAAAGCCTGGCGGTTCGAACTGATTACAAAACGGCGCTGGTCAAAAGTGTTCTGGATATTTCCCAGTTCCACGAATACGGAAGCGGGAGAAGTGTTGGCCAACACATAGAGATTGCGTGCGCTGACAGTTCCGGTAAACCCACGGTTGGGCTGGTGCTTGTCATATTTCGATTCGAAAGTTCTTCATGGTCTTAGCCAGACGCTTGCTGTCGGGCTTGTTTTTGGAGTGGTAAAAGAATACATCGGTCTGATGGCTCTTGCTACGGCTGTCCACATGAAGAAAAACGGCACGGCAGTATTTATAGTTCTTACGGTCCTTCTTGTAAAGCTCATTGATTTTGGCACAACGTTGCTGGAGGCGCGCTACTTGGTTCAAGGGTATGGAAGCTCCCATGCACGTCTCACGTTTGCTGTTGGAAAGGTATTTGCCATCACGGATTCCGTCTTTGGCATCCTGGATAATGATACGGACTTCCGCCCCCTCCTGCATCAGGTTACGGGCAAGACGCAAAGCTACATCATAGGCATACTCGTCTTCATGCAGTTCTATTTTGCCGATTCTGCCGATAGCTCCGGGGTCGGGGCCTCCATGTCCGCTCACTACATAAAAACAAGCGCCCTGCAAACGGTTGGATGTCACTTTTACATCGGCAAGCGCTTTCCCGAACAAAGGTTCATTGATTGCCCTTTTTCTATTACCGGCCGGTTTGGAGGCAGAACTGTCTGTCGCACCTTCTTTTCCGCCATCCACGGAGTTTCCTCCATTCCGCAATGGTGGCAGTACATACTTCACTCCCAGTCGTAATTCTTCTTTCCCTTTAAGGCGTTTCTTGTTCAGCTCCAAAAACTCCTTATAATAGGCTCTCCCCGGGCGCTTGTTACGTTCCAGGAAAACAGAGATTCCTTCTCCACGTCTCGGACTATCCCGCTCTTCCTGAGCCGAAGCATTAAAAGCAAACAAAGTACAAAAGAAGATGGTCAGTAAACAAAATATGCGTTTCATATTCCAATTATTCATCATTTATTCGGTTCGCTACAAATTTCCAGCCGCTAATTTATAGCATTTTACCATACTTAAGCACAAAATTATAATTTTTCCCTACTTTTGCGACAACTTACGCGATAATAGATAAGAAACTTTTAAAACAGATAACATTATGGCAAAGCAATTCAAGCCGGAGACGCTGTGCGTACAAGCCGGATGGACTCCTAAAAAGGGCGAGCCCCGTGTACTCCCCATCTATCAAAGTACAACTTTCAAATATGATACCAGCGAACAGATGGCACGCTTGTTCGACCTTGAAGACAGCGGCTATTTCTATACCCGCCTGCAGAACCCTACGAACGATGCAGTAGCCGCCAAGATTGCCGCCCTCGAAGGTGGTGTGGCCGCTATGCTGACATCCAGCGGACAAGCAGCCAACTTCTATGCCATTTTCAATATCTGCCAGGCAGGAGACCATTTTGTTTGCTCCTCTACCATCTATGGCGGAACATTCAACCTCTTCGGAGTAACTTTGAAGAAATTGGGCATCGACGTCACTTTCGTCAACCCAGATGCCAGCGAGAAAGAAATTTCCGCTGCTTTCCGCCCCAATACCAAGGCCCTATTCGGCGAAACCATCTCCAACCCTACGCTCGAAGTGCTCGATATAGAGAAGTTTGCACGCATTGCCCACAGCCACGGCGTGCCCTTGATTGTGGACAACACCTTCCCTACCCCTATCAACTGCCGCCCGTTTGAGTGGGGTGCCGACATCGTAGTACACTCTACTACCAAATACATGGACGGACATGCCACCAGTGTAGGTGGAGCCATTGTAGACAGCGGTAACTTCGATTGGGATGCACACGCCGACAAATTCCCCGGACTGTGCACACCGGACGAGTCTTACCACGGACTGACTTATACGAAAGCCTTCGGCAAAATGGCTTACATCACCAAGGCTACAGCCCAACTGATGCGCGACCTGGGCAGCATCCAGTCTCCACAAAACGCATTCCTACTGAACCTGGGTCTGGAAACACTGCACCTGCGTATGCCCCAACATTGCAAGAATGCACAAGCGGTAGCCGAGTATCTTGCCCAGAACGATAAAGTGGCTTGGGTGAATTATTGTGGTCTGCCGGGCGACAAATACTACGAGCAGGCACAGAAGTACATGCCGAACGGCTCTTGCGGCGTTGTCACCTTCGGCTTGAAGGGCGGACGGGAAGAGTCTATCAAGTTTATGGATTCACTGAAACTGGCGGCCATCGTGACTCATGTGGCCGATGCACGTACTTGCGTGCTGCACCCAGCCAGCCATACACACCGCCAGTTGACAGACGAGCAGCTGATGGAGCAGGTGTACGCCCCGACCTGATTCGCTTCTCGGTAGGTATAGAGAATGCAGAGGATATTATTGCCGACATCGAACAAGCGCTGAACGCCTAAAGGAATAAACAAAAGGGAGTGCATTTTCGGACAATGCACTCCCTTTTCATTTCAATATTCTCTATTACTCAACATTCAATATAATCGTCAAACTTTCCTTGCCTTGGTAGAAGGTCTTTGCTTTCACTACCAGGGAACCACACTTCACCGGTTCTTTCCATAAGGTTGACTGGGCAGTAGGTTCCGAACCATCAGTTGTGTAACGTACTTCAGCACCATCAATGGCCACATTAGCATACAGATTTCCATCTTTTACCAATAATCCCGGCTGAGGCAAGCGGAAGTTAATCCCATTCTTTGCCCAATAAGGCATTTCACTCTTGCTGATTTTCTCATAATAAAGTGCCAAAGCCTGATTGAAAGCCTGCTGCTCCCGCACGCCGGACAGGTTTTCCCATACCGGATGAGCATTCCAGCCACGTTCTGCCAGCTAAGATTTTCGGGAAGAGAAGATATTCCACGCCATCAAAACTACGGATAGTTTCGGCAAACAATTGCCCTTGTACACCCATAATATGCTTCTTGCCTATCTCTGTCAAAGCAGTCTTCCCCTTTTCCGCATTATTCAAATCAATGGGATTGCCTGCCATATCCACACGCAGCGAACGATAAATGCTGAAAGGAAGCATAGAGAAAGAGACAGACTCATCCACATAACCTCCCCAATCGAGTCCACGCTCGTCCGGATGACCATTGTAAGCCATATCCATATAGAAATTGCCCACGTTGCAAAGGATGACCGGGTAACCGTTATTGGCTGTCTGATAAACCACTTCATCAGAGCCCGGTACAGTATTCCAGCAATACACACCGGCAGCCTGGCCCCTCAACTGTTGATGAGCCTCTTCGGTATGCCCCAAAGCAACTTCCTGCCAACCACTGAATTTCAGTCCGTTCTTCTGCATCACATCCGCCATTTGCGTAATGAAATACTCCGACAAATCATGAGCTTTCGTCATGCCTTTTTCCTTCATCAGTTCCTGGCATTTCGGGGAGCCCATCCACACACCGCGAGGCACTTCGTCACCACCCAAATGCACTGTGTACAGTGAAAGACCAGCTTCCTGATACATCGCATTAAGTTCCTGAATCACCTTCTCCATAAAACGGTAGGTAGAAGGCAAGGCGACATTCATCACATTGTCCGTATAATATTGTACAGAAACATAACGTGAAGTATCTTCCGGTTCACTCAACATATATTCTGTAGCTTTCCCCGGATCAGTTTCAAAATATTTGTTATAGCGTGCCTTCATGGAGACAATGGCAGCGCGGGCATGCCCGGAGATTCTATTTCCGGAACAATGCGGACATGTCTTTCGGCAGCATACTTCAGCAAATCAATAAATTCCTCGCGGCTATAATATCCATTGCTACAGTCTTTGCATCAGGGTCATAGCCACCGTCATAACATGGGTAGAGGCACTGGCTTTCGTCAGTGGTATGCCCGCGACGGCTACCCACAGCAGTCAGTTCCTCCAAACCAGGAATCTCCAAACGCCAGGCTTCATCATCACAAAAATGGAAATGCAGGACATTCAATTTATAAGATGCAAAATATCCACCAGTTTCTTCAAGTTCTCCGGAGCGGTGAAATTACGGGCAATATCTATCATTTGTCCACGATATGCCAAGTCCGGATAATCCCGAATGGAGACTGCTCCAGCAAATAAGGTGTCTGCTTGTCCTTCAACATTGACAAAAGTGTCCGTGTACCATTAAAGATGCCATGAGGAGTGGCAGCACTGATTTTTATCAGGTTGTCATCTATATTGATAGTATAATATTCATCATTTACAGCCTCCTTCCTATCAAGCAGTTCTTCCAGCACAATCTTCACGGAAGCATTTCCGACAACTTCCAAACCATACAAACCTGTCAGTTTCTCTTTCAGCAACTTGGCTTCACCGGCAAAGTTCTCCGGAAATGCCAAAGCTACCTTACCTTCCAATACGACATTATCGCCTTCAATGGTACCGCTTTCTTTACAGACGGAAGAATGTCTGACTGCACCAAAGCAGGAGCACCAGCCAAGCGAAGATTGGATTCATAAATCTTAGTCGCATCCGGATAGCCGCTCATTGACTCGGGAGAAGGAAGCGGCAGCGCCTTCAAAGCCACGGGCAACGGACTGCCCTCTTTACCATCCACAGTCTCCACCCAATAAGTTCCTTCCGGTACATGGGAGTTCCGGTCCAGCTTGTAAGTGCAAAGGAAAGTGATCCGCATGGAATCACCGGGAGCCAGCGGAGCAAATTCGTCTGTCGGATACATTTTGAAAAAATTACCGTTCACTACCTCTACCTTCACTTCAGAGGCTCCTTCCTGCTTCACCCCTCGGGGAAGCTGTGATAGTAAATCGTCCAGTTCTTTTTTAGAGGTTTTTGAGAGATATTCTTGAGAATAAAGGTATTCTCATAATATCCGGGTTCGATGTCACTTGCACCCATTTCCCAGGTCAGAGCAACCGGTGCCTTAGGTTCATTACTCGTTTTACATCCAGCAAATAGTGCCATTACACAAAATAATAATCCTGCCAGAGGAAGTTTCAAAATTCTCATGCAACTCATGTGTTAAGTTAATAAATGGGGGTAATCTCTAAAATCTGATGCCAAAAATAAGCATTTTAAGCTAATTAACTGATAAAAGTAATAGATTTTATTGACAGCGAGCTACAATTTAGAACTTTTATACCTACATTTGCAGCCAAATTATAACCAATTTAACTATTCTACCATGGCTAAAATAACCAAAGAAGCAGCCTTGCTCTACCATTCGCAAGGCAAACCGGGTAAGATTGAAGTAGTACCCACCAAGCCTTACAGTACACAAACCGATCTTTCTCTCGCCTACTCTCCGGGCGTTGCAGAACCGTGCCTCGAAATTGAGAAAAACCCGCAAGATGCATATAAATATACAGCAAAAGGCAATCTGGTAGCTGTCATCTCCAACGGAACCGCCGTGCTCGGCCTGGGCGATATTGGCGCCCTCAGCGGCAAACCCGTCATGGAGGGTAAAGGTCTGTTGTTCAAAATTTATGCCGGTATCGACGTATTCGACATCGAAGTAAATGAAAAAGACCCCGACAAGTTCATCGAAGCTGTCAAGGCTATTGCCCCAACATTCGGAGGTATCAACTTGGAAGACATCAAAGCACCCGAATGTTTCGAAATAGAACGCCGCCTGAAAGAGGAATTGGACATCCCCGTGATGCACGACGACCAGCACGGCACCGCCATCATCTCCAGCGCAGGATTGCTGAACGCCCTGGAAGTGGCAGGCAAGAAGATAGAGGAAGTGAAAATCGTCGTAAACGGTGCCGGGGCTTCCGCCACCTCATGTACCAAACTGTATGAAGCGCTCGGTGCACGCCGTGAGAATATCCTGATGCTGGACAGTAAGGGAGTCATCACCAGCGACCGCGAGAATCTGACCGAGCAGAAACGTTACTTTGCCACCGACCGTCGCGATGTACATACTCTGGCAGAAGCATCAAAGGCGCCGATGTATTCCTTGGACTGTCAAAAGGTAATGTGTTGACCCAGGACATGGTTCGCAGCATGGCAGACCATCCCATCGTGTTTGCCCTTGCCAACCCTACTCCGGAAATCTCTTACGAAGACGCCATGGCAGCACGTCCGGACGTACTGATGTCCACCGGTCGTTCCGACTATCCTAACCAGATTAATAATGTAATCGGTTTCCCCTACATCTTCCGCGGTGCCCTCGACACGCAGGCAAAAGCCATCAACGAAACAATGAAAATTGCTGCCGTACACGCCATTGCCAACCTTGCCAAGCAGCCCGTGCCTGATGTGGTGAACGAGGCATACCACGTAAACAACTTCACTTTTGGTCCCGAATACTTCATCCCGAAACCGGTTGACCCGCGCCTCATCACCGAAGTGTCCTGCGCTGTGGCCAAAGCTGCCATGGAAAGCGGTGTAGCCCGCAAAGACATCGAAGATTGGGATGCCTACCGCCTGCAACTGCGTGAGCTGATGGGTTACGAGAGCAAACTGACCCGCCAGCTCTACGACACCGCCCGCCGCAACCCGCAACGTGTGGTATTTGCCGAAGGCATCCACCCAATATGCTGAAAGCTGCTGTGGAAGCCAAGGCTGAAGGTATCTGCCATCCTATAATATTGGGCAACGACGAAGCCATCGAGAAGCTGGCAAAAGAACTAGACCTTAGCCTTGAAGGTATTGAGATAGTAAATCTGCGCCATCCGGGTGAAGCGCCGCGCCGTGAACGCTATGCCCGCATTCTATCTGAAAAACGTGCCCGCGAAGGCGTCACTTACGAAGAAGCCAACGACAAAATGTTCGAACGTAACTACTTTGGTATGATGATGGTGGAGACGGGTGAAGCAGACGCTTTCATCACAGGCCTTTACACCAAATACAGCAATACCATCAAGGTCGCCAAGGAAGTCATCGGCATCCGTCCAGAATACAAACATTTCGGCACCATGCATATTCTGAACTCCAAGAAAGGCACATACTTCCTGGCAGATACGCTGATTAACCGTCATCCCAATGCCGAAACGCTGATTGACATTGCCAAGCTGTCGGAATATACCGTCCGCTTCTTCAATCATACACCGGTAATGGGCATGTTGAGTTACTCCAACTTCGGTGCGGATAAGGAAGGAAGTCCGGTAAGTGTACACGAAGCAGTGGATTATATGCAACAAAACTATCCTGACCTTGCCATTGACGGAGAAATGCAGGTGAATTTCGCCATGAACCGCGAAATGCGTGATGCCAAGTACCCGTTTACACGCCTGAAAGGAAAAGACGTAAACACACTGATTTTCCCGAACTTGAGTTCTGCAAACTCTGCTTACAAACTGTTGCAGGCCATGGATACAGATGCCGAACTGATTGGTCCTATCCAAATGGGATTGAACAAGCCTATCCACTTTACCGATTTTGAGAGCTCTGTGCGCGATATCGTTAACATCACTGCAGTAGCAGTTATCGATGCTATCGTAGACAAAAAGAAGGCAGTCAAATGAGACGACCGTTATCAAAATTCCAAATAGTTTGCATTGTGCTGCTTTGGGCAGCACTTTGCTACATTGTTTTGATATCTATCGAACGAATTGACGGTCCAATCATTCTAACGCTTGCCATTTCGGCGGCTTTAGTATTTATTCCCGTCATAAAGTCTCTAAAAAGAGGATAAATAATATCTTTTTATTCCATTTTGCGGTATAAAACAATAAAATTGTTGTTTTATACCGCATTTTCTTTATAAAATGTTTGCTCGTTTCATTTTTATGTGTACTTTTGCAACCGCAATGAGAGGAAAAGGAAACAAACCGAAAATCGAATTGTTTTAGGTAACATATAGTAGCAACCAATAAAAGAAATAGATTATGAATGCAGCTAAGGTATTAGAAGACCTGAAAAGACGGTTCCCCAACGAACCGGAGTATCATCAAGCAGTAGAAGAAGTTCTTTCTACGATTGAAGAAGAGTATAACAAGCATCCGGAGTTTGACAAAGCCAATCTGATTGAACGTCTTTGCATCCCCGATCGCGTTTACCAATTCCGTGTTACTTGGGTAGACGATAAAGGTAACGTACAAACCAACATGGGCTATCGTGTGCAGCACAACAACGCTATCGGCCCTTATAAAGGCGGTGTTCGTTTCCACGCTTCTGTAAACCTGAGCATCCTGAAATTCCTTGCTTTCGAGCAGACATTTAAAAACTCATTGACAACTCTGCCCATGGGTGGCGGTAAAGGCGGTTCGGACTTCTCTCCGCGCGGCAAGTCGAATGCTGAGGTTATGCGTTTCGTTCAGGCTTTCATGCTGGAGTTGTGGCGTCATATCGGTCCTGAAACAGACGTACCTGCCGGTGATATCGGTGTAGGTGGTCGCGAAGTAGGTTTCATGTTCGGTATGTATAAGAAGCTGGCTCATGAATTTACGGGTACTTTCACCGGTAAGGGCCGTGAGTTCGGCGGTTCGCTGATTCGTCCGGAAGCTACCGGCTACGGTAACATCTACTTCTTGATGGAAATGTTGAAGACTAAGGGTACTGACCTGAAAGGCAAAACTTGTCTGATTTCCGGTTCCGGTAACGTAGCTCAATATACGGCCGAGAAAGTATTGGAATTGGGTGGTAAGGTATTGACCATGTCTGATTCTGACGGTTATGTATACGATCCGGACGGCATTGACCGCGAAAAGTTGGATTACATCATGGAACTGAAAAACCTCTATCGTGGACGTATCCGCGAATATGCTGAACAATATCCGGGTGTGAAATATGTGGAAGGAGCCAAGCCTTGGGGCGAAAAGGCTGATATCGCTTTGCCTTCTGCCACTCAGAATGAATTGAATGGCGACCATGCCCGTCAGTTGATAGCTAATGGGGTAATGGCAGTATCCGAAGGCGCCAACATGCCCTCTACACCGGAAGCCATCAAAGTATTTCAGGATGCAAAGATTCTGTATGCTCCGGGTAAGGCAGCCAATGCTGGCGGTGTATCAGTATCTGGTCTCGAAATGACTCAGAACTCCATCAAGTTGAGCTGGAGTGCAGAGGAAGTGGACGAGAAACTGAAGAGCATTATGAAGAACATTCACGAAGCTTGCGTGCAATATGGTACAGAAGCCGACGGTTATGTAAATTACGTGAAGGGTGCCAATGTGGCCGGATTTATGAAGGTGGCGAAGGCTATGATGGCACAAGGGATTCTGTAAGAATAAAAGCCATAGTTGTTATGAAGAAAGGCGAAGGGAGTTGCACCTCTTCGCCTTTCTTCATAATAGCAACCTATTCAGTAGGGACATATTAAGAATTTCCTTGTCTTTCCCTCATTTTTTATTCGGTTTCGGGCTCATCCATAATTCTAACAACCCTCCATTAGCAAACACATCGTGAGAAAACCAGAATACATCATGATTTTTCACATAATTAAAACTTCAGTACCCCCTTAATCGGATAGTGATCAGAAATAAAAGTTTTTCCTGCATATTTTTCTCGAATTGTAACGTATTCCGTACACATTTTAAACCCTTTATAATAAATATAATCTATAATGGAGCTACGGGTCCCCCATCCATTGAAAGTACCAAAAGAATCCGTTTTTTTAGCAGAAGTTCTAGCATCTATCATTTTTTCATTCAGTTTTTGTATGGAAGAATCTGTATGCTCCATATTAAAATCTCCGGTCAAAATTAATGGAAAATTATCAGGATTAATCTTCTGTATCTTTTCTAAGATGAGATTCAGACCTTCCTTCCGTGCCACTCTTCCGACATGGTCCAAATGAGTATTAACGTAATAAAATTTCTCCATTGTCTTTTTTATCCTTCAAAAGTGCCCATGTAGCAGTACGGGTACATGCAGCATCCCATCCTATAGAAGGAATTTCAGGAGTTGAAGAAAGCCAAAAATTACCCCACTCCAACAATTCTATTTTTTTCTTATTATACATTATTGAAGCATGCTCTCCGTCGTGCTTACCATCAATGCGTCCAACACCTACAGCCTCATAGTTCGTGCAATTCTCAAGAATAAACGCCAGCTGAAAATCCAAAGCTTCCTGAACTCCCAAAATATCGGGTTTATGCTTTTTAATCATTTTTATAGTAGCTGGCTTTCTGAATTCCCATGCATTAACACCGTCCTCTGCCGTACCATACCGCATATTATAAGAAATAACAGTAAGTTGTGAACTATTTTTCCCCCTTTTTGCAGAAACGAACTGAGGTAACATAAGGGTAATTACCATAAAAATAAAAAAGGACTGTTTCATATTAATATCTATAAAAGAGATGAGAGTGTAAAAAACCAGACCAAACAATGTGCTTATCAAGGTTCCAATACACTCTCATCCAGATTATTACTAATTACGTGCTATAGTTGTGATTTCTTTAATTGTTGTATAGTTATAACGATTGGTACCGCTAAAGCTTTTTGTAGTACGAGCACCTACACGCAAAAAGAATTTACGCGAATAATCAGGGAATTGTCCTTTTGTCTTAATAGTAATTTCTTTACCTAAAACATCGGTTAAAGCTGCCCCTAACAACTGAGTAGAAAAACGCGGACTGAAGCTGAAATCTCCGACATAACTCGTTTCGCTCACAAATAGCCAAGCTTCGGTAAGCGGTTGTTGGTAATCCGGATTATTTGTACCACGAGTAATTATAACCTTCACCTCCACAGTACCATCTGCATTGACCTGAGGTTCGCCTACCCATTTCACGCGCAACAGCGGCTCAATCTCATAAGTTTTCTCTACAGTACCTTTTATATCAATAATCTCTTCATCCAATGGTACAAAAGCACCTTCAGGAATAATACCATAATTGCCTGCAAATATTTTGGTATTCTGGAAAGTACCATCCTGCATACAATTAAAATCATAAGGTTCCGGAGTATCACTCCAGCTATACTCCATCATACGGATACGAATGCCGGTATTACCAATAGCTGTTTGGAAAGGTTCTTTGGTTTCCTTATCAATAAAAGCACCACGGAAAGTTTCTTCAGGTTCTCCATAATTATCCACATCGCAAGAGGTAAAATTTACCAATAAGCATAAGGACAACAAAATATATGTTAACTTTTTCATAATTGAATGTTTCGTTTCTTATAATTAATAACCTGGATTTTGTTTACAGTTCGGATTCTTGGTGATTTCACCAGTCGGAATCTGCTGATAATAATTACGTGTATCATAAGTATAAGTATATCCATATTCCTGCTCCTTGATATCCATGAAATACTTCATGGCATCTGCTGCAAAGAATGGCTGCAGAGTGCGATATCTGCGTGTAGACTGCTCATCATCAATAATACGCCAACGCTTCAAATCCCAATAAGTTTTATTTTCGAAAGCAAGCTCTTTACGACGCTCTATACGCACTACATCAATTGAAGTTTCTGCAGAAGAAGCAAGCAACGTAGCACCTGCACGTTCACGAATAAGATTCACACAGCGGAAAGCCTCCTCTACATAATTCTTACCGGCATCATCGGTAACACTACCCGCAGCTGCAAGTTCCATAGCCGCCTCGGCACGATTGAGCAATACTTCTGCATAACGGATATCAATCCAATCTGTAACAGACTGATTCCAAGTTGTATTCTTCTGTTCAGGATTCAGATACTTACGAATAAGGAAACCGGAAACCGTACAGCCTATCTCCTGATTCTTCACTGTACCACTTTTCCCTGCACGCTTCATCATTGTACCATCCTTTAACTGAATTGCATTAGCTCCGTATTTTGCGATTCGCGACTGGCCAATTTCAGCAAACTCGTCGCATCGTTAGCATAAGCACTATAATCATCATAAAAGCCATAGGTATCTTCTGAAGGAAGAAGAGGAGAAATTTTATCACCTTCTCCAACCCAAATACCACGACGGATTTCAATGGATTCACCCTTGAACTCGTCACCCGGCAGCAATACAGTAGCACGCAAACGAGGTTCTGCATTCTTGAAAGGTTCCATTGTTGTTTCATACAATTTATAATAACCTTCCGTGTTCATGTTGGCAAAATGCCCATCGGCATCTTTCTCAAAACCTTCAAACATTTCTACAAAATCCAATGTAGGACAAATTTCTGTGTTGCTACCACCGGTAGAGGTTTGCGTAGGCTGTGCAAAACAATCATATGAATGTACACAGTCCGGGTAATCAAAATATTTCACGAAAATATTCTCTTCCGTATCTTTCAAGAAAATATTCACGAAATTAGTATATTGTGCATCTTTATTATTAGTTGCCCAGTCCCCTTTGTAAAGAGCATAACCTCCTTCATCAACAATCTTCGATGCTTCATAAGCCTGTTTAAAATAATCGGCAGCACGATTTGCTGGAATTCCGCAAATACGCGCATCATTATAAACTTCATTCACATCATTATATTTGGCAATACTTCCAGCATAAAGCATAGTACGCGATTTAAAAGCTGCAGCTGCATATTTATTGGCACGTCCTTTTTGGTTCTTTGCAGACAAATGCGCAATAGCGTAGTCCAAATCACTGGAAATAAAATCCCAGACAGCCTCTTCCGAATCACGGAACAATTGTGTTTCAGGAATGCTTACTGTAGCCGGATAATCAATTACTGTGTTAACAATAGGTACACCACCATAACGCTTTACTAATGCAAAATAAGTATAAGCACGAATGAAATACGCTTCGCCCAACAAACTTTCAATTTCAGCAGCAGAATGTGAATCAGCATATTTGGGAAGTGTTTCTATAAAATAGTTCGTTTCACGTATTAAGGCATACGCAGCATCCCAATAGTTTGCTGTTTCAACTTCTGCCCCCTTCGTGTCACGGCTAATAGCTTCACCAGTCAAACAAGAAGGTTGCGCAAAATTAGAACCTCCCGAAAAGAACATGTTTACATGCGAATAGCGGAAGTCTTCTACAGGCAACGTACTATACAAACGGGCCATATAGCTTGTAACCCCCGCCGTACTTCCAAAAATATCATTATCACCAACAATATTCATTGGTGGGATGTCCAGATCTACACAAGAAGTCAATGACCCCATGCATAATGCAAATGCGAAGATATATTTTTTAATTTTCATGTTGATATTCATTTAAAATTTAAGATTTGCTCCAATAGTAACTGTTTTATTTAAAGGATAGTTATATCCATAATTTCCTGACGGGAATTCAGGATCACAATATTTCAATCCGGTAATGGTAAACAAGTTATAACGCTTAAATAAACACGCAGCCCTTGTACACCAATTTTAGTCAACCATGGTTTAGGAAGATTATATCCCACTTCAATCGTTTTTAAACGCAGATAAGCAGCATTTTGCATATTGAATTCTGAATTCCGGTTCGGCAATGAACCAGTGTAAGCATAATGACCGCTAATCCATTTAGTGGCCGGATCATAAGGATCTGCATGACCATCAGCAGGACGCCAACGATCCATAAATTGATCCAAAGCATTTGTATTGGCCCACAATGGATTGTAAAGCAACTCATCATAAGAGATATGGCGTTGGCAGCTCCTTGCAACAACAGACTTACATCAAAACCTTTCCAGCTTGCATTAAACGTCAAACCAAAATTTATCAAAGGACGGTCTCCTGTATTCGTCAAAGGATGTTCGTCCAATTCATTAATCCAACCATCACCGTTCCAATCCTCATAGTTATAATCACCGAGTACAGAACCACGTCCTATATAAATAGAATTGTAATAAATTTGATCCCATGAAGTAAAACGTTCGCCGGCCCCATATCCCCACCAAAGATCTGTAAAACGATCGTTTGAATTTTGTTTCCAATTCAAATAAGAATTACCTTTCCGCGCACCTTCCACATGTTTATTTTCTGAACGGGCATACGCAAAATTTCCTTTTATCTCATAACTGAACTCATTGATGGTATTACGGTGACTTATTTCTATTTCATATCCACGGGTCATATCTCCATTCAGATTCTCTTGTGGCAATGCGGCTCCCACTACTCCCGGAAGACTCGCTGCCCGAGTGGTCAGTAGTCCATCACGATCACGTCGGAAATAATCAACAGTCAATCCCAATAAGCCATCCCATGCTTCCAAATCAAAACCTATATCAAAAGTTTTAGCTTCAATCCATGAGATGCTTTGATTAGCCAATCCCTTTGTTGCAGAAGCATTGACAAATGAGCCATCAAAAATGGCACCGCCCGGCATCGCATATGCTGCCCCACCTACCGGATACGTATAACCATTAAGGAACTGATACGCTAAAGCACCATCGTCTCCCATCTTACCCCAAGAAGCACGTATTTTAAGGTTATTAATGAAATTCAAAAAAGATTCTTTCCAGAACTTTTCTTCAGAGACACGCCATCCCCCTGACACTGAAGGAAACATAGCCCAACGTGAATTTGCAGGGAATTTTGAAGAACCTTCATAACGGAAAGCAAATTCAATAAGATATCTGGACTTATAATCGTAAGCTACACGCCCTACCAATGCTTGATTGGCATTATCAAACAAGGCAGAAGCAGCAGTACTCTGTCCAAATTGCTGGTTATCAGCATTTCCGGCAAATACTTGATCTATAGGAATAGAAAGTTCCTTTTTACCATTAAAGTTATCCCCCTTATAAGTCGATTCCTCAAACAGCAGCATCGCATCAATATTATGCCCATTAAACTCACGAGAGTAATTAGCTTGTACTTGCCATAAAGTATTATCTTTTGAATAGAATGTACGACCTACTTTAGGAGGATCATTACGTGTCCATACCTGATCATCTCGATATGATTTCCAAGTATTTTCAAACTCCTTATTGTCATTCATTATATAATCGTAACTATACAACCCCTTTAGTTCAATCCTTCTACCCAAGGTACATCATAACTCAATGAAAAACTTGACTGAAACCATTTGCTCTTATAAGTTTTATATCCTACAGCATCCTTATCCATCATCGCCACCGGATTCATCAAAGTAGAGTTTGAAGCTGGGTAAAACCGCCATTCTCCTGATAAATGGGATCCATCGGCTGCATCAACCAAAGACCACGAATAATATCATAAGCACCATAATGCGGTGTATTACGCTCATCCATCAAACCTGAAAGATTAACATCCAATTTCAGATTCTTAGTAATATTGGCAGAAAGATTACTACGCATTGTCCATTTATCGTAATTCATATCATCTGTCTGCAAGAAACTTTGTTGCGCTTGATAGCCAACACTCGCATAATAATTTACACGTTCCGTCCCACCTGAAATATTGATGGAATGTTGTGTCTGAGGCGCAGAACCACGTAATACTGCTGATTTCCAATCTGTAGTCTGCGCAGCAGCTATTTCTTCATCAGAATAAGAAGCTCCTCCACCATCTACATTATGACGTCCCTTTTCATTAGCCAATGTCATCCATTCTTGTGAAGTAACCAAGTCTGGGAAATTGGAAGGCATTTGCCAAGTAAAGCTACCCGAATAATTAATTTCCGGTTTCCCTTGCGCACCTTTTTTGGTGGTAATAAGAATCACGCCATTGGCAGCACGCACACCATAGATAGAAGCAGAGGCATCCTTCAAAACAGAAATACTCTCAACATCTTCCGGATCAACGCGTGCCATATTATCGCGAGGAATACCATCAATTATCACCAATGGATTCCCCAGTCCACGAATATCCATCGATGTATTGAAAGCTCCCGGCTCACTTGAATTTTGAACCACACGTAAACCGGCAATCTTACCAGTCAGCATATTCTGTAAACTTTCATTTTTTGTAGAAACAATGTCCTTCGTGTTTACGGCAGATACAGCACCGGTCAATGTCTGTTTCTTTTTCACTCCATAGCCTACCACTACCAGTTCATCAATCAAAACATTGTCACTTTGAAGGATGACATTATAAACCTTCTGTTCTGCCTTGATGGCAATCGTCTGTGACTTATATCCGATAAAACTTACTTTAATCGACGAATTTGGCGTCACCTCTAAAGAAAAGTTTCCATCAACGTCCGTCACACATCCATTTTTTGTCTTGGTATCAATGACAGTGGCGCCAATCACCAGCTCACCGGTGTTGTCCTTTACTGTACCCGATACCTTAAAAGAGTTCCCTTGTGCATACAACGTCACTGTCATGAACGACACCATTGCACACAACCAAACCTTTAAAAGATTCTGTACCACTAACTTTTTCATACTTATTAAATTTAAAATTGCAATTTGATGATTATTCTATTATTACTTTCAACATGATATATTCATAAGGCTTCATCCAAAACATCTCGTCATTAAAAGATCTTAAGGCCTTCTGACGATAATCACATACACTTACTTCACGCGGCCTTATACTACCCCAAACAATGATGAACAAACACTCTGCTTACCCATATTGTGCAGGCAGACAATATACCCCTTTCCATCGTCAGCAGGTTTGATACTGGATAATGCAATACGATGGCGTCCTTTCAACCGAAACAACTGCTCTATATTCTGAGAAGAACGACTGGCTACAGCCACCAATTCCATCTCGCGTTCAGCTCCTCGCTGTTTCAATTTCAGGTCAAGCGGATTACAAGGCTGCAAAGAATAGCGAAACTTCGCTGTGCCTCCTTGTGATGCTTTATAATTAGTCCTCCATGTATTCGTCATTACCCATGAATAGACAATCGGCGATATCTTGGCAGACTGCCACCAGCCATATCCATGACGGGGATTCAGGCGATAATCAACCCTGAGGGCGAACCCAGTTCAACAAAAGGCGCAATCAACGGTGGTCAGGCAGACTGCATGCTCCAAATCTCCCACAGCCAATCCGTTTTGCAATGAATAATAATGTTTGTTTACTCCCTCCAGTTGCTCACGCTCAGGATGAATTTCACTCATGGCAAGATCCATTGTAATTTCAGGTTGCTGAATATTGAACGGAAAAACAAAACGCACATTTTCAAAATCTAAAATATCCTGCTTATCCAACGTATTACAAATATCTACCCTATCTATCCCTTTGTAAACTGTCACATCACGCCATAAAGTATTACATCCTGGAGCTTTAGACTCTATACGCAGTGTAGCAGCAACCGCTCCATCATCCAACACTCTTATATTTAATATCTGTTCGATTCCCTGTGGGTCAGAAGCATATCTTCCAGTATATAAATAATCATTCAAACCGCTATTCGAAGCATATTCATAAGAGTCACCAACTCTTTTGAAAGAACTAATTGTACCTTTCACCTCATCAATTTCAACGCGTACAATTCCATTATTTAATATTTTATTCTCTGCAATCATGGAAACGAAACGTCTTGAACTCTTTTTCTTCGAGACGATTTGATATACCTCAGAAGAAAGTGCTGGTATATTTTCAGCTACAAAAGCCCAACGGCCATCATACAGACGCTGTGTCTCTACTTTTTCACCAGTCCTGGTTATCAATTCTTTTTCATTCAAATTGACCATTGAATCCAAAAACACTACATCCGTACGATTCCAAAGATTTGTATTCAGCACATGTACAAAATCCCCACCTTTGTCGACATGCAATGGCTTAAAGCCTGTTTATATAATATTTGAGACTGATTACTTGCATTATCAGCATAAGCTTTTTTCCCTTCCCACAAATCTTTTGTAAATTTAGAATGTGGGTCAGTTCCACTAGCAGAAGCCCCCCAAGTGTGCTCAGAAAACAGTATCACATTTTTCCATGCTTCTTTAAAAGCTTTATCTGGGAAAGCGTCTGTTTTATGAAGCATGCTCCAAATAGTTTCAGTCTGTGCCAAGCGTGCAGCAGTAGTACGATTCATTGCTGTCTCACAAGCAGTAGAAGCCGCTCCGTCTTCCCAAGTGGGAGTCATGTCACCAGCAAAGACGGGTAATTCAGCGCCATATTGTTCTTCGAATTTCATAAAGAACTCACGGGCAGTTGATATACGGAATTGAGGAGACTCATAACGTTCATTCCACTCACGGATTACATCAGACATTGATTGATCGGGAGGGCCGTTATCACCATGAACTGTATAACGTAAATAACAAGTTTGATATGGAAACTCCTCAGTTTCTAATTCTGTTAAATAGTCCCAGATTGGCTCAAGTCCACAAACTCCGATACGGTTAGCCAACCAGCCATGAAACCATGAGTAACCGCGCCCTGCCTGCCATACAAGTACTTTATCAGTACCTGATTGAGATTGCCAATAAAAAGGTCTATCACCCCATCTGACATGTAAAGCAGCAGCACGATCATTTCCTATCCTCCCATAAAAAGGTACATAATTCGGTCCGGGTGAATAATATTTCACTCCATTCTTAGCCATTGCAGTGACCAATCCCCAAGCTTGCCCAGGCACATCACTCATCATTGCAGTATTCAGCTCCACTCCCACTTCATCACTAATCCAATGTGCATCATCAAAAATATGCATCAATTCTTCTTGTCGGCTAATCCCAGTCAAAATACTTCCCAAAGACATATCAACATTAATAATACCATCGCGAATGGCCTGCTTCAAACGTTCAGCCTTTTCAGTTGCTGCATATTTTTTCAAATATGCAGCAACTGCCCATGTAGCCTCCGTATTCCAACAGTAACGTGAACCTTCCGGATATTCTTTAGTACGCTCAGCTAAATCGAGTGCGCGTTCCAAATTACGCCATTGAAGTTTCATCACATCATCCTGGCGATGTGTATATCCGATATCCAAATGAGAATGCGGAAAAAAGCAAACAGTCCACTTTCTTGCTCCCGGCACTTCATATTTACGTTTCACACAACCTTGACGGCTATTCACCTTTATCTCCAAAGAAGAGGTCTCTTCCATATATCCAGCAGGGAAATATCCTTTGTACTCATCCACCCCAGTCTTTGAAGCCTCTATTTCAGCATTCCATATTTTATCACCTAATTGACACGTTAAGGTAGCCCCAGCATACAATGGAGTATTAAAACGTAATAAGAATTCTCGTTTAGGACCTTCAGCACTCTTTAGATAACCTTGCCCAGCCACAAAAGAAATATCATCAAGCTTTCCCAATGATTGTACTGAAACCACTGTTTTTTTATAAAAACGAATTTCGCTCAGACCATAGTAATCCACATTCTGGTGCATATCAGCAGCTTCCTGCATCACAACCGGATTCTTACGGTCATAATGATTACCTTCTCCATCCAACGCAGCCGTAAAGCATATATAACGTGCTCTTATACCTTTAGTATCCAAAGAAAAATCCACGGATCCAGGATTACGTCCTACCGATTCAGGAATTAAATAATATTCCAAATCACCATTCTTTAGTAATTGCCATTTATTCCCATCCTCTGAGTACTCTATATATACCTTATTGAGTCCACGCCGAGTATGCTCATTCTGATTATAGTTCCATATCTGAATCAAATCTACTTCAGGACATTTTCTACTTTTACCAAAATCACACAAAAACCAGACAACTCCTTCATGAGTAGACTTATTGTAACGAACTGGCTTTTTAGAAACTTCAGACAACCACATGCCATGTCCCAGGTTATTAGCCACATGATAGCACCCCTGCATTCCATCTCCATTAACTACGGAACAAACAGTTCCTTTATTCAATTCGCTGCTGGCAGATACTTTAATTAAGCTCTCATCCAACTGTTTATACACAACAATACGTTGTGCATATCCGGTAATGAACATCATTAATAACAAAATAACGGTAATGATTTTTTTCATTCCACAAAATATTAGTTTTTAATAAAACTGCTAAACATATAAAGTAGTCTCAACAAAAACAAACCTCATTATATGTATGAACATATAGATGCAGCAAATATATATAATAAATTCAAAAAGCAAAAGTAAAACAAAGTTTTTTTTATAAAAAAATGAGATGTAATAAATTTAAAAGTCAAAACTCAAACTTAAATTAATTTATCACTAAATTATTTATAAAAGAATACATATCAAAACTCAAATAATTAATAAATTAACTAATTACGTTTAAAAACATCTTTAACTACAATATTAAAAAACAAACATTTCAAAGAATAATGTCCCAGCAAAGCCCGTATTTATCGAAATGATTACATAATACACATTAATGTTCATACATTAATTATAAGGTATAAATTATATTTTCATTAAATCATCATACCAAAAGAAACCATACAACACAAAAAAAAGCGTCTTTCGTTTTCGAAGACGCTTAAAAAATAAAAATGATGATGTATTAATAGTATCAAAAAACAAATCACTTTACACAAGAAGTTACTTTTATACCAAAAGCGCAATACATTAGATATAATACGCAGGCCAACGTCACCACAACACCACCGATAATACCTACAGTACCGATGGCAAACCGATAACTGGAGTTACCACTCCCCCCCCGGCAACAGCTGTAATCATTAGACCGGAAATCTGATTTGCTTCTCCGGACGCGCCTGCAAAGCCATTG
>ENA-OQCS01000511-OQCS01000511.1-human-gut-metagenome-genome-assembly--contig:-NODE-511-length-21649-cov-11.420593_pt1 | contig 21649 bp, 28 predicted proteins | sample MGYA00242757_ERZ504575 | MGnify/ENA primary metagenome ERZ504575 (study PRJEB26092, sample SAMD00036297) | human gut metagenome | host: Homo sapiens | study: EMG produced TPA metagenomics assembly of... | reverse complement strand
TATCCTACGTAAATGTAACCTGGCCGATCTTATTCTGTATTGGATCAAGCGAGAGCAGTGCGCAGTTTTTTCGAAGAGAAGAATGTGGACACGAATGGAATTGCTGAGACTGTTGACGCTTCCGTCCCAGATATGCTCGATCATTTCTTCCGCTTATGATACGGTTCTGATGAAGAAGGAAATATTCCAGAAGAGAACTTTCCTTTCGGGTCAGAGAAAGGGGGAGTCCATCGATACTGGCCTTTCTTGTACGGGTATCAAAGCTGATACGTCCGCATTGCAGACACACATCCTGCTGGATGAATTTTCTTCGTGTCAGACTTCGGATCCGTGCCTCCAGCTCTTCAAAATGAAAAGGCTTTGTGAGATAGTCATTGGCACCGAGATCAAGCCCTTCAACCTTGTCCTGGATCTGTCCTCTGGCAGAGAGGATCAAAACGGGAGTGGAAGTATCGGATTCCCGAAACTGGCGCAGGATTTCCAGACCATCAACGCCTGGAAGATTCAGATCAAGAAGGATGAGATCATAATTTTCCACAAGACATAATTCCAGTCCTTCATCTCCGTCAAAACATGTGTCCGCTTCATAGCCATCCATACGAAGTCCCTCCGCAATAGACTGGCAGAGCTGCTTTTCATCTTCGATTATCAATATATGCATAATAAATCCTCCAAAAAAACAGTTGATTTTGCTTTGTTATCTATCATATCATGTATAGCATAAAATTCCTGTAAATTTTTTTATTTCTTAACAGAGATTTTATACAGGGGATGATATAGTAAGGCTACAGAGAGCAAGATTTACATATAAAATATACGTCGGTTCCGGATATGGGCCGGTGATATCAGAAGGGAGAATATAAACAATGAAATTAAGAACACAGAAAATAACAGCACTTATGGCAGCAGCGGTATTAGGAATATCTGCATTTGGAAGTGTGCCGGTAACAGCGGCAGAAAGCACGGAAACAGCAGATATCGGAGAGGCAATGGCGGTGGATGGAGATGCAGTTTCATCAGATCTGGTAGCAGGTACATTTAAGCCTTCTGATGTAACCTGCAAGGCACAGGATTCTTATGAATATCCGTTTCTGGGACTGAAGCTTTCGCTTTCGAAGGAGCTGTTAAAGCAGATCAAGGACCAGAGCATTGCAATGCTTACCACGGAAGATTTTGAGAATCAGACCAATGCAGTGACATATGCTTATGTAAGCTGGAGTAAAATGACAGAGGAACAGAAAAATGCCGAAATACAGAAGATGGGAACAGGATATGACGACTGGGTGGCAGGTCTGGACAGAATCGGTACAATTGGCGTTTATGACGAAGCTTCACAGAAAAAGCTGGATGAGATCACCGGCTGTACAGAGCATAAAGAGCTTGGAAGCAGCAGTGACGGGAAATACAAATATTATCTGAGCACCAACAAAGATGCAGATGAAAAGCTGACAAAGGAGCTGGAAAAGATCAAAACCGATATTACGGAAATGACACCGTATCAGAATATTTCCGTGTTTGATCAGCCACAGGATACCAGCAGCAACCCGGAGGATGTAAAATCTGTAGGAAAATTTGAAACAACAGGAATAGATGGAAAAACATATACAGAAAAAGTGTTCAGTGACTATGACCTGACGCTGGTAAATGTTTTTACAACCTGGTGCTCACCATGTGTAAAAGAGATTCCGGAACTTCAGGAGCTCTATAAAGAAATGAAAGATAAAGGCGTTGGAGTAGCAGGCGTAGTGCTTGATACTACAGATGAAAAGGGAAATCAGGACGAGGAGGCTGTAAAGAAAGCAGGCATTCTTCAGGAAAAAACAAAAGCAGAATATCCGTTCCTGACACCGGATACCACTATGATGAACGGTCGTCTGCAGGGGATTTCTGCATTTCCTGAAACATTTTTTGTTGACAAAGATGGAAACATTGTAGGCGATACCTATACAGGAAGCCATACACTGGACGAATGGAAGGAAATCGTGGAAAAAGAGCTTAAAAACGTTTCTAAGTAAAAGAAGATCATTACGGAGAGTGGAAAAATGATTCGGAAAATAACAGAATCCAGGTGGATCGGACCAGCTCTGGCGTTTTTGGGGATTTTACTGATGATACTGGGAATCTGCAGGGGCGAGGTATCTGTAGTTTTTACAAAAGCGATCAACATCTGTATGGAGTGTATAGGCATTGGATAATAAGAAGATGAAAATAAATGAATGGCCGCGGCATGGGATCCAGGCATTGTGGGCGGCCCTTACAAACAGTCACATATCAGGTTTATAACTGGCAAGATATATACCGGAAAACTGAAAAATGTATGTGTTCCGGGGCTGAACTGCTATTCCTGCCCCGGGGCAAGAGGGGCCTGCCCCATTGGTTCTCTTCAGGCTGTGATCGGAAGCTGGAACTTCAAAATGTCATATTATGTAGCTGGATTTCTGATCTTTGTGGGAGCGTTGCTTGGAAGACTGGTGTGCGGATTTCTCTGCCCCTTTGGACTGATCCAGGATCTGTTGAACAAGATTCCTTTTCCAAAGAAGATCCGGACATTTCGGGGAGATAAGCTTCTGCGAAAACTGAAATATGTGATCTTTCTTGTATTTGTGATCATACTCCCTATGTTTGTAGTAGATATCATGGGGCAGGGAGCACCATATTTCTGCAAGCTGATCTGTCCGGCAGGAACGCTGGAGGGAGGTATCCCGCTGGTGTTGCTGAACAAATCCATGCGAAGTGCAGTAGGCTGGCTGTACATGTGGAAAAATACGATCCTGGTGATCACCATTATCTTATCAATTATGATATACCGGCCATTCTGTAAGTATATCTGTCCGCTGGGAGCTTTTTATTCGGTATTTAATAAAGTTTCCGTTTTTCGTTACAGAGTAGATAAAGAAAAATGTGTTCACTGCGGAAAATGCAGAAATATCTGCCAGATGGAAGTCGATCCGACAGAGAATCCCAACAGTACAGAGTGCATCCGATGTGGAAGATGTAAAAAGATATGTCCGACACAGGCGATCCGGTGTGGGTTTTCAGGAAAATCCTGATACAGAAAAATACGAAAACGGTACAGCTTATAAAATATAAGATGTACGTTTTTGATACAGTAAACTACTTTTCCATATTATCTATCAGTAACATATTCAGCTGTTCCCAGCGCTTCAGATCTTTTTTTGTAAAAAGAAGCTGGTGGCGGAAAGCTTCGGTAAGCTCCTGCGGTTTTAAAGTGATCACACATTTGAATGCGCAGGGCATCAGATCCGCACTGGAAATCCCACACAGAAGTCCTGTTGTAAAATCTCGAAGCTCCAGAGGATTAAAAATGTACAGGAGATCTTCTTCCAGTGGGTTATACTGATTTACAAAGGAAAAACGGATCAGCATATCACTGTAAAGAACTTTTCCGGTGTAAAAAATCTCACTGCTTCTTCCGTTGGCAGAAACAGAACAGATCGTTAAGGTTGCTTCATATTTTCCGGATTCGCCCTTTTTTTCATAAATATCGATGACGCCATCCTTTGTACGCTGATATCGTCCATCGTAAAAGTAAAAATATAGCCTCTGGGCCTGAAAAAATGGGCTTTTTTGTCCTTTTCCCGGTGCATTGGACGGTTCACTGGCTGTTTCAGGAAGACCGGTGGTAAGCTGGGACATAGATACCTGGAGAATCTGGCTGATCTCATATAAAGTTTCGATATCAACGGAGATATCTCCGTTTTCATATTTGCATATGGTAGCTCGGCTTTTATGGATGGCATCTGCCAGATCCTGCAGAGTCATCTTTCCGGCTTTTCGGTATTTTCTTATTTGTTCACCTACATAACAGGTAAAATCACTCATTTTGTTTCCTCATACTATCTATTTTTCTTATTAATTTTCATTGCATACGATTATATCGGAAAAACAGGTGATTTGTAAGTGGTAAGAAACTTTTTTGGAATAAAATTTCGTAAAAAGAAACTTCTGCCATTTGCACTTATCTTTATTTAGGGTAAGATATAGCTGTTAGGCTGAAGGTTTCAGCCTATATCAAATATATACTTGAAGAGGGGAAATTGAAATGAAAGAAAAAGGAAGCAGCTTTTCCGGCTCAATAGGTTTTGTCCTGGCGGCAGCCGGAAGTGCAGTAGGAGTTGGAAATATCTGGAGATTTCCATATCTCTGTGCCAAAGATGGAGGAGGACTTTTCCTGCTGGTTTATCTGATACTGGTACTGACTTTTGGATTTGTACTGTTGACAACGGACGTAGCACTTGGGAGAAAGACAAAGAAAAATGCATTGAGGGCTTTTGAAGCACTTAATCCAAAGTGGAAATTTTTAGGACATTTAACGTTTCTGGTTCCGGCATTAATCATGACCTATTATTCTGTTATCGGTGGATGGATTGCAAAATATTTTTTTACTTATATTATTTCTGATGGGAAAGATGCGGCTTCAGATGGATACTTACATCATTTATTACATCAGATATTGCACCCGTTGTATTTATGCTGATTTTTCTGGCCCTGACTGCCTGGATCGTATTTCGTGGTGTGGAAAAGGGAATCGAAAAGTTTTCCAGGATCATTATGCCGGGGCTGATTCTTCTGATCGTGATCATTGCCATTTTTTCACTGACACTGTCCCATACTGATACGGATGGAACTGTCCGCACTGGTATGCAGGGGCTGGCTGTTTACCTCAAACCGGATTTTCATGGACTGACGGTAAAACGCTTCCTGGAGATCCTTCTGGATGCGATGAGCCAGTTATTCTTTTCCTTAAGTGTATCTATGGGAATCATGATCACTTATGGTTCTTATGTGAAAAATGAGGTTAATTTAAATAAAGCAACAAATCAGATTGAGATCTTTGATACCGGCGTTGCGTTTCTTGCAGGAATGATGATCATACCGGCTGTTTTTGTATTTCTCGGAAAAGATGGAATGGCTTCCGGCCCAAGCCTGATATTTATCTCACTGCCAAAGGTTTTTGATGCCATGGGAGTATTTGGCCGTCCGGTAGCAATTGCATTTTTCCTGATGATGGGATTTGCGGCACTGACTTCCTGCGTATCTGTCATGGAGACACTGGTTGCAAACTGCATGGAACTTTATCATAAACCACGTAAGAAAATGTGTGGTGCTGTCGGAATCTATTCTCTTGTTACAGCGGTACTGATCTGCCTTGGTTATAACAAACTATATTTTGAACTTAAGCTGCCAAATGGTTCCGTTGGACAGCTTTTGGATGTGATGGATTATATCAGCAACAGTTTTCTGATGCCGTTTATCTCACTTTTGACAAGTATTCTGATCGGATGGGTGATCGGCCTGACTGGATCATAGGAGAAGTGGAACGAAATGGGGAACATTTCAAACGGGCAGGGTTATATCGCTTTATGATCCGTTATGTAGTGCCGGTTGTAATGCTGATATTATTCCTGGTATCTACAGGATTTGCAGATTTGATTTCATAAGTGTGGTAATATGTTTATAGCGTCTGGACAGTCGCATTAACGGATGACCAGTACAAGATACGATTAAACAACAGAGGATTTGATGAAAAAAGATATGTACGAATGTTGGAGAGAAAACTAATACATAGAACGGAAATGATTCAGAAAATTAGACTTAGCTCACTTTAAAAGTGAAAAAATAATTTGATAATTTATTGACAACCATTAATAAATATGTTAGTATTCAATCATCAAATTAATAAGTCTTCGGTGACTGACGGAATTGTGGGATAACCACGAGGGAGCCGGAGATTCGATGAGTCGACCGTCTGGGCAGTATTTGAAAAACTTCAGATACTGCTCTTTTTATGGGATAAAAGATGCAGACGGTTGCAGCGGAGAAAGGAGAACATTATGGGATTCAAAAGTGACATCGAAATCGCACAGGAGTGCACAATGGAGCCAATTACCAAGATTGCGGAGAAAGCAGGTATTGATGACAAGTATCTGGAGCAGTATGGTAAATATAAAGCAAAGATCGACTATAATCTTCTGAAAGAAACAGACAAAAAAGACGGAAAGCTGATCCTTGTGACAGCCATCAACCCGACACCGGCAGGTGAGGGAAAAACTACGACAACCGTAGGTCTTGCAGATGGAATGCAGAAACTCGGAAAGAACGTTATGGTAGCTCTTCGTGAGCCATCTCTGGGACCGGTATTCGGTGTCAAAGGTGGTGCGGCAGGCGGCGGCTATGCACAGGTAGTTCCGATGGAGGATATCAACCTTCATTTTACCGGTGATTTCCATGCGATCGGTGCGGCAAACAACCTTCTTGCAGCAATGATCGACAACCATATCTTCCAGGGTAATGAGCTGAATATCGACCCGAGAAAGATCACCTGGAGACGCTGCGTGGATATGAACGACCGTCAGCTTCGTAATGTAGTAGACGGACTTGGCGGAAGAACAAACGGTATGCCGCGTGAAGATGGATATGACATTACCGTAGCATCTGAGATCATGGCAGTTCTCTGTCTGGCAAGTGATATCAAAGATCTGAAGGAGAGACTTTCCAGAATCATCATCGGATATACTTACGGCAAGGTTGCTGAGCAGAAACCGGTAACAGCAGGAGATCTCCACGCAGAGGGTGCTATGACAGCACTTCTGAAGGATGCCCTGAAACCAAACCTTGTTCAGACACTGGAGCATGTTCCGGCAATCGTTCATGGCGGACCATTCGCAAATATCGCTCACGGATGTAACTCCGTAACCGCTACAAAGATGGCTATGAAGCTTGCTGATTATGCGATCACAGAGGCTGGCTTCGGTGCTGACCTTGGAGCTGAGAAATTCCTGGATATCAAGTGCCGTATGGCAGGTCTTACACCAAGTGCAGTTGTTATTGTGGCAACCGTACGTGCCTGAAATACAACGGTGGCGTTGCAAAGGCTGATCTGAACAATGAAAACCTTGAGGCTCTTGAAAAAGGTATCCCGAACCTTCTGAAGCATGTAAGTAATATCAAGAATGTATACAAACTTCCATGTGTGGTAGCTATTAACGCATTCCCGACCGATACCAAGGCAGAGCTTGATTTTGTGGAAGCAAAATGCAAGGAGCTTGGTGTAAATGTAGCACTTTCCGAGGTATGGGCAAAAGGTGGCGAAGGCGGAATCAAGCTTGCTGAGGAAGTAATCCGTCTTGTTGAAGAGCCGAATGATTTCACATATGCTTATGAACTGGAAGGCTCCATCGAGGACAAACTGAACCAGATCGTACAGAAGATTTATGGTGGAAAGAAAGTGGTTCTTACAGCAAATGCTCAGAAGCAGGCGAAACAGCTGGAGGCACTTGGATTTGGCAACTGTCCGATCTGTGTAGCTAAGACCCAGTACAGTTTAACAGACGACCAGACAAAGCTTGGTGCTCCGACAGATTTCGAGGTAACAGTAAGAAATCTTAAGATTTCCGCAGGTGCAGGATTTATTGTTGCACTGACAGGTGAGATCATGACCATGCCAGGTCTCCCGAAAGTACCGGCAGCAACTAAGATCGACGTAGACGAGAGCGGTAAGATCACAGGACTGTTCTGATATAACGTATAGAGATTTTTTGAGGGGAACTCAGACAGAAAGCGGTAGAGCCTGTAGAAATAGAGGTTCTGCCGCTTTTTCTTATACTATTATAATATTGTTTATATTTATTTTACTAGTCTGAAAATTCCATGTATGATATACTTAGAAAAAAGCAGGAGAGTGATTAATTGAAATTTGAGTGGGATCAGGAAAAGAATCTGATCAATCAGAAAAAACATAAGATATCATTCGAAACTGCAGCATATGTATTTTAAGATAAGAATTACATAGAAATGTATGATTTTGAGCACAGTACAGAAGAAGACAGATATATTGCTATAGGATGTGTTGGTGAAGTTTTATTTGTGGTGTTTACCGAAAGAAAAGAAAACATTCGGTTGATTTCAGCTAGGTTGGCAACGGAATCGGAGAGGAGGCTCTATTATGATCAAAACATTTACTATTAATAAAGGGCAGAAGCGACAAAAGAGCAAATACAGGAAGTTATGAATGCAAAAAAATCACCAATTGTACCAGATGAAGATGCACCAGAGTTGTCACCAGCAATGTATAAAGCTTTTAAAAGCAGTGTGATACAGCGAAATCGAAAGAAAAATGCATAATAAAAAATTCCTCCGGCAATAAAAACCGGAGGAGTTTTTATAAAAATCGAAAAAAATCTATAATCGAACACATTTTCTGATATAATAAGAAAAGAAAAAATTTCCGGAGGTGTGTCCATGGATAAAAAAGAAGAACATATCTATATAGCTATTGATCTGAAATCATTCTATGCTTCCGTGGAATGTCAATAGCGGGGCTTAACGGCTATGAAGATGTAATCCGGGAAATGGCCAGACTTACTGATGTCTGGGTACAGTTATCCGAAGATAAAAAACGGGAATTGGATGAAAAACTGCAGGAGCTGATATTGGAAAAAGGCAGACAAGATAAGAAAATTCTATATGTATAAGCGAAAAGTGTTTTTTAAGATGATACAGAAAGTGAATTAGAAAAAAATGTAGAGATAAATGAATGTGGGGAAAAATATGGTATACACATGCAAATATAAAGCGCTAATTGGAGATATTTTACTTGCTGCAGATGAAATCGGACTTACCGGTCTGTGGTTTGAAGGACAGAAATATTTTGCAAATACACTTCCGGAAGATTATGTTCCACAGGAAACGAAAATTCTCACAGAAGCAAAAAAATGGCTGGATGTATATTTCTCCGGTGAAGAACCGAAATTTACTCCGCCACTTCATCCCACTGGTTCAGTATTCAGACAGGAAGTGTGGAAGATTTTATTACAGATCCCTTACGGACAGACGATCACATATGGAGAAATTGCGCGCAGAATGGCAGTGATGAAAAATACTTCTCATATGTCGGCCAGGCAGTAGGCGGTGCGGTTGGTCATAATGAAATTTCCATTATCATTCCCTGCCATCGGGTCGTAGGAACAAATGGAAGTCTGACAGGATACGCCGGAGGAATTGACAAAAAAATTTTACTTCTTAAGCTGGAGCGTACAGATATGAGCCGTTTATTTGTTCCAAAGAAAGGAACTGCACTGTAAAACTCTGGCTGAGAGGACGGTCTGGTGCAGACATCCAAGAAAAGACAGATATTTTATTTATGAAAGCATGCTATGAAAATTGCCAGCAGGATTTCGGAGGAATAATTATGGGAAAAATACTGGATGAAGATTTAATCTACGAGATACTGTCCGTGGTGGAAGAGATACCTGAGGGAAAAGTGGCCTCCTACGGACAGATCGCACGGCTGATCGGGCGGGATAAAAATTCACGTCTTGTAGGAAAAGTCTTAGGTATGGCAGAATTTTACGGGAAGTATCCCTGCCACAGAGTTGTGAACCATGCAGGGCGTACTGCACCAGGCTGGAGAGAGCAGAAGATGCTTCTGGAAGACGAGGGTGTGGAGTTTAAGGCAAATGGATGTGTAGATATGAAGCAGTATCAGTGGGAGGAGTAGTGTTTTATGAATTGTAGAAATATGATGCAGATCCCGGAGCTTACAGAAGTTCTGAAGCTGAAAGCAGGGGAAAACGGTCTGGAGTAGTCTGTACGATGGGGCTATTTTGCAGACTGCCTGCAGTGCATCAAAAGTGAATACAGGATTGAATAACTATATCCATGGAGGAGAATTCGTAGTTCTGACAAATCCCAGTGTCACCAACGACAGCCGGAAACTCGTGCTGGAGGAAAAGGACAGAAACGCCGCAGAGCAGCTGTCTTCCTCTATTCTGGATGCAGAACATTTAAGCCGAGAGCGTGTGATGGCACAGGCCAGATATCTGAACCTTGCACCGCTTACCATGACCGATGAGCAGATGGAGAAAGGACTTGAGATCTTTGAAGCTTCTCTGAAAGAGGCATTAGAAGCATAGATTAATAGAAAGTTACTCTGTAATAGAAAGCTACTCTGTAATAGAAAGCTACTTTGTAACAGAAAAATAAAACATGCTTGACAAACCATAAATTCCTCGTATAATTATCAATAGTAATTAACTAAGATAATTATATGAGGAGTTTTTTTATGACAAATGAAAAGATCAAGCGGATGTTTGATGCATTTTATCAGGCAAAGCGGATCCGGGATATGCTTCCGCCACTGCCCCAGGGGGTGATGCCATCCTACATTCAGTATCTGGATGTGATCCATTCCCTGCAGAGGGAAAAAAAGGATATCCGCTCTCTGATATCAGTGACGCCATGAACCTGCCGCGTCCCGGTGTCACCAGAACAGTGAAAGAAATGGAGACAAAGGGATATCTTCAGAAGCTCATGTCTCCGGATGACGGGCGCGTTACTTACATCTCTATAACAGAAAAAGGAGAGAATCTTTCCAGAAAGTATGACCAGGATTATTTCAGCAGTCTGGCACCCTATCTTTCAGAGATTTCCGAAGAAGAAGCAGACAGTATGATCCGGACCATCGGGAAATTTTATCAGATCATGTGTGACAGGAGGGAACATTATGACAAATGATAAGGCAGATTTTACCCAGGGAAATATCCTGAAGAAGCTGGTTGCATTTATGATGCCGGTACTCGGCGCACTGATCCTGCAGGCAGCCTATGGTGCGGTCGACCTTCTTGTGGTGGGAAGATTTGGTTCCACATCCGGATTGTCAGCGGTTTCCACCGGAAGTCAGGTACTGAATCTGGTTACCTTTGTAGTGATTCAGTTTGCTATGGGTATCACAGTTCTGATCGCGCGTTATCTTGGAGAAAAAAGACCGGAGCAGATCGGCTCCGTCATCGGTGGGGCTGCGGTCGTCTTTACCATGATCTCTATCGTGCTGTTTTGTGTTATGGTATGCTTTGCACATCCGATTTCTGTACTGATGCAGGCACCGGAAGAAGCGGTAGCGCTGACTGCATCTTATGTACGGATCTGTGGAAGCGGAATTTTCTTTATTGTCGCGTATAACCTGCTGTCTGCCATCTTTCGTGGTCTGGGTGACAGTAAATCTCCGCTGCTGTTTGTGCTGGTGGCATGTATTGTAAATGTGATCGGAGACCTGATACTGGTAGCCGGGTTACATATGGATGCAGCAGGTGCAGCTATCGCTACGGTTTCTGCGCAGGCCTTAAGTGTTGTATTTGCAGTAGTTCTGCTGATAAAGAAGAAGCTTCCGTTTACCATTACAAAAAAGATTTCCGGCTGAATCCTCAGTGCAGACGTTTTCTTAAGATCGGACTGCCGCTGGCACTTCAGGAATTCCTGACCCAGATTTCATTCTTGGCCTTGTGCGCATTTGTCAATCGCCTGGGTCTGGAAGCATCCTCCGGTTACGGAGTTGCATGTAAGATCGTAAACTTTGCCATGCTGGTTCCAAGCTCTCTGATGCAGTCCATGGCTTCCTTTGTTTCACAGAACGTAGGAGCGGAAAGCCAAAACGTGCGAGAAAATCTATGCTTACGGGAATTGGAGTTGGTCTGTCTGTGGGATGCCTGGTATTTATCCTGATCCTTCTGAAGGGGGATGTACTGGCAGGATTCTTCTCCACAGATGCCGGTGTTATCCAAAAGGGCTTTGATTATCTGAAGGGCTTTGCACCGGAAACACTGGTTACAGCTGTTCTGTTCAGTATGATAGGCTATTTCAACGGAAACAACCAGACCATCTGGGTTATGGTCCAGGGCCTGGTACAGACGCTTCTGGTACGACTTCCAATGGCGTACTTCATGAGTATCCAGCCGGATGCCAGCCTGACAAAGATCGGTCTTGCAGCACCGGTATCTACCACAGTGGGAATCATTCTGAACATCGGATTCTTTCTGTACTTCACCCGTGCGAAAAAAGAAATTGTTTCTGAAGAATGACCGGATAAAGGGATGTAAATGAGGGGTGATATGATATAATCAAAATCACCCCGGCAGAGGTGATGGTACTGACCCTGAAATAGCTGCCGGAATCTTGACAGCTGTAAAGGAGGAGGACAGGATGATTTGCGGGATGACGTATTTTCAGATATGTCTGTATTTTTTGTTTTATTCTTTTGGAGGATGGGTCGTTGAAGTTATCTTCCATGCAGTAACATTAGGAAAGGTTATAAACCGGGGATTTCTCAACGGTCCGGTATGCCCGGTGTACGGATTTGGTGTACTTTCCGTGTTTGCACTGCTTAATACGCTTCAGAGCGGCGGACATCAGATGAGTGAAGGAATGATCTTTCTGTTTGGAATCGTTCTTGCAACTGCGGTAGAGCTGGTTGCCGGATGGCTTCTGGATGTATGCTTTCATGCAAGATGGTGGGATTATTCCAATAAGCCGCTGAATTTTCACGGCTATATCTGTCTTGAGTTTTCCCTGATATGGGGACTTGCCATTGTGATGGTTGTAAAGGTTTTTCAGAAGTATGTGGAGCGTCAGGCTTCTCATACACCTTCCACACTGGAATGGGTTGTTATGGCAATTTTGTATGCGGTGTATCTGGCAGATTTTATTGTAACAGTAGCGGTGATCCGCGGACTGAATAAGAAGCTTACCCGACTGGATAAGGTACGTGCAGATCTGCGGATCGTGAGCGATAAGCTCAGTGATACTCTGGCAACAACTACCATTGATACAGCACAGAAGGTGGGAGAGGGAAAGGTTCAGGTTGCTCTTGCTAAGGCAGAGCTCAGAGATGCGACTGTGGCTCAGAGAGAAAAATCTGCCGAAATGCTTCGGATGAAGAAAGCGGAGCTTCAGGCACAGTTTGATGAGCTGTCAAACTCTATCACAAACCATACCGTATTCGGTCAGGGAAGAATCATTAAGGCTTTCCCGGAGATGAAACACAGAGATTATTTTGAACTGATCCAGGAACTGAAGAAAAAACTCAGATAAGAAAAATGAAATGCGATAAAGAGGCAGCAGGAAATGTTGAAATTTCCTGCTGCCTCTTTTAGTACAGAGTTTCAGCCTATCGAATTCTTTTCTTTATCATTGGTCCGATGATCATGCGATGATCATTTTATGAGATCTGCCGGGATAAACGGAATTACACAGATTCCAAGAGCTGCTTTGAAAGTGGAATCTGCAACAATGCAGAACCATACAGTTCCGAAAAGATAGCATACGATTGTTCCTGCGATCATACCAACGAGCTGGATCAGAGGCTTATGGCAGTTGTCAATTACCAGTCCGGCAATAACAGCCATAACGATAAAGCCGATGATGTATCCGCCTGTAGGACCGGCCAGCTTTGCAGGACCGCCGGTAAATCCGGAAAATACCGGAAGACCTACAAGTCCAAGCAGAAGATAGATCAGATAGCTGATGGTTCCTTTTTTCCATCCGAGAAGATAAAGAGACAGATAGATGGCAAGATTGGTAAATGAGATCGGAACCGGACCGATCGGAATGGACAGCGGCGCAAGAATACAGGTGACAGCTGCCATAAGAGCGGTCATGGTGATCTCGTAGGTTTTTGTACGTGGTGCAGAGACAGTATTTGTCTGGTTCATATTAAAAGAGCCTCCTTTGAAAAAGGTAATATATTTACTGGTTCGGGTAAGCAATGAAATGCTGTAAGTGTGTATGACAGAGCGTATGTGCAGAAGGATGCTTATGCAGATTCAATCTCATAGGTGAATCCTGCATCCGTAATGGTTTTCAGAGTGTCTTCGATTCCCTGGCCACCTTCTGTAAGATAACCGGAAGCAAAAATAGAGTCTACAACACTGAGCAGTTTTTTTTCTTCGCCCTTGAAATAAACTTCTCTTCCGGCAGCACATCGGATATCGGCTTTAGGTACAAGTAGTCTTGCCAGGCAGAGGACTTTCATGCAGTATTCTGTTGTCAGCTGGGAAATATCTGCATTTCCGAGAGGAGTTCCCTTGATCGGAAGAAGAAAGTTGATCGGCAGTGCTTCCGGCTGGATCTCACGTAATTCCAGAAGCATGTCAACAACGTCCGCCTTGCTTTCACCCATGCCAATGATACCGCCGCTGCAGATCTCGAAACCAAGTCCCTGAAGCATATGGATATTCCGGACACGCTGGTCAAAGGTATGTGTACTGCAGATATTCTGATAAAAGGACCGGCTGCTGTTCAGGTTATGGTTGATCCGGTCAAGACCGGCCTCTTTAAGCATTTTTGCCTGGTGCTCTGTGAGAAAGCCTATGGAGCAGCAGAGATGAGTTCCGTGTTCTTTCATTTTGCGGATCCTGCGGGCCAGCTCCTCGATCTCTTTATCTGTAAATTTCATACCACTCAGTCCGATACAATGTCTGGATAAATGATAATCATTTACGAAATCATTGTCCTGATATAATTTGTCTTCATCTACCCATTTGTATTTATCAATATCGGCAGTGGAACGACATGACTGGGCACAGTAGGCACAATCCTGGGAACAGTTACCACTGCGGGCATTGGTAAGGATGTGGATGCTTACCCGGTTTCCCTTATATTTGTAACGTAAACTGCTGGCACGGTCGATCAGTGCCTCAAGTTCTTCGTCCGGAGTATCTAAAATTGCAATGGCTTCATCTCTGGAAAGCGATGGAGCTTCTTTTTCGCATGATGCAGTGTTCATGTCAATACCTTCCTTTTGAGTTTTTTGTACGGATATCACTTTATCACATAGAAATATTAATTGTCAACTATAAATACGGAATGAGTTTACAATTAAAAACTGTAGTATTAAGGTATTACTTAGCCTTATCGAAGCAGGGAATTTTCTTGATTCGGTTAAAATAATTCTCAAGAGAATATCATATCTTTATAAAATCTTAATACGGAAGCAGAGACTTTTATACTATCTTTGAAAGCAATTATATATAATAAAATGCGTTACGAGGATAGCACTGTTAAAAGTATTGATAAGGAGTTCTGATCATTTATGCCGGAAAAATCATATAAGAAAAAACATATGACATCTTTTCAGCTGATTATCATGGGGTTTGCAGGAGTGATCCTTTTGGGAACCGTTCTGCTGATGCTTCCATTTTCTTCTGCGGAGAAAGTGATCACACCATTTCATGAGGCACTTTTTACAGCCACTTCGGCGGTATGTGTTACAGGCCTTGTGGTAAAGGACACTGGAAGCTACTGGTCCCTGGCTGGCCAGACGATCATTCTTGCACTCATACAAACAGGTGGGCTTGGAGTAGTGACTGTGGCTGCGTCTGTTTCCCTTCTTTCCGGAAAGAAAATATCCCTCATGCAAAGAAGCACCATGCAGAATGCTATTTCAGCACCTAAAGTTGGAGGGATCGTCAGACTGACAAGGTTTATTTTAAAGGGAACATTTTTGATCGAAGCAGCGGGGGCGTTGCTGCTTCTGCCGGTTTTTCTGGTAGATTTTGGTAAAAAGGGAATCTGGATGTCAATTTTTCATTCAATCTCTGCTTTTTGTAATGCCGGCTTTGACATTCTGGGGACAGCTTCTAGTATCTTTCCATCGCTGACAGGGTATTCCGGAAATATACTTATAAATCTGGTAATTATGCTGTTGATCATTACAGGAGGAATCGGTTTTCTCACATGGGATGATATTTATACAAATAAACTGAACTTTAAAGCTACCGCATGCAAAGCAAGATCATTCTCATGACTACCGCATGTCTGATCTTATTTCCGGCAGTCTTTTTCTATATCTGTGACCTGACAAATTTACCCATGGGAAAACGCCTGTTGCAGCAGCGTTTCAATCGGTAACGACAAGAACTGCCGGATTTAATACTATAAACATTTCAGAGATGAGTGAGGCATCAAAAGCAGTTATGATATTGTTAATGCTAATTGGTGGTTCACCGGGATCTACAGCAGGTGGAATGAAAACAACAACTTTTTCAGTACTTATTTTAAATGCAATTGCGACATTTCGAAGTCAGGAAAATGCAGGAGCTTTTGGGCGAAGACTTGAATATCATGTGATAAAAAATGCAGCGACAATCGCCATGTTATATTTTGCCTTGTTCTTTGGCGGCGGAATAGCGATCAGTGTGTACGAAGGCCTTCCGCTTTTAGATTGTCTGTACGAAGCTGCTTCAGCTGTTGGTACGGTAGGTCTGACTCTGGGAATCACACCGGAACTTCATATTTTTTCACAAGTCGTGTTGATCATACTGATGTACTTGGGACGTGTAGGTGGTCTGACCCTGATCTATGCGGTATTTTCCGGAAGAAATAAGGGAAATGCAAAGCTTCCTCTGGAAAAAATCACAGTTGGATAAGAAGGAGAAAAATAATATTATGAAAAATGTATTGATTATTGGACTTGGAAGGTTTGGAATACATATTGCCATGCAGCTCAATCAGCTGGGACATGAAGTTATGGCAGTTGACTGGAAGGAAGAAAGAGTGGACAAAGTACTGTCGTTTGTGACGAATGCTCAGATTGGTGACAGTACCAATGCTGAATTTTTACAGTCCCTTGGAATTGGAAACTACGACATTTGTTTTGTGACCATTGGAGACAGCTTTCAAAATTCTCTTGAAACAACATCCCTTCTAAAAGAACTGGGCGCAAAATTGGTGATATCCAGAGCTGAACGTGATGTTCAGGAAAAATTTCTTTTACGCAATGGTGCCGATAAGGTAGTTTATCCGGAAAAGCAGGTGGCAAAATGGGCATCCATCCGTTATACAGATGATCATATCCTGGATTATATGGAGGTGGACGCTTCCCATGCAATTTTTGAAGTGGAAGTGCCGGAAGAATGGGTTGGAAAAACAGTGGGTGGACTTGACATCAGAAAACGCTACAATATTAATATCCTGGCAGTAAAAAATGAAGAGGAATTCAGTATTGCAATTTCACCGGAAACGTATTTTGCAGAGAATGATAAATTACTGGTATTAGGAGAGTACAGAGCTCTTCAGAAGTGCTTCCGCATATAGCTCATTGCCATGAAGAAAAAATTTTGACCACAGAACAGCTGCGTGATATAATTCCAGAAAACAGTAGCAGAAGGAGAATGACAGAATGAGCTTGAAAATGGAGGATACAGTAAAAAACAGAACCTATCCGAAACGGCCATTTGCATGGTATGTGGAAAAACCGTCCGCAAAAGATTACTTGCTGACGGTTTTTATATTTGCAGTATGCACTTTGATTGGCCTGTTGTTTCAGAAACTGGATCTTACAGATACAAATATTGTAACGATATACATTTTGGGCGTATTGATCACTTCGATCGTGACAGATGGTTATCTTTGCAGTGTAGCCGGCTCCTTTTTAAGTGTATTCTTATTTTGCTTTTTCCTGATGGAGCCAAGGATGTCTTTTGAGACATACGCGGTGGGATATCCGGTGACATTTTTCATAATGCTTATTTCGTCTGTACTTACAGGAACCCTTGCGGCAAAGCTGAAAATGCATGCAAAGCTGTCTTCACAGATTGCCTTTCGCACACAGGTTCTGTTTGATACGGATCGTCTGCTGCAAAAGGCAAAAAGTGAGACAGAAATCCTCGGAGTTACCTGTACACAGCTGATACGCCTGTTAAACCGCAGCATCACGGCATATGTTGTGGAAAATGGAACTTTATCAGAAGGAAAGCTTTTTTCCGGGGAAAAAGAGAGCACAGAGGATTTTCTGACACAGGAAGAACAACAGGCGGCCAGATGGACTTATGAAAACAGACAGCGTGCCGGCGCATCCACACAGTATTTCTCACAGGCAAAATGCTTATATCTGGCAATTCGAAGCGGGAATAATGTTTATGGCGTAATCGGGATCCCTCTGCAGAAAGAAACACTGGACTCTTATGAATACAGCATCCTGCTGTCTGTAATAAATGAATGTGCACTTGCAATGGAGAATGTACAAAATGCCATAGAAAAAGAAAAAAATGCGGTTTTAGCAAAAAATGAGCAGCTGCGTGGCGATCTTCTTCGGGCGATCTCCCATGACCTGCGTACTCCGCTTTGTTCTATTTCCGGAAATGCAGATATGCTTCTCAGTAACAGTGACCGTCTGGATGAAGCTACAAGGTATCAGATCTACACGGACATTCATGAGGATTCAGAGTGGCTGATCGGAGTTGTGGAAAATCTGCTTTCCATTACCAGGCTCAATGATGGAAGATTGAAGTTTAAATTTACGGATCAGCTTTTGGATGAGGTAATAGCAGAGTCACTCCGACATATCGGCCGGAAGCATGATGCGTATAAGATCGTGGCGGACTGTGAAGAACTTGTTCTTACACGTATGGACGTGCATCTTATTATACAGGTTCTGGTAAATTTGATCGATAATGCGATAAAATATACGCCGTCAGGCTCTGTCATCAGCATTCGGGGGTTCAAAAAAGCCGGGAAAGCACAGGTAAGCGTGGAAGATAACGGTCCCGGGATCCCGGATGAAATGAAGCCACATATTTTTGAGATGTTTTATACAGGGAAAACAACCGTTGCAGACAGCCAACGGAGTCTGGGGCTTGGCCTGGCACTTTGCCGCTCTATCATAGAAGCTCACGATGGAACACTGGTTCTTTCAGATCATGCTCCGCATGGATGTAATTTTACTTTTACTTTACCATTAAGCGAGGTGACATTAAATGAATAAGACATTAATTCTGGTGGTTGAGGATGACAGACCCATACGGAACCTGATCGTTACCACATTAAAAACACATGACTATAAATATCTGGCTGCAGAAAATGGGGCTTCGGCCATTTGGAGGCTTCATCACACAATCCGGATATCGTTCTTCTGGATCTGGGCCTTCCTGATATGGAAGGAGTAGAGGTAATAAAGAAAATCCGTACCTGGTCGAATATGCCTATCATCGTGATCAGTGCAGAAGTGAAGATATGGACAAAATAGAGGCACTGGATGCGGGTGCAGATGATTATATCACAAAACCATTTTCAGTAGAAGAATTACTTGCGCGTATCCGTGTCAGCCAAAGACGGCTTGCCATAACGCAGTCAGGAAAACAGCCGGAAACATCTGTTTTTGAAAATGGTGGATTAAAGATAGATTACACGGCAGGCTGCACATTCCTGAAGGACAGAGAACTGCATCTGACGCCCATTGAGTATAAGCTGCTCTGCCTTTTATCCCGTAATGTTGGAAAAGTATTGACACATACATATATTACTCAGCAGATCTGGGGACGCTGCTCGGAAAACGATGTTGCTTCTCTCAGGGTTTTTATGGCAACACTGCGGAAAAAACTGGAGCCTGAAAAAAACGGTGTACAATATATCCAGACGCACATAGGAATTGGATATCGCATGCTCAGAATCGAGAAACCTGAGCAGGAAACGAACTCTTCTTTATGAAGTCGGAAGGGCTGACGGAAACAGTGAGCATAAATTCTGTGCATCGCGAAGCGTGTTGCTGAGAACGGAGTGAACAGTAACTAGGGTTTACAGGGCAGATGCATGGAATAAAATTTTGTTTGACTTTTTGAAAAAGAGGCAATATAATTACAGGGAACGAGTGGCAAGTAAGCGTAAATCCAGTTTACCGGCTACTCGTTTTCATTTTACAAAAATGAATATCGTCATGAAAAAGTGTGTAGCGTGTCAGCGTAAGTCCAGCTATATGACAGGGTGCGCACTTTTTTTGTGCCAAAAAGAAAGGAGGTGACATGCTCCCACCACTTAAATCTTACGATTTTGAAGTGGGGGCTTCCTGCTCAATTGCCCTTTAGGGCAAAGCTAAAACAGGCTATCCCCGCGTGTCCCGCGGTTTTGTTTTTTATGTTTATCCGGTTACGGATTTTTTTCTTGTGCCGTCAGGCACATTCTTTATAGATCCTTTTTCCTTCTTCCCGGATGTTGACTGCTGCATTCACATCCCGGTCCATCCTGTTTCCACATTCACAGACATACATTCTATCCGACAATGCTAGTTCCTTTTTCTTATGTCCGCATACACTGCAGATCTTGCTGGATGCAAAATAACGGTCTACTTTTATAAGATGTTTTCCGCGCTCTTCCAGCTTGTATCCAAGCATGGACAGAAACTGCCCGTACCCGTTATCCTGCACGCCTTTCCCAAGATGCAGGCCTCCGGACATTCCCTTCAGGTTCAGATCTTCCACGCATACTGCATCATATCTTTCAGCAAGCTCCCTGCTGAGCTTATGCTGGAAATCTTTTCTCTGGTTCTTTATCTTTTCATGACATAAAGCTACCCGTTTCTTCTGTTTCTGATAGTTCCGGCTTCCTTTTTCACAGTGGGAGAGCTTTCTCTGTTCCCTTGCAAGTTTTTTCTCTGCTTTTCTGTAAAACATAGGATACCCAGCTCTTTCTCCTGTAGAAAATACACACATTCCCTGCATGGCAAAATCAATCCCAAGAAATCTCTCTGCCGGTCTTTTTTCCACGGTTTGGTTCTCACAGCAGAACAAAAGACTTGCAAAATATTTCCCGGATGGCTCACGGCTCACAGTTACGGATCTCAGCTTCCAGTCTGACGGAATCTGCCGGTGGAGTTTTATCTTTATGGCAGCCATCTTCGGAAGCTTCAGATGGCTATCCTGCAAAAGGATATTCCCGTTTACTGCATTGGTCGTATACGAATTTCTTGTATGCTTCTTTGATTTATAACGTGGAAATCCGCAGGATGGTTCCCGGAAGAACTTCCGGAACGCACTTTCCAGATGCAGCTGCACATTCGCCAGGGCAAGGGAGTCTACCTCCTTCAGCCAGGGATATTCCTTCTTATATCCGGCCGGTGTGTTCCGGAGCATCTTTTTTTCTTTCTGGTAATAGCTGATCTTGTCTGCGAGCATCTGGTTATAGATAAAGCGGCTACAGCCGATTGTTTTCTCTATCTGGACTTTCTGCTCTTTATTTGGATAGATCCTTATTTTTACGGCGCGGTTCATTCTTCTCACCTTCTGTATTTTATAACCATCACCAGGTGATAGTATAGTAGAAATACTGAATGGGAATTATTGTCTAATTCCATTATATTTATCATTCATTTTCTTTTATCGACTGATATGTATTTATGAACTAATTGTTCTTTTTTAGTATACTACATCAGGGGATGGAGAACAAGTGTTTCTTTTGTACTATAGGGATTTTTTGAGCAGATATGCCCAGATGTGCAATTCATCTCACCACCTGAAGAGGTGGGAGAATTCTTGCTACATTTGTTAAAACAAAATGGCGGAAAGCAACAAGATGAAGGATATGCCGGTAAATAAGCTGATGATCCAGATGGGAATCCCGATGATCCTATCTATGGCATTGCAGGCAGTCTATAACATTGTAGACAGTGCATTTGGGGGAAATATGAAAGCAGGCAGTGAGACAGCACTAAATGCTTTGACACTGGTATTTCCAGTGCAGATGCTTATGGTGGCAGTGGGGATTGGAACCGGTGTAGGAACCAATGCACTTCTTGCAAGGACACTTGGACAGGGAGACAGTAAAAAAGCTGCAAAGGTAAATTAAGCGTGAAAATGGGTCTGCCCAGCAGCGTTTTTTTTCTTTTCTGCCGCTGGGCAGATGTTTTTTCTTTAGATACATGATAAGAGGAATTTTTGAAGATTCCATAAAGATTTGAAAAATGGACGGACATAAAAGACGTCCATTACACTATCGGAAAATCAGCAAGGAAGTTTCATAGTAACCTTTGCGCCGCCGGTTTCTTTTGAATTTTCTAAAATAAGCTGACCATTATGTTGTTCCATAA
>ENA-OQCS01000510-OQCS01000510.1-human-gut-metagenome-genome-assembly--contig:-NODE-510-length-21654-cov-4.472476_pt1 | contig 21654 bp, 35 predicted proteins | sample MGYA00242757_ERZ504575 | MGnify/ENA primary metagenome ERZ504575 (study PRJEB26092, sample SAMD00036297) | human gut metagenome | host: Homo sapiens | study: EMG produced TPA metagenomics assembly of... | reverse complement strand
CCTCGGTGCGCAGCAGATAGCCGTCGCCGCGCGAGCCCGGACCGTACGGCGTGTTGATGATCACCGCGATCTTGCCATCGGCGATGAGGTCGCCGATGTTGGGGCGCTCGCCGTCGTGCGGGCCGCTTATCTTCTCCACGATCTCGCACGTCACGTTGCCTCCACGCAGCACGCGCGCGTACCCTCGGTAGAGCAGATGTCAAAGCCCAGATAGCGCAGGATACGGGCGACCGAAAGAATATGGCGCTTGTCGCGGTCGCACACGCTAATGAACACCTTGCCGCAACTCGGGTCGGGCAGCTTGTAGTCGATCGCCAGCTGCGTCTTGGCGTATGCCTCGGGATAGCTCTTAGCGATACCCATGACCTCGCCCGTCGACTTCATCTCAGGCCCCAGGATGACGTCGGCGCCCGGGAAACGACCCCAGGGCATGACGGCTTCCTTCATGCAGAACCAGTCCAGTTGACGTTCGTCGCTCGGCAGGCCCAAGCTCGCGATGGAATCGCCTGCATGATGCGCGCCGCGCACTTGGCCAGCGGCACGCCGGTGGCTTGGAGATGAACGGCACGGTACGGCTGCGCGCGGGTTGGCCTCGATCACGTAGACGGTCTCGCCCTTGATGGCATACTGCACATTGACCAGACCGCGGACTCCCAGCGCCATCGCGATGCGGCGCGTAGTCTCGCGGAGCTTCGCCTGCAGGCTCTCGCTAAAGCTAAACGGTGGGATGCAGGTCGCAGAGTCGCCGGAGTGAATACCGGCCTCCTCAATATGTTCCAGGATGCCGCCGATGTATACCTCTTCGCCATCGCACAGGGCGTCGACATCGGACTCAATCGCACCCTCCAGGAAGCGGTCCAGATACACCGGGTAGTCGGGGCTAATGCGCGCGGCCTCGGCCATGTAATCGCGCAGATGCTCGGCATCGTAGGCGATCATCATGCCGCGGCGCCCAGCACATAGCTCGGGCGCACCAGCAGCGGATAGCCGATGTGCGCGGCCACGGCCTCGGCCTCCTCAAACGAGGTGGCCTGGCCCGCCGGCGGGTACATGATGCCCAGCTTGTCGAGCAGAGCGGCGAAGCGCTCGCGGTCCTCGGCAAAGTCGATGGCATCGGGCTTGGTGCCCATAATGTTCACGCCGCTCTCCTCGAGCATGCGCGCCAGCTTAAGCGGAGTCTGGCCGCCGAGCGTCACCACGACACCGTCGGGGCGCTCGACATCGATAACGTCCATGACGTCCTCGTAGGTGAGCGGCTCAAAGTACAAGCGGTCCGAGGTGTCGTAGTCAGTCGAAACGGTCTCGGGGTTGCAGTTGACCATGATGGTCTCGAAGCCGCGAGCCGCCAGTGCGTAGCTCGCGTGCACGCAGCAGTAATCGAACTCGATACCTTGGCCAATGCGGTTGGGGCCGGCGCCAGGATCATCGCCTTGGGCTTGTCCGCCGGCGTGGTCTCGTCGGGAGCCACGCACTTCTTGGCATCCGCTCGTGCGGTAGATGTTCTCGTACGTCTTGTAGTGGTACTCCGTGGCGCTCGAGAACTCCGCAGCGCAGGTATCGACCGTCTTCATGCTGGGAACCACGCCCAGACCCTTGCGATAGGCGCGCACAAAGCGCTCGTCCGAGCCGGTCAACGCGGCGATCTCGGCGTCGCTCGTACCATACTGCTTGAGCAGGCGCATCGCGTCGGCGTCGATATCCTCCACACGCAGGCCGCGGATGCTCTCCTGGACCTGCACCATGTCGTTGATGCGGTTGAGGTACCACGGATCGATACCGCAGATGGCGTGGATGCGGGCGATGTCCCAGCCACGGCGCAGGGCCTCGACCACAAAGAAGATGCGGTGCTCGGTCGGGGTTGCCACGGCCTGAGCGAGCTCATCGTCGCTCAGCTTGTCGGCACCCTCCTTGCCACCGGCACAAATGCCTGATGCCCGTCCTCCAGTGAGCGCATGGCCTTGCCGAAGGCCTCCTCAAAGGTGCGGCCGATCGCCATAATCTCGCCCACGGCCTTCATGCGCGTGGTGAGCGTAGGATCAGTGCCCTTAAACTTCTCGAAGGCAAAGCGCGGCACCTTGACGACGCAGTAGTCGATTGTGGGCTCAAAGCAGGCGGGCGTTGCCTTGGTGATGTCGTTGACGATCTCGTCGAGCGTGTAGCCCACGGCCAGGCGAGCGGCGGCCTTGGCGATGGGGAAGCCCGTGGCCTTGGAGGCCAGTGCGGACGAACGGCTCACGCGCGGGTTCATCTCGATGACGATCAGGCGGCCGGTCTGGGGGTTCACGGCAAACTGCACGTTGGAGCCGCCGGTCTCGACGCCAATCTTCTCCAGAATGGCGAGCGACGCGACACGCATGCGCTGGTACTCAAGGTCGGAGAGGGTCTGCGCTGGCGCCACGGTGATGGAGTCGCCGGTGTGCACGCCCATGGGGTCGAGGTTCTCGATGGAGCACACGATGATGCCGTTGCCGGCGTGGTCGCGCATGACCTCCATCTCATACTCTTTCCAACCTCGATGGACTCCTCGACCAGCACCTCATGGGCAGGCGAGAGCTCAAGGCCCTGGCTCACGATGGAGACGAGCTCCTCGTGGGTATGCGCGATGCCGCCGCCGGCGCCACCGAGGGTAAAGCTCGGGCGCAGTACGCAGGGATATCCCACGCGCTCGGCGATAGCCTCGGCGTCGGCCACGCTGTAGGCATAGCCCGACGCGCGACCTCCAGGCGATCTCGGCCATGGCCTCGTTAAAGAGTTTGCGGTCCTCGCCGCGCTCGATAGCGGCCAGGTCGCAGCCGATCATCTCGACGCCGTACTTGTCGAGCGTGCCGTCCTTTGCCAGCTCGACGGCGGCATTCAGACCGGTCTGGCCGCCCAGCGTGGGCAGCAGCGCGTCCGGGCGCTCTTTCTTGATCACGCGCTCGATAAACTCGGCGGTGATAGGCTCAACATAGGTGCGGTCGGCCAAGCCCGGGTCGGTCATGATGGTCGCCGGATTGGAGTTGACCAGGATGACCTCAAAGCCATCCTCTTGAGCACCTTGCAGGCCTGGGCGCCGGAGTAGTCGAACTCGCAGGCCTGGCCAATAACGATGGGGCCCGAACCAATGACGAGGATACGCTTGATGTCGGTACGTTTAGGCATGTTTAAAACCTCCTAGAGAGGCTGACTCAATGTTTTGGAAAAGTCAGCGAGGGTGCAGCTGGTGCATCAGGTTGCCGTGATGCGAGGGCGCGCTGGGCTTATGCCCGCGCGTCCGAAGCAGAACGGCAAGATGATGTGCCAGATGCAGCCGCAGCGTCGACAGGTCCGCCGTTCGGTAGAACGGCGGAACCACTATCGGCAAAGTTCCAGCCGGCAAGGCGGTCCTTGGCGGTATCGATGTCCAGATAGTTCTCCTCGCCGTCCATGAGTCGCGTAAAGGCGGTAAAGAGATAGTGAGCATCGGTGGGGCCAGGTGAGGCCTCGGATGGTACTGGACCGAGAAGCACGGCGCATCGAGCAGCTGAATGCCCTCGGCGGTGCCGTCATTGAGATTCACATGCGTCAGGCGAATGCGGCCGAAACGCTCGTTCATCACGACCGGCGCGATACCGCGGCGTACCCAGATGCGCAGATCGCCATCGACCGCGTGCTCGGTCTCACCGCCCGAAAGCTCGGGGACGAGCTTGCCCAAGCTTGGAAACAGCAGTCCGAAGCCGTGGTTTTGCGCAGTAATCTCCACGCGGCGGCTGACCAGATTCATAACCGGCTGGTTGCCGCCACGGTGACCGAATTTGAGCTTTTCCATCTGGCGCCGCACGCCAAGCTGATCATCTGGTGACCAAGCAGATGCCAAAAACCGGCACCTTGCCGATTAGCTGCTGCACCTGCTCATAGGTCTCCACCACGCATCGGGGTCGCCGGGGCCATTGGACAAAAAGACGCCATCGGGATTCATATCGAGCACCTGCTGGGCGGGCGTATCCCACGGCACGACGGTCAGGTCGCAGCCGGCACGGACCAGGCCCTCCAGAATGCCGCGCTTCACGCCGCAGTCGTAGGCAACCACTTTGTGGCGGGCAGGAGCGGCAGGGGCAAGCGCAAAGTCATGCGTAGTGGGCAGGTCGCTCGCGGCAAAAGCGTGGGGCTCAGGGCAGCTCACGGTCTTGACCAGGTTCTCGCCGACCAGCGTGGGCGCGGCGGACAGGCGCTCAGCAAGCACGTCGACGTCGAAGATCTCCGTCGAGATTATGCCCATCTTGGAACCGTTGTCGCGCAGGTGGCGCACGAGAGCGCGGGTGTCGACGCCCTCGATAGCGACGATGCCGTGTGCACGCAGGTACTCCGGCACGCTGACGGTCGAGCGCCAGTTAGAAGGCGTGGCGCACATGTCGTGGACGACCATGCCGCGCATGGCGGGAGCGCTCGCGGGGCGAGCGGTATCGCCGGGGAAGGCCGACTGGACATCGGTCTCGTCAATGCCGTAGTTGCCGATCTGCGGATAGGTCATGGTTACGATTTGGCCGGCATAGCTCGGGTCGGTCATGACCTCAAGTAGCCCTCGAGCGACGTGTTAAAGCAGACCTCGCCGGTTGCGGTACCCTCGGCACCGCATGCACGGCCATAAAAAATGGTCCCATCCTCAAGATACAGGATGCAGGGACCGCAGGTGCCCTTGCTGGTTTTAGCCAGCATACGCTGGCACAGCTCGCTGGGCGCGACGGTGCGGGCGGCAGCGCCCGCAATATGGTTGTTCGCCATAGTTCTCCTTCCCGGTCTCACAGGACCGGCTTAAAGGTGTGTAGTTAGGCCTCGCGGTATTCTAACCGCAAGCATCGCCCATGGCATTAATTACATAGAATTGTTTACAAAATGATAATTATGACTTCCTGTGCATAATGATTTTCTGGGACGGGGATTAAAAAATTATTCTGAGAGCAGGGCTTTGTCGCCAACTGCATACATGACAGAATGATTATCGTCCCAGAAATATCCCGCGTGGGCTTGCGGCTCACGCGGGATGGCATCGTTCTATGTGGCTGCGGACTACTTTTGCTTGTCCTGCTCCAGCAGCTCGGACGGCGTGCGATCGGGCTTTCCGCCGCGGAAGATCTCTCGACCGTGCAGACGATGCTCAAGATCGCGCTCGGCCTGCTCCTCCGTGATCTTGGTCTGGCTCACCACCGGGTCCTCGATCAGCGATGAAACCGAGTTGACCTGTTTTTGAATGCGCTCGGCAATGGTGTCGTCCATGCTTACGATGCGCATCTTCCAGTCGATACTCGTGGCGTTGGACGAGCTCTTGGTCCAAACGAACGTCAGGATGGCGCTTTGGTGCCCCTGAGCAGGAAACATGCCAAAGAAGGAATCATGCTGGATCCTGCTGTCCTCGTCGATATAGGCGTGAACGTTATACACCACACGGTCGATCTTGTCGTTGAGCAGGGCGTTGGTTGCGAGCGCCGCCGCCTGAATCTGACCGTTGGACAGCAGCTCGAGTTCATTGGCAGAAGACGTGTCCAGCACCGTCACCTCAACCGTGCCCGTGCGCTCATCTGCCTCGTCGACGGTAAAATCGAGCGGGAACTGCGTAAAGCCATTGCCCCATTCAAGTCCACCCTTGAGCGCGGTCGAAACGGTATCCACCGAAACACTTTCGGAAAGGTTCGCGGTATTCAGACGTCGCATCACGCCGTAGCCAATCTGCATGCCCACAATCAGCACCAAAATGCCGATAACCACGGCCATGGCGGTCTTCGTAATGGTATGGCTCACCTGCGAGCCGAAGGGTCGTCCTCGGACAGCGGGTCGATATGTTTTGCCTGGCTCGCGCGATCCTCGCTGCGCAGCCGCGCCAGCGTCGCCTTGTCGCCGCGCTTGACGGCGGCCTCTTTCTCGCGCATGCGCTCGGTGCGCTTTTTGGCGAGCGTAGGATCCAAGACGCCGGATGCATCGATTTCGGAGAATAACTCCGTCACTTCTTCCGGAGTCAAAGGGTTCTTATCAGCATGATCTTCCTGTCATATCAATCAGTCGAGCTCGTGCGCACGCGCACCTTCGAACTGCATTCGATAGTAACGGGCATAGGTGCCGCCACGGGCGAGAAGCTCCTCGTGCGTGCCACGTTCCACAACGCGACCATGCTCAACGGTCGCAATCTCGTCAGCATGCTTAATAGTCGAGAGACGGTGGGCGATGATGATCGTGGTACGGCCGCGTGCCAGCTCTTCGAGCGACTCCTGCACCGCTTCCTCGCTCTCGTTATCCAGGCACTCGTCGCCTCATCCAAAATAAGGATCTTGGGATTCTTGAGAAAAACGCGCGCGATGGCGACGCGCTGCTTTTGACCACCCGAAAGACGGCTGCCGCGCTCGCCCACCAGGGTGTCGTAGCCTTGCGGAAGCGATTCGATAAAGATATCAATATTGGCGCGGCGGGCCGCTTCGGCGATCTCTTCTGCCGTGGCGCCCGGCTTGCCGTAGGCGATGTTCTCGCCGATCGTTCCATCAAACAGGTACACATCTTGCTGCACCAGGCCGATGGCACGGCGCAGACTATGCTGCGTCACGTCGCGCACATCCTGGCCGTCGATGCTAATGGAGCCGGCGGCAGCGTCGTAAAAGCGCGGCAACAGCGAACAAGTCGTCGATTTGCCGCCGCCCGAGGGACCGACCAAAGCGATGGTCTGACCGGGCTTGATGGACAGGTCCATGTGGTCGATAACAGGGCGTCCGTCGCGCCGCGCTCGCCCAATTCAACATCCTCGTAGCTAAAGCACACGTCGCGGTACTCCACAGCACCAGCCGTCACCTGCAGATCCGCAGCACCCGGCTTATCCTGAATATCGGGGACAGTCGAGAGTACCTCATCCATGCGCTTAAAGCCGGCGATGGCTTTCTGATACGTCTCGGCCGAATTGACGAGCGTCTCGAGCGGCGTGCAGAACAGCGAAATGTAGAGTGCGAAGGTTGCCATATCGACCGCCTGCAGCTGACCCTGGGCAACGAGCCAACCGCCCAGCAGCACCACGATCACATAGAGCACGCCCGAGAGCAGGCCATACGTCGCGGTATAGACGCCCATGGCGTGATACATGTTCTCCTTGGACGAAAGGTAGCGATTGTTCGAGGCGCGAAACTTAGAGCGCTCGGTCTGCTCGTTGGCAAAGCTCTTGACCACACGCATGCCCGCCAGCGAATCCTGCAGTTGCGCGTTGATGCCGCTAATCTTTTTGCGGTTATCGCTAAAGACCTCGCGCATGCGCATGTTCTGCCAAAACATAATGACCGCGAACACCACCGTCACCACAGCCATGGCGAGTGCGAGCACCGGCGCGATGGTAAACAGAATCACAAACGAGCCGATGATCTCGATACCGCAGATAATGATCCATTCGGGCACGTGGTGCGCCGCCTCGCAGATATCGAACAGGTCATTGACCACGCGGCTCATCATGTCGCCCGAGCTGTTGCGATCAAAGTACGCAAAGCTAAACCGTTCGTACTGATCGAACAGGTCCTCGCGCATTTTGGACTCCATGCGCGCGCCCATCACATGACCCCAATAGCTCACAAAGTAGCGGCAGGCGCAGCGGATGGCATACATCAACACCAGTCCCACCGCGATCATACCGAGCGCCTGCATAATGGCAGCCTGGCCCTGGGTAAACAACCCTCCGGTCAGATTGCGCAGGATAATGGGGAACGCCAGGTCAATGGCGGCAAGTACCAGGGCGCAAACCGTATCAGCAACAAAAAGCCCCATCTGGGGCTTGTAGTAAGAAAGAAACCTCTTAAACATAGTCACCTTACGCGGTTTTACCAAACCGCGTTTCGTCTCGACGCTGCAAGTGCTCCATTTGGACAATCTGGCCTTCAATTCTCGGTCGCGTATATCCATACGCTTCCCTCCTCTTTTAGGCCACCTTGTCTCAAATGGAGCACTTTCGCTGACTTACACAAACCCGCGGATCATCCCCGCTCGTTAAAGTTCCGCTCCACCCAAACGATGAGCAATGCTGTCGCAAGCCAAGCACCCACAACGGTCTTGGCGTCTTCGATCTTGCCGTCGAGCACGGCGTCGATCAGCTCGTGCAGCGGCACCAGGTCCACGCTGACAAACTCGTCATCGTCGGGGTTGGGCGCATCAAACTCGAGCTTGGTAGCCAAGTAGATGTGGATGATCTCATCACAAAAACCGCAGGACGTGACAATCGACGTCAAAAAGCGAATACGACCAGCCCTAAAGCCCGTCTCCTCATGCAGTTCGCGCTTGGCGCAATCGAGCGGGTCCTCACCTGGATCGAGCTTGCCGGCGGGAATCTCGACCGTCACGCGGTCGATGGCGGTGCGGTACTGACGCACCAGTACGATCTTGCCACTCTCGGTCAGCGCCACAACGGCCGCCGCACCCGGATGGCGAACGATATCGCGGGCGCTGCGGCGACCGTTGGGCAGCTCAACCTCAAGACGGTGGACATCGAGGATCTTGCCCTTCCAGGCACACTCCTCCGAAAGAATCTTCTCGTGCAGCTCGACATCGTGCGGGTCGTCGTCGCCCAACACCAGCGCCGGCTCGTCAGCGACCTCGCCACCAGGCTCGCCCTCGGCGTGCCCATACATGCGGCTGCCCTCTTCAACGATCTGCGCATCCACGAGCTCTTCGTTCTTCTCGTCCATCCGTCTCATTCCTCTCGGATTTTAGGCATCCCAGGCGTCGCGGCCGCGCAGCGCGCGCAGGCCGATGTCGTGGCGCAGGGTCTTGCCTTCAAAATCAATCTTCTCGCAGGCCTCGTAGGCAAGGTTGCGAGCGTTCTCGAACGTGTCGCCCAGAGCGGTCACGGCAAGCACGCGGCCACCATTGGTCACGAGCTGGCCGTCCACCACGGCGGTGCCCGCGTGGTACACGGTCACGTTCTCCATGGCCTCGGCGTCGGCGATACCGGTGATGACCTTGCCCTTCTCGTAGCTGCCGGGATAGCCCGCGCTCGTCAGGACAACGGCCACAGCCCACTCGTCACGCCAGTCGAGCTCAATCTGATCGAGCTCGCAGTTGGCGCAGGCGAGCATGACCTCAACCAGGTCGTTCTTAAGGCGCGGCAGCACGACCTGCGTCTCGGGGTCGCCAAAGCGGGCATTGAACTCCAGCACCTTGGGGCCGGCAGGCGTGAGCATAAAGCCGCCATACAGGCAGCCGCGGTAGTCGATGCCCTCGGCAGCAAGCTCGGCAACGGTCTGCTCCATGACCGCCACCATGGTGGCGTGTTCCTCGTCGGTCACGATGGGCACCGGGCTGTAGACGCCCATGCCGCCGGTGTTGGGGCCTTGTCGCCCTCGAGGGCGCGCTTGTGGTCCTGCGAGGTGGCCATGGGGCGCACGGTCTTGCCGTCGGTAAAGGCGAGCAGCGAGCACTCGGGACCAACGAGCATCTCCTCGATAACCACGGTGTTGCCGGCATCGCCAAAGGTGCCGCCAAAGCACTCGCGCACGGCCTCCTCGGCCTGCTCAAGTTCGGTCGCCACGATAACTCCCTTGCCCGCGGCAAGGCCGTCGGCCTTCACGACCAGCGGAGCGCCCTGCTCGCGCACGTAGGCGAGAGCCGAAGCCTCGTCGGTAAACGAACCATAGGCTGCCGTCGGGATACCGGCGCGCTCCATGAGCTGCTTGGAGAACAGCTTGGAACCCTCCATCTGGGCACCCTCGGCACCCGGGCCAAAGCAGGGAATACCTGCCGCGCGCACGCGTCGGCCACGCCCGCCACGAGCGGAGCCTCGGGGCCAATTACCACGAGTCCGCATCCGTGGCTCTGCGCAAACGCCGCCACGGCCGCAGGATCGCAGTCGTCGAGAACAACGTTCTCGCCGCAGCTCGCGGTGCCGCCGTTACCCGGCGCGATGTAGAGCTTGCCGGCGCGCGGTGATGCTGCGAGCTTAGCTGCCAAAGCATGCTCGCGGCCGCCGCTGCCCAACAACAGGATGTCGATGGTTTGAGTGTCCGCCTTCAAGGGTGCCTCCTCTATGGATGAATGGCTCGCTCCGCGCGAGCCCTTTGCAAGCAAATATACCCCTCGGCCGCCCGCTTGGGCTGCAAAGGGTATATCGCAATAACCAAATAGTCCCGATTACTTCCAGAATCGTTGATAATCTGCTCGCGACCGGCGCCAACGCCAATGAACGTCACGCGGGTGTGTGCCAGATCCTCGATAAACGCCACGTAGTCCTGAGCCTCCTGCGGCAACTCGTCAAAGCTGCGGCAACCGGTAATGTCGCACTTCCAGCCGGGAAGCTCCTCGTAGATGGGCTTGGCATGCTCAAAGCGCACCTGATGCTCGGGCACGCTGGTGTAGCGCTCGCCATCGACGTCGTAGGCCACGCACACCTTGATGGTGTCGAAAGCCGAAAGCACGTCGAGCTTGGTCAGGGCGATATCGGTGAGGCCGTTGACGCGCGAGGCGTAGTTGGCGATGGGGCCGTCGAACCAGCCGCAGCGACGACGGCGACCGGTGGTCACGCCGTACTCATAGCCCTCCTCGGTCAGCGTGTGGCCGGCCTCGGACTCGTAGGAAAGCTCGGTGGGCATGGGGCCCGAACCGACACGGGTGATATAGGCCTTCATGACGCCCAGCACGCGGTCAACGTTCTTCATGCCCACGCCGGAGCCGGTGATGGCGCCGCCGGCGGTGCAGTTGGAAGACGTCACGTACGGATAGGTGCCGTGATCGATGTCGAGCAGCGTCGCCTGGGCGCCCTCAAACAGCAGGTTCTTGCCCTCATCGATCATGTTGTTGAGCAGCAGGCTCGTCTCGGTGATGTAGGGGCGCAGGCGCTCGGCCATCGGCAGGTACTCGTCGCAAATCTGGTCCACGGTGTAGGTGGGCAGGTTGTAGATGAGCTCGAGCTCGGGGTTCACGCGGGCAAGAGCGGTCTCCAACTTGTCGCGGAACAGCGTCTCGTCCAGCATGTCCTGCATGCGCAGACCAATGCGGGCCATCTTGTCCTGATAGCACGGACCGATGCCGCGCTTGGTGGTACCGATGTTCTTCTTGCCGAGCTTCTGCTCAAAGGCGCCATCCAGATCGATGTGGTACGGCATGATGACATGCGCGTTGCCGCTAATCTTGAGGTTCTTGGTGGTGATGCCGTCGGCCTCGAACATGTCGATCTCCTCAAGGACAACCTTGGGGTTGACGACGCAGCCGTTACCGATCACCGACACGTGGTCGGAATACATGATGCCGGAAGGCACCTGGTGCAGGCCGTACTTCTTGCCGTTGACGACGATGGTGTGACCGGCGTTGTTGCCGCCCGAGTAGCGCACGACGGCATCAAAGTCGCCGGCGACCAGGTCGCAAATCTTACCCTTGCCCTCATCGCCCCACTGGGCACCGACCAAAACGGTTGACGGCATGTTTACTCCTTACATTCATGGACTGTCTGCGCGCCACGCCGGCACGCAGAAGCACAAAACATTCCCAGTATACCCGTGCAACGGGCGCCTGTCCTACTCCTCGGCATGTGCCCATCAAGCTCATAGAACTTGGTGGATGCCGGCAGGAACATCAGGTCGACGTCGCCGATCGGGCCCGAACGTTCTTGGCCACGACGATACGCGTAACGCCCTCGTCGGGTCGATCGTCGCGCGAGCCTCGGCCTCGTCGGCGGAGCGGTCCAAGAACATGACGATATCGGCGTCCTGCTCGATGGAGCCCGATTCACGAAGGTCGGACAGCTGTGGGCGCTTGCCGGTACGGGATTCGACCTGACGCGAGAGCTGTGACAGCGCGATGAGCGGGATCTTGAGCTCCTTGGCCATGATCTTCAGACCACGCGACATCTCCGAAACCTCGACGGTACGGCTCTCGGAGCGGCGTCCCGGCGGAGGACTCACCAGCTGCAGGTAGTCCAGGATGATGATTGCCTTCTCCTTGTTGTGGAGCATACGGCGCTCTTGGCGCGGATCTCGGTCACTGTGGTGCCGGGCGTATCGTCAATCAGAATATCGAGCTTGGACAAGGTCTGCGTGGCCTCGTTGATATTGGCCCACTGTTCGGGGCTAATGCGGCCCGTGCGGAAGTCGCTGATCGAAATCATGGCGTAGGCGCAAATCAGGCGCTGGGCGATTTCCTTGCCCGACATCTCCAGCGAGAAGAAGCCAACGGTATAACCGGCAGCGGCGGCATTGAGTGCCAGGTTCAGAGCGAACGACGTCTTACCCACGGCGGGGCGGGCGCCGATAATGATGAGCTGGCCCTCGCGAAAACCCATAAGCATACGGTCGAGCGACGGGAAGCCCGTGGGCACGCCCGCCGCCTGACCACCGGCCTGGCACACTTCCTCGGCCTCGTTATAGGCCTCGACCATAAACTCGGTCAGCGTCTTGTAGCTCGACTTGACCTCGCGCGCCGTGACCTTGAGCAGCTTGCTCTCGGCCAGCTCGACAACCTCTTTGGTGTCGGTGGGGGCGTTATATGCCAGCGCGTTGATCTCGTTGGTGGCGCCGATCAGCTCACGCAGCATCGAATCGCGGCGAACGATGGCGGCATGGTGCTGCCAGTTGACGAGCGACAGGGTCTGACCCATCAACTCCAAAATGTACGCTTCGCCGCCCACGGCATCGAGCTTGTTGATGCTTCGCAGGTAATCGATCAGCGAGATGGAGTCGATGGGAATGCGGCTGTTGTACATATCGACCATCGCGGTATAGATGGTCTTATGAATGGGCCGGTAGAAGTCATCGGGCTGCAGCTCGACCTGGGCCTCCTCGACCACCTCGGGCGATAGCAGCATAGCGGCCAGTACATTGGCCTCTGCATCTTGGTTTTGGGGAAGACCCAACTTTGAGCCGCGGTCCTCAACCGTCAGCCCGGTCTCCCTATCGTCATATGCCATGAGCATCCTCATTCATATCGCTTGCGAGCATCCATAGTATCAGCCGAGGCTATAAATCGAGCCGCGCCTTGGCAATCATCACCGAACCAAACGGATGAACGGTCCCATACACGGGGCCACATTTCAATGACTGCTACGACACTCGCCCAGCGCAAAAAATAAAAGGGCGCCCTGGTCTCCCAGAGCGCCTTCTTAGAACAAGATTGTTGCGTTGCAGCAAATGCTACTCGGCAGCAGCCTCGGTCTCGACCTCGGCGGTCTCGGCCTCGGCGACCTCAGCGGTCTCCTCAACCTCAGCCTCGGCAGCGAGCTCCTCGGCGGTAACGCGACGAGAACGACAACCTCGGCCTTGATCTCGCGGTACAGCGAGATAGCGACGGTGTGGGCACCGGCAACCTTGATGGGCTTACCGAGCTCGACGCGCTTGCGGTCGATGTCCATACCGAGCTGATCCTTGATGCGTCAGCGATCATAGCGGCGGTAACGGAGCCAAAGAGGATGCCCTCGTCGCCAACCTTGACGTCAACGGTGACCTGCTTGCCCTCGAAGGCAGCCTTGGTCTCGTTGGCGGTAGCCAGACGGACGGCCTCGCGCTTGGCGATGTTGTTGCGACGCTCGTCAAGCTGCTTGAGGTTGCCCTTGGTGGCGGCAACAGCGAGCTTCTTGGGGAACAGGAAGTTCTCAGCGTAACCCTGAGCGACCTCTACGACGTCACCCTCGCCGCCCTTGCCCTTGATCTCATCGAGAAGAATAACCTTCATGATGCGTCTCCCTTCTTAGCCGCGGTCGCGGTTGCCACGAGAGGAAACCACGGGGACGGTGTACGGCAGGAGAGCCATCTCGCGGGCGCGCTTGATGGCGTTGGCGATGTCATGCTGATGCTGCGTGCAAGCGCCAGTGACGCGACGGGGCTTGATCTTGCCACGGTCGGTCATGTACTTACGGAGAAGCTGAGTGTCCTTATAGTCGATGAACTCAGTGTTCTCCTTGCAGAACTGGCAGTACTTACGACGCGGCTGACGTGCAGAATAATCATTAGCCATGTCAAAATACCTTTCATTTGGCAACTTCGGCGTGCCGAAGCCGCCTCTCACTCAAAAATAGGTGAACAACCCTTAGAACGGGATGTCCTCATCGTAGACGTCGACCGCGGGCGGCGTAGCCACCGGTGCGGCAGGACGTGCTGCGGGCGCGGGAGCTGCGGGGGCGTAACCGCCCTGATCGTAGCCACCCTGGCCACCGCGGGAACTCATAAACTCGATCTCATCGACGATGACCTCAAGCTTGCTCCTGCGCTGACCGTCGCGCTCCCAAGAGCTGTAGCGCAGCTTGCCCTCGATCGCGACCTTGTTTCCCTTTGCCAGGAAACGGCTCACGGCCTCGGCGCGGGTGCCGAACATAGTGCAGTCGACAAAGTTGGGATAGTCCTCCCACTCGCCAGTCTGCGCGTTGCGGCGACGATCGTTCACGGCGACGCCAAAGGACAGAACCTGGGTTCCGCCGGCGGTGGCGCGCAGCTCGGGATCGCGGGTGAGGTTACCGGTGATGTTCACTCGATTGATGCTCATAACTCACTACTTCCTCTTGGGGCACAAGCCCAGTCCAAAACGACAGTCTTACTCCTGGTCGTCGCGACGGACGATCATGTGGCGGACCACAGCGTCGGTGATGCGCAGGACGCGATCAAGCTCGGCGATCTGGGTAGGATCTGCGTGGAAGTTGATGAGGGTGTAGTCACCATCGGTGAGGTCGTTGATCTCGTAGGCGAGCTTGCGCTTGCCCCACTCGTCAACGGAGTCGACCTTGCCAGCGCCCTCAGCGATCGTGGTATCGATACGCTTCATAACAGCGAGACGAGTCTCGGGGTCGAGCGACGGGTCAACAAAGAACAGCAGTTCATAAGCCTTCATATTGTCACCTCCTCTGGGCAAATGTGGCTTCAGGTCGTGAAGGTGCGCCTGAAGCAGGAAAAGACTTGGTAATAATATCTTTCAACCTCCCAGGCCGCAAGAATATGCAGCTACAACCTCATGACCTCCACATATGTCCATGCTTACACGGCTCTTCATGCGTATTCCAACCAAATGCTGACCAAGAACTTGACGGATTCGATAGCAAGATACGCCACGGCGAGGACAACCTGAGTCAAACCGCAGGTCGCCGATTGCAGGGTTGTGGTCGCAAAATGCATACCACCGGTTCGATCGACTGCCTCAAAATTTTTAAATTCGCTGCCACGCCATTCATGAATACCTATTTTGAACAGGTCATCGAGCGGGATCTGGCTGGTCAGAATGCTTTTTTAGTACTTATCTGGCACATGCCGGATACGGGTGCGGACCGAGCGGTTTAAAAAATGCCAAGTTTTCGGCTTGCACCTTGCGATTCCTCGTGTATACTAACTTTCGCATTTAACGGAGAGTTGTCCGAGTGGCCGAAGGAGCACGATTGGAAATCGTGTAGGCGTCAAAAGCGTCTCCAGGGTTCAAATCCCTGACTCTCCGCCAGTTAATTCCAAAGCAGGCCTTTGAGCCTGCTTTGTTTTTACCCCACGCGGAGGGGTGGCAGAGTGGTTGAATGCGGCGGTCTCGAAAACCGTTTGGCCTATATAAGGTCACGAGGGTTCGAATCCCTCCTCCTCCGCCATTTTGGTTGAGAAAGCTCCCAGGAATGGGAGCTTTTTTGTTTTGAGTCCCTAACAAGCAAATACGGCGAAGAAGGAGGGTTCGAACCCGCCAGGGCGCAAAGCGTAAAGAAAACGCACCAGTGGCGCGTTTTTAGCGCAGCGCGGTCGGCGTAAGCCGACCGGATAAATTTTGAGCTCCGATCAAAATATAGACATCCCTCCTATTCAGCCACGCCCTCATCGCGTTCAGCATCAACCAGATCCCCAAACATGTACACCACCCTCCAAAAACGATATTTTTCGATATCTTTGGAGGCTGATGCACATACTTGAAACCTATGACCGCACCCAGTCCCGACCGTTTGCCGAGCAATAGGGTCGCGATCGTCGCCGAACATGTACTATGTACGGGCATTGTCCAATCCCGTAACTCAAAGGACCCCATCTTGCCCGTCGTCGCCGCCATAACCGTTACCTCACATGCCTCGGATGCCATGGTCGCTATCCCATTTTGGCTCGAGATGTTCGCCGTTGTCGCTGCATCGATCTCGGGTGTGCTGGTTGCGCGCGAACACAAGCTCGACCTGGTGGCGCGGTCGCACTCGCGGTAGTCTGCGGTCTGGGCGGCGGTCTTTTGCGCGACATGACACTCCAGGTCGCAACGTCTACATCCTCAACCAGCCAATGGCGCTGCCGCTCTCCATCGCCACGGCGGCCATCATTTACATCTTCCCGGCAATCGTCGATAAGCCCGACAAACTCATCCCCCTGCTCGACATCATCTCGGTCGGCATCTATGCGGCAACCGGCGCAGACAAGGCACTGGTCTACGGATTTGCACCCGTCGTTTGCATCATGATGGGCTTTTTCACCGCGGTGGGCGGCGGCATGCTGCGCGACGGCTTTATGGGCGTGGTTCCGGGCATTTTCCAACGCACCAACTTTTATGCCATCGCGGCCATCGCCGGATCGGCAAGCTATGTAAGCCTCGTCATGAGTGGCTTGGTCAGCAATGTCGCCGCGCTGGTCGTATGCGTTATCGTGACCATGGGTCTGCGCTGGCTCTCGCTGCGCTTTGACATCAAAAGCCCCACCGAAGAAGACATCGCGCACTTTTTACATCGCAAAAAGTAGATAGCACGGCACGACCTTTCGAAATGCAACCGAGAGGTTCTTTTAGAGCGCTCGCACGTTGGGTACCCTGTTAGATATATGCCGAGTATCTAACGAAGGATTCACTATGCCTTGCAACCTAGAACCGTCGAACAAGCGCCGCAAAGCGCAGGCCCGCATCGCCCTCCTATTCGTACTGATTGCGCTTGCGCTGACCGTACTTCCCACGGCGTCGTTCGCCGGCACAGACACCGCGGGCAACGTACTCGCAACCGAAGCTGACTCAAATCCGTCTGGCGTCGCGGGCGACCTGTACTGGGCTGGCCAAAGCCTTAACCTGGACGATGCTCCATCGGCCGCGATATTATCGCGGCAGGCGACAGCTATCGATTCGCGACTGCACCGTAGGCGGCGCCATTCGCCTGGCGGCGCGCACCATCGATATCTCCAAAACCGCAATCGATGGCAGCGTGACGGTAGCCGGTCAGCACGTCGTGCTCAACACCGGTAGCACCGCCAACTGTTTTTACGCGATGGGCGATACTGTTGCCCTGCGAGGCTCCACCAAGTCGGCAGCACTTGCAGGCGATACGGTGACCATCGACGGCACCGTCGAGGGCGATGTCGAGGTTTGGGCCGATAAGCTCGTCTTGGGCAAAAACGCCCGCATCACCGGCACCGTGAGCGCGCATGTTTCCGAGGACCCCGAGCGGGCCGAGGGCGCTCAGGTCGGAGCCCTCAAGATCGACCGTACCGAGAACGAGAACACCTCAACGATTAACGACACCATCGGCGGCATCGTCGCCGCGGCGCTTTCCACTTGCTTTGTCGCGATCCTCCTCGAGCTCGTCTTTCCGCGCGCGACCGCCAGCGCCGCCGGCATGCTTCGTCAACGACTACCCTCTGTGGGTGAGCGGTCTTTTGGGCACGGTGGCCGCCGTTCCCGCCGTCCTGTTACTCATCATCTCGATTGCAGGTCTGTCACTCGCCGGAGCTCTCATGTGCGCCGTGATCGGTATCGCTCTGGTCTCGGCGGCGTTTACGGGCACCGCGATCGCACGCATGATCGGACACAGCCAGAACCGCTACGCCATGGCCGCCGTGGGCGGTATCGCCGCGGGCGCACTCACGGCACTTCCCCTTATGGCAGCTTTGTCAGCGGCGTAGCTTCGTCTTTACGCTCGGCTACGTCATCCAGATCATCTGGCGCAACGCCCGCCTCAAGCCGCAGCAGGCCGCCAATACTCCGGGCCTTCCTTCCGCCTAGCCGTCAACCACCACAAAGGGGACAGACACCTTTGCGGTGGTGCAGACCAACTCAATCCCTGTGCACCAAAAAGGGCACCGACCGCGATGGTCGGCGCCCTTTCTTGTTAGTCGCTATAAAGCTCGGCGCTTATTTGTTGACCTGACCGGCGCGGACTGCGGCCTTCTTGCGGTCGGTAGCATTGAGCAGACGCTTGCGCAGGCGGATGTTCTTGGGAGTGATCTCCACCAGCTCGTCGTCGGCGATGTACTCCAGCGCCTCCTCCAGCGAGAAGGTGCGGGGCGCACCAGCTGGACGGAGATATCGGAGGTCGAGGAACGCTGGTTGCCCAGGTTCTTGGTACGGGCGATGTTGACGACCATGTCGCCGGCCTTGCTGCGCTCGCCCACGATCATGCCCTCGTAGCATTCGGTACCCGGCTCAACAAACAGCTGGCCGCGCTCCTGCAGCGTGCTAGAGCGTAGGCAACGGCTTTCTCGGTGGTCATGGAGATCATGGCGCCGTTCTGGCGGTTGCCGATCTCGCCGGCATAGGGGCCGTACTCCAGGAAGGTGTGGTAGAACACGCCCTCGCCGTGAGTGACGTTCATGATGCGGTTCTTAAGACCCATGATGCCGCGGGTCGGGATCTTAAACTCGAGGTGCGTCACGATACCCGAGGTATCCATGCTCGTCATGATGCCGCCGGAGGTGCCGAAGACCTCAACGACCTTGCCCGAATACTCGTCCGGGCACTCGACGACGGCCTGCTCGACGGCTCCATCTTATTGCCGTTCTCGTCCTTCTTAAACAGAACGCGGGGACGGCCGACCTGGAACTCAAAGCCCTCGCGACGCATGGACTCCATCAGGACGGACAGGTGCAGAATGCCGCGGCCCGAGACCTCGACGCCGCTCTTGTCCTCGAGCTCCTCGATCTTCATGGTCACGTTGTTCTCGGCCTCGTTGAACAGGCGCTCCTTGAGCTGACGGCACCCACGATGTCGCCGTCGCGGCCGACGAGCGGGGAGGTCGAAGCCTCAAAGACGATGGACAGGTCGGCGGGTCGATCTCGATGGGTTCGAGCTCAACGGGGTTCTCGGGATCGGTGTAGACATCGCCGATATCGGTGCGGTCGATGCCCACGACGGCGGCGATATCACCGGCGCGACTTCCTGGCACTCGGTGCGACCCAGGTAGTCGAAGTAAAGAGCTGCTTGACGGTAGCGGTAGCGCTGGAACCGTCGTTCTTGACGACCAGGATCTGATCGCCCTGGTGAATGGTGCCGGAGTACACGCGACCGATACCGATGCGGCCAACGAAGTTGGAGTGGTCGATGGTCACACACTGCATGGCCAGCGGGGCGTTCTCGTCAACCTCGGGCGCGGGCATGTCGTCGATGATCATATCGAGCAGCGGATACATGTCCATGTTGCCGTCGTTGGGGTCAAGGCGGGCAAAGCCATTCATGGCGCTGGCGTAGACACGTGCTCCATGGCAAACTCAAGCTGGTCGTCGGTGGCGCCCAGGTCGGCCATCAGGTCCAGGCAGTCGTTGTAGGCCTTCTCGGGGTTGGCGCCCGGACGGTCGATCTTGTTGATGACGATCATGATCTTGAGGCCGGTGTCGATGGCGTGACGCAGCACGAAGCGGGTCTGGGGCATGGGGCCCTCAAAGGCATCGACCAGCAGCAGGGCGCCGTCGGCCATACGCAGCACGCGCTCGACCTCGCCGCCAAAGTCAGCGTGGCCCGGGGTGTCGATGACGTTGATCTTAACGTCCTTGTACTCGATAGAGATGTTCTTGGCGAGAATCGTAATGCCGCGCTCGCGCTCCTGGTCGTTAGAATCCAGGACGCGGTCCTCGACCTGCTGGTTGGCACGGAAGCGTCCGTGGCACGCAGGAGCTTGTCGACCATCGTCGTCTTGCCGTGGTCGACGTGAGCGATGATGGCGATGTTCCTCAGATTGTCTACGCGCATGTAGTTCCCCTATCTTCTATCTATATACAACCGGCACGCGTATGCGACCCGCCCAGTAACACAACGCTCGGCGGGAATTTTGAGCCTTTTACCGAAAACTCGTTTATTTTAGCGATTTTAGATAAGAGGGGTTTCCTCGCCTGCAGGTTCAGGGTCGCTCCACATAAAACCATCGCCGGCGCCCACACCTTCGTACAGTACATATGCCGAAAAGCCGCTCTCGAGCGTCGTCTCAAAGAAACTCACAAGCAGGGCGTCATGGTAGCCGCCATCAATTTCGACACAACCGGTGTAGCCGATGGCGTAACGGGCGATGCGACCCAGGCCCTCGTCCTTAAGGCCCATCTTGTGCTCGGAGATAAAGTTGGTGGCAGCCTCGAGGCATGCCTCCTCGCCGTCCTCGTCGAGTGCCGCCAGATAGCGGTTGGACGCGGCGTCTTCGATCGCAACGACAACACCGGGGTTCTCACCAGCGGCCAGGTCTCTAAAAATGCCCCGATGAGGTCGCACACCATGGCGTCGAGCTCGGCGGAGACGTTTCCGGCGTCCTGCATATCCTGTGCCATTTTTAGACCTTCCCATCGAGTCCGGCGTCGTTACATCTCTTGTGCCTCGGCAGCGATCTCGGCGGCGGCGTCGCGGGCGCGCATCATATCGGCGGCGCGCTTATCGAGTACCTTGATCTGGTTGGTCAGCATCACGGCATCGACCACGCCCCAGATGACCAAGCCCGTCGAAATCGAAAACCCAAGCGCACCAACTGTACCACGAAGGCGCGAGGAGATTGCCGCGACAAGTGCGGAGACGGCAACCATCTTGATAAAGGAGGCACGGCGCTCGCGAAGCTACGGGCCTGCGTCACATAGGCGATGCGTGCGGCCTCGGATGCCTCCGAGCGCATCTGGGCCTCGCGGGCAATGGCGGCGGCTTCGGCTGAAACGCCGCGACCCATCAGTGCACACTCCGTCTCATGGCTACTCGTCATTTAAAAATCATCGGGCGAGAGCGTATGGACGAACTCGTCGAACTTCTCAAATTCCTGCTCGTCATCGACTTCCTCGGCAACCGGAGAGACGGTCCCCAGGCGGTTCATGATGTCGTCCTCAACAAACATGGGAGCATTGCTGCGCACGGCGAGGGCGATGGCATCGCTCGGACGCGCATCGATCCTATGCTCGTTGCTGTCGGCCAAAACAACGACCGTCGCATAGAACACGGGAGGCTCGGCACGGACAATCTCGATGCGCTCGAGTTTTGCATCCAGGGCATCAAGCGTGTCGAGCAGCAGGTCATGGGCGATCGGGCGCTCGGCACGACCGCTGTCGATACCGCGGCTAATAGCCGCAGCCTCAAACGAACCAGTTGGATAGAAAGGGAGCGCAGCGGCGCAGGGAGTCCGATTTGCTGCAGCGCTCGCGAAGTACGATAAGCGATGGCACGGGACCGGCGGCCATGACGATGGTCTCTATGTCGACACGAACCATGGAACACCTCCGGTACGTAGCGGTTAACACGCGGCGCCTTCGCCGCATTGAATAGCTATACTACCCAATCTTTCGCACAGCACACAAAACCAAAATGAGTTTTATCACACACAAGAAAAAAGCCCCGAGGCCATGCCTCGAGGCTCTTCACAGTTTTGATGGTGGACCTGACAAGATTCGAACTTGTGACCTCCCGGTTATCAGCCGGACGCTCTAACCAACTGAGCTACCGGGCCACATGGTGGAAGTTAACGGGCTCGAACCGCTGACCGTCAGGCTTGCAAAGCCCGCGCTCTCCCAGCCTGAGCTAAACCCCACGGAGACAGTAATAAACCACCCC
>ENA-OQCS01000509-OQCS01000509.1-human-gut-metagenome-genome-assembly--contig:-NODE-509-length-21684-cov-2.547200_pt1 | contig 21684 bp, 26 predicted proteins | sample MGYA00242757_ERZ504575 | MGnify/ENA primary metagenome ERZ504575 (study PRJEB26092, sample SAMD00036297) | human gut metagenome | host: Homo sapiens | study: EMG produced TPA metagenomics assembly of... | reverse complement strand
CATTTAATTCACAAATATTTCTTTTTATTATTTTATCTTTCTCTTTTCCTTCTTTCAATGGACGGATAGTCCAAAAAAAGAAGTCCCTTAGGACTTCTTGAAATACGTTTTATCAAGTTTTACTTTTTTAACAATCTTTCTACTAAATCATCATTCACGATTTCATATCCATCAAAATGATAATCATACAATCCTTGACCTTGAGTAATAGAACGCAAATCAATCGCAAATTCTAATATTTCTACTTGAGGAATACGACAAACAAGTTTGATTAAACCATCGTCTAAACTATCAGTTTCAAGGACTTTACCACGTTTTTTTATTAACATGTGACATCAAATCACCTAAATATTCTTCATCAATATAAATATTTAAAATGACATAAGGTTCTAATAAACATGGATCAAGATGTTTCATCGCTTCTTTAAAACACATCATAGTTGCTGTTTTAAAAGCTTGTTCACTTGAATCTACACTATGATAAGAACCATCTAATAAAGTAGCTTGTATACCTAAAACAGGATAATGACCAATAACTCCTTCTTTAACACTTTCAATCAATCCTTTTTCAACAGCAGGGAAATAAGCTTTTGGGACAGCCCCACCAAATACTTTTTCTTTAAATATATAAGATTGACTATAATCTTTTGTTGGTTCAAAAAGAATTTCTACTTCACCATATTGACCATGACCACCTGATTGTTTTTTAAACTTTGTACGTTGAGTATAACTTTTACGAATTGTTTCACGATAAGAAACTTTCATATCACTTAATTTAACATCAATTTTAAATTTAGATTTTAATTTAGCAACAACACTTTCTAAATGAATATCTCCAATACCATAAATACATTGTTGTTTTGTTTCATGATTATTTTCAAATTTTAGAGTTTGGTCTTCTTCTAATAGTCTTGTAATACCACTAGCAATCTTTTCTTCATTTGCTTTACCAATAGGTTGAATAGCTTTACCATAATATGGTTTAGAAAAATGAATAGGTTGGTATTTCATACGATAATCTAATGTACATAAAGTATCATTTGTTGAAGAATGAGAAAGCTTTGTCATACATCCAATATCACCAGCACATAATTCATCAACTTCAATAAGTTCTTTTCCTCTTTTTATGTAAAGTTTATTCACTTTTTCAACTTCATTTTTATTGACATTTAATAAAGACATTCCTGTTTGAATACGACCTGTACAAACTTTAAAAAGTGATTCTCTTCCTACAAAAGGATCAACAATTGTTTTAAAAATGAATAAAGAAGGTGGTAGACTTTCGTTAAAACCGATGATATCTTCTTCATGTGTATCAATATTTTCTACAATGATAGAATTACATGTATCACCTGCAGCAGGGAAGAAAGCAACCATTGAATTTAATAAAATTTGAATACCAATATTACTTGTTCCACATAAAACAGGAATCAATGTTTGATTCATAACTCCTTGACGTAAAGCCCAAGAAATTTCTTCTTTAGTAAAAGGTTCTTCATTTAGAAATTTTTCTAATAAATCATCATTGTATTAGCGACAGCTTCATCAATCATTTCTTTGACAGGCATAACTTCATCCATCATATCTTCGGGAATAGGGAAAGGTTCTGTATGTTCTCCTTTAAAAATACGACCTTCCATTTAGCTACGTTAATATAACCTATCATTATCATGATCCATGATAGGAACTTGAATTGGTGCAATTCCTTTACCATAGGCTTTTTTTAATTGATTTAATTTTTCTTTATAATTGGCATCTGGATTATCTAAGCCATTAATATAAATAATTTTAGCTTTATTTTTTGCTCTAAACATGGCTTGCTTTGTACCAATACTGATATCCTTATAAGAAGGAACAACAATGACAGCTGATTCTGCAACGTGTAAAGCAGCTTCTACTTCTCCTACATAATCAAAATTACCAGGAGTATCTAATAAATTAATTTTACAATAATCCCATTCTAAGGGAATAAGTGATAAATTAATTGAAGATTGACGTTTAATTTCTTCAACGTCATAGTCAGAAATAGTTGTTCCTTGACTAATAGTTCCTATTTGTTGAGAAATTCCTGCACGTTTTGCCATGGCTTCAATAACGCTTGTTTTTCCTGAACCAAGATGTCCTAAAACAGCTACATTTCCAATATTATTTGAGTGATATAAATTCATAGACATTCCCCTTTCTTATATAACTATTTATATTATACAATGATTTCTTTATATAAGAAAGCGGTTACAACAAAAAAGAATAACCTTAGTTATTCTCTAAAATATCTTGTATTGTTTTTTGATTTCCTTTGATTTGTCCCTGAACCATATTTGCTTTACCGCCGCCTTTGATTTCAAAGTGACCTTTTAACTTATTTAAAAGCTCTCTAGAGTCATTGTTACTTGCAATTATAAAACGATAATTTTCATCTTTTCCTACAAAAATAGCTACATAATTAGAACACAATGGAAATAATTGATTTAAATAATATTGTTGTAAAGAACGATCTAGATCATTAGTAAAAATTAAATAATGATCTTGCTGAGGTAATGATTGTACTTGTTGATCAATTATTTGTTTTTTTAAGCTTGAAAGTTCTTGTTTTAATTGATTGTTTTCGTTTAAAAGTTGATCAATACCTTTTACAAGGTCATCAGGTGGTAATGAAAGCTTTTGAGAAATATTTATTGCTTGTATGTGCTTAGCTTGATAATCTACAAAAGCACGATGGCCACATACAAAATAGAGACGAATTCCATTTTTATGTTTCATGGCTTTTAATATTTTAATCATGCCAATTTCACTTGTTGAACGTACATGAGGGGCACAACAAGCGCAACAATCTACACCTTCGATTTCTACCAAACGAATTGCTTCATTGATTTCTTTTTTGCTTCGATAATCATAAAAATCAGCATCCTCTGGATAGAAACAATGAATGACTTTGTTATTTAAAATCACTTCATTGGCCTTAGCTTCTAATATCTGTAACTGTTGTTCATTTAAAAAGCCGTTATAATCCGTTGTAATTTCATGGTCACTTAAATGAAAACCAACTATTATCAAAACCAAACATACTTTTTACAAGTCCTGATAAAACATGTTCACCACTATGATTTTGCATATTATTATAACGATAATTGAAATCAATCTTTCCTTTAACACTTCCTGAAAGAGGAGCATTGGTATAATGATGAATTTCTTGATTGATGATTTGTACATCAATGACTTCAACATCATTTAAAGTACCATGATCACAAGTTTGACCACCTTCTTCAGGAAAAAATAAAGTTTGATCTAATACAATATCATAATCATTTTCTCTTTTTGTACATGTTATGACTTGAGCTTCAAAAATTGTCTGATAAGCATCTTTGTCATAAAGTTTAATTGTCATATTATCACATCCATTCTTTCAAATCATACCATATTTAAATAGATTTGATAATATTATACATAATACCGATTTCAATCAAAGTAACAAGTAAAGAAGTCCCTCCATAAGACATTAAAGGTAAAGTTACCCCTGTAACAGGAAATAATCCAACAACGACCCCTAAGTTAATGATAGTTTGTATTCCAATCATGGAAGTCATACCGATCATTAAAAAACTTCCAAAGAGATCGTCTACTTTTTTGCATAATTGAAACAAGTAATAAATAAGTAAGCATATAAAAGAATTAATAAAATCCCTCCTATAAAACCAAATTCTTCTAAATAAATAGCAAAAATAAAGTCTGTTTGTGGTTCTGGTAAATAAAAATGTTTTTGAATGCTTTGATCAAAACCACTTCCTAAAATTCCTCCAGGACCAATAGCATAGAGTGATTGAATCATTTGAAATCCTGATCCTAATGGATCTTGAAAAGGATCTAAAAAAGCAAAAATTCTTTTCATTCGATAAGGGGCAGAAATAATCATTAAAATAATCATTAAAATTCCAGAGAGTCCTAAAAAAATAATATATCGAAACGGGAAAGGGGTAATAATAATCATTAAAAGAATACTGCAACACATGACAAAGCCACTTCCAAAATCAGGTTGTAACATAATAAGAAAAAAGCCGATTCCCATAACAATAAGTGGTTTTAAACAATAACGTAGTTTTTTCATTTGGTGATAATGATGGCTGATATAGTCACTGACATAAATAATAAGCGCTATTTTATAGATTTCAGAAGGCTGTAAGGCAAAAAGTCCTAAATTAAACCAACTTCTTGAACCACCTCTGACAATACCTACTCCAGGAATGAGTACTAGAACTAAAAGAATTGTAGCAAGAATAATAATTTTAAGACTATGTTTTTGATAGAGGTGATAATCTATTTTAGAAAAGAAAAAAAGTAAAAGAAGACCTACTATTACAAAAATAGCTTGTCTTTTAAAATAATAGAAGCTGTCATTTTCTTTATATTGCGCCCATATATGTGAAGAACTATAGACCATTAATAAACCGATAGATAGAATAATAAATACAATAAGAAGTTATTTTTCTTTTTTCATAGTTACCACCGTTTTTATTTATATGTAAACTAATTTTAAATTAATTTATAAAAAGTATATTTTTGATATATAATAAGGCGAGAGGAATGTGATGTTTTATGAAATTATTCTTAGTAGAAGATGCTACGATTTATATGATTTTATTACAAAAATTATTAGAAAATGACTTTCAAATCACATTATCAAAAAATATAGCTGACGCTAAAAAAATAATTGAAGATGAAGATTATCAATTGATGTTATGTTGATTGATTTAATTACGCCAGGGACAATGGATTTGATTAGACAAATAAAAAAGAATAAAAGATTGTCACAAGTTCCTATTGTTGCTTTAACAGCAAGTGATAATCCTAAAGATTTAATACAAGCTTTTGATTATGGTATCTATGATTGTATTCAAAAGCCTATTTATGAAGAAGTAGTTTTACAAAGAGTAAAAAATGCAGCAAGTAATTATTTAAGATTGAAAGAATTAAAGAAATTACGAGAATCTTTAATGAATAATCAACAAATTGATGATTTAACAAAGATATATAAATTTGATACTGCTAAATGGCTTATTGATGAAAAATTAGATGAAAATAAAACAGGTCAAAAAATTGTTTGTATTTAAGCTAAAGGGTTTAGAAGAAGTGTACAAACAAGAAGGAAGTCATCGAGGAGATAAATTAGTAAAAGAAATGAGTGATTTCATTTCCATGAATTTTAAAAATATAGATATATTAGGGCGTGTTGATCAAGATGAATTTGTATGTTTTGTTAATCATATGATGTCTAAGGAACTTGCTTATGTAAGAAAAGAAGAACTTCTAAGAATGTTTTCACAAAAGAAATTATCTGATATTTCTGAAAATATGGATTTACAAATAGGATATTGTAGAACTTGTGAAACTGTAAATTATGAAAAAATGTATCAAGCAGCTAAAAAGATGTTAACGAAATAAGAAAATTATTTCGTTTTTTTAATTTTTTAAAAGAAAAATGATTTTTGTTGTCCATATAAATAATGAAGGGAGAAACTATGGAAACAAAAATCAAACCTAAAAGAATTACCGATTTTAAAAATGACCTTGTCTTTAAATTTATGCTGAGTGATCTCAATGATTCTCGCTGTTATTATTTACTTAAGATCATTATTGAAGGCATTACGGGTATTAAATGTCAGGAACTCTTTGTCTTAAACAGTGAAGTCAATCCTGAACATCTAAGTGATAAAGATATGGTCTTAGATGTCAGAGTGAAAACAGATGAAGGAAAATTAATTGATATTGAAATGCAAAACAGTGCTCTTACTAAAGAAGTTCATTATCGCTTTCAAATCTATGGAGCTAGAATGATGGATCATCAAGTCCATCGAGGAGATCTCTTATACAGTGAAAATGTCCATGAAGTCTATACCATTCTCTTTGTCAATGATATCGACAGAGATAATCTTCTCTTGATTGATACCTACATGCCACGTAATCAACTAAACCATGTCAGAAAGCATAATCTGCTGACTCATCACAATGCCTATCTTCCATTTATTGATGCTGTTGTAAGAGAAAAAGGGCTTAAGAATCTAAGCAAGATAGAATTAGCTATTTATACTTTATATCATGGGATAACAGATGATATAATGTCATTAAACAGTGAGGTGGTTATCATGATGAAAGAAAAGATGGATCAGTTCAATGAAGATGAAGAACTTGTTTTAGCAGCGAGTAAAAGACAGCTTGTCAAAATACAACATCATCAAGAGAAAGTAAGAATACGACAAGAAGGTAAAGAAGAAGGCTTAAAAGAAGGAGAACTTCTTAAAGCCAAAGAAAATACATTGATGCTTTTTAAAAGTAAATATCCTCAAGAAGATATTTTAATGTTAGAAAATTTAACATTGTCACAATATAACGAGATTTTTAAAGCATTAATAGAAAACAAAGATTTACAAATAATTAAAGAAATGATTAAATGATACAAAAACGATATCTCATGAGATATCCGCTATTTTTATTTATGAGTACCAGGTCCGGCTTTAACAACAGTACTAGGTAAATCATATTTTTTAAAGTTTTCTTGGAACATTTTTGTAAGCTTTTTAGCTGTTTTATCATATTCGCGTTTGTTTGACCAAGTATTTTTAGGGTTCAACATTTCTGCTGGAACACCTGGACAACTTCTTGGGATTTTTAGATTAAAGAATGGTTCTTTGACATATTCCACAAAATCTAAGTCACCATTTAAAGCAGCATTGATCATTGCACGTGTATATTTTAATGGAATACGATGCCCTTTACCATAAGAGCCACCAGTCCATCCAGTGTTGATCAAGAAAACATTAGCTCCTGATTTTTCTACACGACGTCCAAATTGGTGAGCATATAAAGCTGTATCTAATGGGAAAAATGGTTCTCCAAAACATGTTGAAAATGTTGCTTCTGGTTCAGTAACACCATTTTCAGTTCCAGCAAGTTTGCTTGTATAACCTGAAACAAAGTGATAGATAGCAGCGTTACGGTCAAGTTTAGAAATAGGTGGTAAAACTCCAAAAGCATCTGCTGCTAAAAAGAAAATAGTACGTGGAATAGGTCCAACTCCTGATGAAACAGTATTTGGAATATAATCAATTGGATAACCAACACGTGTATTTTCTGTAATAGAACCATCATCAAAATTAATAATACGTGTATCTTCAAATAATTTAACATTTTCTGTTACAGCACCAAAACGGATGGCATTCCAAATTTCAGGTTCATGTTCTTTTGAAAGGTTGATACATTTAGCGTAGCATCCACCTTCAAAGTTGAAGATTGTATTTCTAGACCAACCATGTTCATCATCACCAATTAATCGTCTGTTTGGATCGGCTGAAAGTGTTGTTTTTCCAGTTCCTGATAATCCAAAGAATAAAGCTGTATCACCATCGATTCCCATATTGGCAGAACAATGCATTGTAAAAATCTTCTTTTGTGGAAGTAAATAGTTCATAACACAGAAGACAGATTTTTTGATTTCTCCAGAATACCCTGTGCCCGCAATTAAAATAATTTGTTTTTCAAAATTGATCATAATAGCGGCTTCACTATTTAATCCTAATTTTTTATAATCTACTTTACATCCAGGAGCAACTAAAATCAAAAAGTCTTCTTTAAAATCTTTTAATTGTTCCTTTTTAGGTCGAATAAGTAAGTTTCTAATAAATAAATTTTGACTTGCTTTTTCATTGATAACTCTAAAACCATATTGATATTTACGATTAGCTCCTGCAAAGCCATCAAAAATATATAAATCTTTATCATTTAAATATTGAATCATTTGATCATAAACTTGGTCAAAAACTTCTGCTGAAACAGGACGATTAACATTTCCCCAAGCAATTAAATCATGAACAGCAGGCGTATCAACGATATATTTATCATCTGGAGAACGACCAGTTCTTTCTCCAGTTTCTATACATAAAGCACCAGCACGTGAAAGTCTTCCTTCTTTATGAAGTAAAGCTTTTTCTACAAGCGCACCAGGCGGATTGTTTCTAAAAATGTTTCCTGTATGATTAAAACCATATTTTTCGATATTCAATGTATCCATAATATACCTCCTTTGGATTCCCTACATATAATGATACAAAAAAAATGTTACAAAATCCATAGAAAGCGCTTACTTTTTTTAATAAATGACGCTAATGTCAAAATGAGTTTGTTGAAAATGTACAGTTTATAAGGTTTTTAGAGTATTTTTTAATAAAAAAACACATTAGAAACATAACTAATGTGTTTTTAGGATAATAATCATAAACAAATAAAAAAGATCATTTAGGGGAATGATCTTCTTTATTTATATATAGGGAATCGAGTAATAAAAAATTAATATATTGGGAAACTATTACTGAAAATCGTAAAATATATGAGAGATATAAATATTATGGGATATCTCTTTTATTTACATTTCATTTTTTATTACACATTTATTATAGCGAAATATGACGAATTGAGTAGAGACAAGTATCCTAAAAAGAATCGTAAGTATTTGTGCAATGTGCACAAATAGTGTAGAATAGAAGGTGGTGATGATATGGGATTTACAATAGATGATGCTTTAAGAGAATTTAAAAAGAATTATAAAATGACATTACTTGCAGGTGAGGATGGATGTTCTAATGCCATGACCTGGGTACAAATGGTCGAAGATAAAACGATTTTACAACAACTTTGGGGTAAAGAACTAGTTGTAACAACAGGTCTAGGATTTCAAAGCCAAAAGAAATTAAAAGAATTCATTGAACAACTTGTTAAATATCATAGTGTGGGACTTGTTATCAATACGGGAAAATATGTTTTTGATATCGATCAAGAAATTATTGATTATTGTAATGAATTAAGTTTTCCTTTGTTAGTGGTTCCTTGGGAAGTGCATATTGCAGATATGATCAAAGATTTTTCATATCATTGTTTACGTGCAGAAAGAGATGATAAGTATATTAATCAAACTGTTATGGACACACTGATTAATCCAGCAATTATTGAAGAGTCTAGAAATAAATTAGCAGGTGATTTTGATGTGGAAAATGATTTTCAAGTAATGGCTATTTCTGTAGAAACCGATGAAGAATTAGGTATGATGGAAAGAAGAAGTATTAAGTTTCAGCTAGAATTATGTTTTGAAAAAGTTGAAGGAAATTATAGTTTTTCTGGTTTGATGGTTATTATATTATGATTTTTAATAACTTAGAAGATAGTGCTCTTGTAGAAGTTATTAATGAAATGTATAAAAGAGCTAAAAAACGTTTGCATTATACATTACATTTAGGAATTGGCTCAAAGATGGTGGATTTTAGAAATATGATTTTAAGTTATAAAAGGGCTATTGCGGCTTGTAAGATGGCTAAACAATTTAATTATCCACAAATTTATTTTGATGATATGGGTGTTTATCAATTATTGTTTATTATTGAAGATCAAGGTATTTTAAGACAAATGTATCGTAGTATGTTAGGTGTTTTGATAGATTATGATCAAAAACATAATATGCAATTAGAAGAAACACTTTATCAGTATTTAAAATTCGATAGTAATCAAAAAGCTATGGCTGAAAGCTTATATATGCATCGTAATACTATCAATTATCGACTTAATAAGATAAAAGAACTGACAGAATGTCAATTGGATTCATTTGAAGAAAAAATGCCGTATATGTTAGCTTTTTATATTAAAGAAATTGTAGAAAAAAAGAAGAAATAGCGGAAAGCTGTTAGCTTCTTTTTTTTATTTGATAAAAAGTTTAGCAAACAAAAATGAAAGCGCTAACTTTTTAGTGAATGTTGGTCATTTATATGTTATAATAAATGACATAAAGGGGAGATAAATATATGTTTGATAATTTTTTAATTCACACTTTCCATGATGGAAATTGTTTACAAGCTTATAAAATATTTGGTGCACATTTTGAAACTCATGAAGGTAAAAAAGGTGTACGTTTTACAACATATGCGCCGAATGCTAGAAGTGCACAAGTTGTAGGAGAATTTAACCAATGGGGTGAAACACCTTGTTATATGGAAAAATATAATAATGGTGGTATTTATACAATATTTGTTGAAGGTGTCAAAGAATTTGACATGTACAAGTTTAGGTTTGAAACTCCTCAAGGAGATATTATTGATAAAGCAGATCCATATGCTTATTTTAGTGAGTTAAGACCAGGAACTGCTTCAAAGGTTTATAATATGGAAGGTTATCGTTGGCATGATAGCAAATGGGTAAAAAATAGAACTAAAAATTATGATCGCCCACTTAATATATATGAAGCTTCTCTTGGTTCATGGAAAATGAAGCGAGAAAGTGAAGGTGAAGGGGACGATGGTGAATATTATTCTTATGAAGAATTAATAGATGAAATTATTCCCTATGTAAAAAGATGGGCTATACACATTTAGAAGTTATGCCACTTACTGAATTCCCGTTTGATGGTTCTTGGGGATATCAAGCAACTGGTTTTTATAGTGCAACATCGAGATATGGTCAACCTAAACAATTAATGAAATTTATTGATGCCTGCCACCAAGAAGGCATTGGTGTTATTATGGACTTTGTGCCAGCACATTTCGTTAAAGATTCACATGGATTACATATGTATGATGGTGGATTTGTTTATGACTATAATGATTATAATCGTCGTTATAGTCCATGGGATAGTGTCTATTTTGATTTAGGTAAAAATGAAGTGAGAAGTTTCTTATTAAGTTCTGTAGAATTTTTTGCTACATATTATCATATTGATGGATTTAGATTTGATGCGGTTAGTAATTTAATTTACTATGAAGGAAATAAAAATCTAGGTGAAAATATTGGGGCAATGGAATGGATGAAACGTTTAAATGGACATATGTCTGGGTATCATCCAACTGTTATGATGATTGCGGAAGATTCAACAGATTATCCTGGTGTTACTAAACCGGTAGGTGAACATGGTTTAGGATTTGATTATAAATGGGATTTGGGTTGGATGAATGATACGTTAAAATATTTCCAAGAAGATCCTGTTTATCGTCAATATGATAGTCGTTTTATTACTTTTTCAATGGCTTATTTCTATTCAGAAAGATTCTTACTTGAATTTTCACATGATGAAGTTGTTCATGGAAAAGCTACGATTATTAATAAGATGTGGGGATTACATGGTGATAAATTAGCGCAAGTGAAGGCACTTTATGTTTATATGATGTTACATCCAGGTAAGAAATTAAATTTCATGGGAAATGAACTTGCTGAATATAAAGAATGGGATGAATCTAAATCTTTAGGATGGGATATTTTAAAATATCCTGATCATGATGCATTCCATCATTTCGCTCAAAAACTCAATGAAATTTATTTGAAATATCCAGCTTTATATGAAATGGATTATGATTTAAAAGGCTTTGAATGGCTTGTTGTTGATGATCATGATCAATGTGTTTTCGCAATTGAAAGAAAAGATAAAGCAGGAAATGCGATTATCGCAGTGATGAATTTTGTTGGTAATACGCATGAAAATACAAAGTACCAGTTAATATTGAAGGAAGTTATAAAGAAATTTTAAATACGGATCAAGCTGTATATTCTGGAAAGAATATCGTTAATCCAAGAGCAATTCGCTCTAAGAAAACAAAACCAAATGAAAAAACAAAATTGTTAAATAAAGATCATTATATTGAAGTAAAATTAGCACCATTTAGTGCATGTATCTTTGAAAGTGAAACCTAAAAAAGGAACAACAAAGGAAACACCAAAGAAAACACCAAAGAAAACAAAAAGAGTAACTAAGAAAACAAAATAAGTTGTTCATAAAATAGAGCATCCGTAGTTTAGATACTCTATTTTATTTGGAAAAAGTAAGATTTTATCAATGTAAAAATATTTTTATGAGTGACAATCTACTAAAAATAAAGTATGATGGTCACGTAAGAGTAATATTGAGGAGACGGGAAAATGTTTAAAAACAAAGAAGAATTTAAATTTGAATTTTCAAGAAGAATTATTGAGTCTTATGGGCGTACTGTTGAAGAAGCTCATATTACTGAAAAATTCATGGTTCTTGAAACAATGGTAAGAGATTATGCATCAGTAAACTGGGCAGCTAGTAAAGCTGTTGTTCAAAATAATGAACAAAAACAAATGCATTATTTCTCAATGGAATTTTTAATGGGAAGATTATTAGTTAATAATATGATGAATCTAGGAATCTATGAAATCGCTAAAGAAGGTTTAGAAGATTATGGAATCAACATTCATGATTTAGAAGAATTAGAAAGTGATGCTGGTTTAGGTAATGGGGGACTTGGACGTTTAGCTGCATGCTTTATGGATTCACTTGCCTCATTAGATTATCCAGGACATGGAAATACAATTCGTTATGAATATGGTTTATTTAAACAAAAAATTGAAAATGGTTATCAAGTAGAATTACCTGATCAATGGATGAAAACTGGATTTATGTGGGAAGTTCGTAAACCAAAACATAGAGTACCAGTAAGTTCTTTGGTAAAGTGATTTGGGATGAAAATGAAGGAAAATGGAAACATGTTGATGCTGAAACAATTTATGCAGTACCTTATGATGTCCCTGTAATTGGAAATGATACAGTAATACAAATACTTTGCGTTTATGGTCAGCTGAACCAAGTGAAGATTTTCCAAGTAATCATGATTTCCAAAGATATATTGAAGATGTAAGAAGTATCTGTCAAAACTTATATCCAGATGATTCTACACCAGCAGGAAAAATGTTACGTTTAAAACAAGAATATTTCTTCTGTTCTGCAGGTATCCAAGCAATCATCAAAGCACACTTAAGAAATTATCCATCATTAGATAATTTCCATGAAAAACATGTTATTCAATTAAATGATACACATCCAGTATTATGTATTCCTGAATTCATGCGTTTATTAATTGATGATCATGGTTATGAATGGCAAGATGCCTGGGATATTTGTACACAAACATTTGCTTATACAAACCATACGATCTTAGCTGAAGCTTTAGAAACTTGGCCAATTAATACAATGCAAACATTATTACCACGTGTATATCAAATTATTGAAGAAATTCATCGTCGTTTTGTAGGTTTTGCTAAAGAAGTAAGTAATCATGATCAAAATTTAGTTGATCGTACAATGATTTTAAGAGATGGTACTGTTTATATGGCAAGACTTGCAATTGCTGGAAGCTTTAGTGTCAATGGGGTAGCAAGACTTCATACAGATATCTTAAAAGAAAGAGAATTACATGATTTCAATGTACTTTATCCAAATAAATTTAATAATAAAACAAATGGGGTTACTCATCGCCGTTGGTTAGCTTATTGTAATCCACAATTAAGTGAATTAATTAATGAAACAATTGGTAAAGGATGGATCAAAAAACCAGCTCAATTAGAAAATTTAATGGAACATGTTGATGATCCAATTTTACAAAATCGTTTCTTAGCTGTTAAAAAAGAAAGAAAACAAATCTTAGCTGATTATATTAAAGAACATAATGGTATTGAAGTAGATGTAGATAGTATCTTTGATGTTCAAGTTAAGAGATTACATGCATATAAAAGACAATTATTAAATATTTTACATGTTATTTATTTATATCAAGAAATGAAATCTAATCCAGATTTCCGTATTTATCCACATACTTTCATCTTTGGAGCAAAAGCAGCAAGTGCTTATTACTTCGCTAAAAAAGTTATTAAATTAATTAATGCAGTTGGAGATGTAGTTAATAATGATCCTGAAACAAATAAATACTTAAAAGTTGTTTTCTTAGAAAACTATGGTGTTACTTTGGCAGAAAAAATTATGCCTGCTGCAGATGTTTCAGAACAAATCTCTACTGCTGGTAAAGAAGCAAGTGGTACTGGTAATATGAAATTCATGATGAATGGAGCTATTACTTTAGGTACTTTAGATGGAGCTAATGTAGAAATTTCTGAATTAGTAGGATTAGATAATTGTGAAATCTTTGGTTTAAAAGATGAAGAAGTTAAAAACTTAAAAGCAAATAATCAATATCGTGCATGGGATTATTATAATAATGATTTAAAAATCCGTCGTGCTATTGATTCATTGACTAATGGTACTTTCTCAAGTAATCCAGAAGAATTTAAAATTATTCATGATGAATTAATGAATAAAATGATGAATACTTCTTATTAGCTGATTTCGAATCATATGCTAATGCACAAAGCCATGTTGTAGAATTATATCAAGATCGTGCTAAATGGGCTAGAATTTGCTTAGTAAATATTGCTAAGAGTGGATTCTTCTCATCTGATCGTACAATTGAACAATATGTAGAAGATATTTGGCATTTAGAAAAATGTAAATTTTAATTATAAAAGCTCAAGGTCTTAGGACTTTGAGCTTTTCTTTAATATATATTTACTTTTGATAAAACGATAAGGTTCCATAAAATCACGCATTTCTTTAGCGTCAACTTCTTCATGATTAACAAATCTTTGAAAAAAAGATTTGTTTTTTTCTGTCACAGCTTTAATTTCATCGATTGCTTCTTCTAAATGATGTTCTTTAAAGAAGTTGATGTAATACTCTTCGGTTTTACTTGCCATATCTTCATTATTTAATAAGACCCAATTTTCTTGATGAACAACATCAATCAAATTGATCAATGTTCTAGCAGCTTGTTCTTGATCAATCATTTTTCACCTCATTTTTATTATAGCATAAAACATAAGTTATGCTATAATGTTAAAAAAGATGAAAAAGAGGTATTTAATGAATAAACCAGTAATTGCGATTGTTCCTTTATATGATGAAGAAAGAGATAGTTTATGGATGCTTCCAGGGTATATGGATGGGGTTATTGAAGCAGGTGGTATTCCTGTTATGCTTTCTTTAGTTAATGATGATGTTTCTTTAAAAGAAACGGCTCATTATTTTGATGGATTTATTTTTGCAGGAGGGGAAGATTTAAATCCAGCAATTTATCATCAAGAAAAAGCAGAATATTGTGGAAAGCTAAATCAAAAAAGAGATGAAACGGAACCAAAGCTATTAAAATCTGTTTTAGAAGCCAATAAGCCTGTTTTAGGAATATGTAGAGGTATTCAGTTATTAAATGCATGTTTAGGTGGAACACTCTATCAAGATTTAGATCAACAATTTTATCCTACATGTATTCATCGACAACCTGCTCCTTATGATCATCCAAGTCACCAAGTAAAAATTGTTGAAAATACACCTTTAAAAGACATCTTAAATCAAGAAACTTTAATGGTGAATAGTTGTCATCATCAAGCTATTTGTCAACTTGCTCCAGCATTAAAGCCAATGGCTTATTCTGATGATGGATTAGTAGAAGCTGTTTATCTACCAGATAAAAAGTATGTGATAGGATATCAATGGCATCCAGAAATGATTTATAAAAAAGTGATGATCATTAAAACTATTTAAAGATTTTGTGGATAATTGCAAAAAATAATTATAAAAACAGTAAATGTGTATTGACTTTATGCTGATATATTAGTATAATGAACAAGCTTTAAGTTAATAAAAAGCAAGGGATGGTTCCTTGGCCAAGTTGGTAAGGCAACAGACTGCAACTCTGTCATCATCGGTTCGAGTCCGGTAGGAACCTCCATTAATGAATGCCCAGGTGGCGAAATTGGTAGACGCACAGGACTTAAAATCCTGCGGACCTTAAAATCCGTGCCGGTTCGACTCCGGCCCTGGGCACCATTCAATGCGGGTGTAGTTCAATGGTAGAACTTCAGCCTTCCAAGCTGACTACGTGGGTTCGATTCCCATCACCCGCTCCATTTATTTTAAAGTGGAACGGTTTTTTTTACTAAAAAGAAAATATCTAATACGAATAATCAATTCTTTAATAGATAGAGTAATCATTTGGTATTAGACATTTACAAATACTTTATATTGAATTTAGATTTTCGATTTGTTAAAATCTTAAGTGAAAAACTAAATACTATTATTGATATGTTGTAAGTCAAACCAGTTTAAAATGACTACACATTACGTTGTTTTCTTGTGAAAAAACAACGTTTTTTTTTATGCTTTTTTTATATTCTTTTATCATTATATCATCTGATAAAATGCAAAAGAAAGTCATTTGTAACAAAAATTGTGAATTGTTACTACTAATACCAGTAGATCATATTCAATCTATATAACTTTTGAATACCTTTCTTCTACTCTTATATTATACCATAATATGCTACAAAAATGTAGCTTTTTATATAATATTGTAGATATATTTTTAAAACTTGTTATAATATATTTAGGAGGAATTTTAAAATGGCAAGAGCAAAAAAAGACTATAAAGCATTAAATATAAAGATCGAAGTTCAATTTATGAAAGACTTGAAAACTACGCTGAAGAAAAGGGGCAAACAAAAACAAAGGCTGTTGAACGTCTTCTAACAAAAGCAATGGATCTAGAAGAAAAAGATGATAAATAAAACCTAAAATATAATGTTAAAATAAAATAATTTTTGATATTTATTTTCTAAAACAGCTATAATATTCTCAATAATAAATTAGAGGTGATTTCTTTGCTTTTAGAAGAGTTTAATAAAAAGAGAATATTATGTAATATTGCTATAAAAAAAGCCTGTATGGAGCTTAATTTGAAGCTTCCAGAGATTTATTATGTTCAGCTTGATGACATCAAGCTCTTTGATCAGGACGGAAATGTTGTTTCATATGATTACAGAGATGTAGGGTACAAGGTCAAAAGTATTTTATTCATTCCTAAGGAATACGTTATCTATATCAATGTCGATTTGTTTCAAAATGAAATGAATATGCTTGTAAAATGTTATCAGACTGCAAGACAGATGTATCATACAATACAGGTATATAATCAGCTTCAATCTAAAGAATTAAGTGAATCAACTACTACAGTCAATCAATGGCGATATTGTTATATTGAACGGAAAAATTCAAAACCAAGTGGAATTACACCTGTTCAGGCGGATATGATGGCTTTTTCTATTGTAATGATGCAAAAATATCATTATATCAATATTGAATTTAAAGAAAATGATTATTTTGGCTGGGATAATCTATTAAAAAAATGAAAAATAGCTATTTTAAATAGGAAGTGTTGAATATGGAAACAAAAAACAAAATATTATTGAAAAATATTTAGATACAAAACAGAAAAAAATAGTTGCTGGTTGTTTGGCTGGTGTTTTAGTTATTGGAGTTGCTGGTACAGTCGTTCTAAATAGCAACGGTTCTAAAAATCTAGTCTTAACATCAAACGAGGTGGATGCTGAATTTGGTCAAAAAGTTTCAATTAATGTTGCTGATTATTTGGATGCAAATAAAGTTGATAATCTAGATAAGATCATTAAAGATACAAAAGAAAAAGACAATCTTAAATATGTTACTGTAACAAATAAGGATGAACAAGGAAATGTTGTATCTAAAGAAGAAAAAGACTATCCAAAAGTCGGTAATTATACAATTAACTTTACCTATAAAAAAGAAAAACAATCTATTAAGGTAACTGTTAAAGATACAACTGCACCTGAAATTAAAGCACCTGACAGTATAGATGTCATTCAATATACTGATCTTTCAACTTTTAACTTTGGTGAATTATTACAAGCGACTGATTACAGTGATGTCAAAGACTGGAAGATTGATACATCTAAAGTTGATGTCAACACGATTGGAACTTATGATCTAAAAGTATCAATTCAAGACAAATATAAAAATAAAGCTTCAAAGAAATTAAAAGTCAATATCGTACAAGCTCCTGAAGTTGCTGAAGGAGAAGTTGCTGTAACTGAAGTAGTAACTGATGAAAATGGGAATAAGAAAACAGTTGTCACAAAGAAATCAAGTGCTGAAGTATCAAAGAATGATGCTGTAGCAAGTACATCTCCAGTATCAAATAAAGGAACAGTCAACAGTTCATCTAATGCAAGTGTTTCTAAACCAACAACAAACAGTGGTACATCAAAACCATCTGGAAATAACACAAGCAGTTCAAACAGTAGTAACAATTCATCTTCATCTAAAGGAGATGAACATAAGCATAACTATAATATTCCAATTACGAAAACAGTACATCATGATGCTGTAACAAAAGTCGTACATCATGATGCTGTAACACGTCAGGAAACGTACACAGTTGTAGATAAGGAAGCCTATGACGAACCTGTTTATGATTCACATTATGTATGTAAGTATGTGGATATGATGCAGGTAAAGATGGAGATGCTATAGGTGACCACAGTGCAATAACAGGTCATTCTTATCATGTAACTAAAGTACAGACAGGAACTAAACATCATGATGCTGTAACACATCAAGAAACAAAGACGGTGACTGTAACACCAGCCTATGATGAAACTGTAGTTGTTAAGCAAGCATATGATGAAACGATTACCACTGGTTACAAATGTCTTTGCGGTGCGACCAAATAATATTTTCATTAATTTAATATTTGGTATTTATTAAATTAATTAATAAGTTATATTATTTATAGGGAAGTGAAGAAAATGAAGAATTTAATAAACGAATTAAGTTCTTTAAAAAAGGAAAGAGAGAGCTTATCAAATAAATTTAATGATGCAATGCAACAAAAAAATATATCAAAAGCTTTAGAAATCAAAGTCAGGCAAGACAGTATTTGTGATAAAATAATCAATGTATATGATTCAATGATAAAATTGCAAAGTAATGAATAAAACCTATTCTCAATTGAATAGGTTTTTTAATTGTTTATAAAATCGTAGATTTCTTTTAATGTTTCAGTTTGGTCAGAACTGTATGTTTCATTTGTGATTTGTTTTAACAATGTTTTTTTCAATCCTTCAATAAATACATCATATGTATTAACTTCTTCCTGATGAATAGCAAATTCTAGCTTTTCTACCATTTCCCTTTGAATTTTTGCATTAACATGTAAATATGTATCGGTTATAACAATATTTTCATGACCTAAACGTTTAGAAACATTATAAACATCATTTGTAAGATTCAACATCAATGTAGCGTGAGAATGTCTAAAGCCATGAAGATTCATATTTGTTACATTTGATTTTTCTTTATATTTATTAAATATTCTACCAAGGGTGGAAAATGAAATCATTTTAATTCCACCAAATACATAATGTTGTTTAATATTACTAGTATAGTTTTGTTTTTCCTTTATAAAATGGTTAAGTAGCATTTCATTCAGGCTTCTATTAATATAAATAATTCTATGTGAGCTCTTTGATTTAGGAGGCTTTATACATTGTCCTTTCCCACGAACACGACAGGCAGTAGTATTTATCGTTATCGTTTGATCTATTAAATCAACATCTTTCCAACATAATGAAAGAAGCTCACCTTTACGCATTCCTGTATAGTACAGAATACTAAAGAGCAGACGGTCTCTTTCATTATCAACCACTTTCAAAAAGTTATTGAAGTCTTTTATTGACCAAATTATTTGTGTATCTAATTGAGCCTTTTTATCTATGATTGAGGTAACACTTTCAAGTCCTCTTATTTGAGTAACTGTAAAATCGCCATAGGACATAATATTTGCATACTTTAAAAGTCTTTTTAAAAGAGCAATTATTTTATTAATGTAGGAAATACTGTATGTTTTTCCATCTTTTGTTTTGTGCTTTCCATTTAAAAGTTCTTTTTTGGTATTTTTTATCTCTTTAAATTTAATTGATTCTAATTTTTTATTTCCATATTTTTTAGCAAGTCCCGAATTGTATACGTAACGTATGGAATCTAAAGTAGTATCTTGATGTGTTAAGTCAATATCTTCTAAATACAATTCAAATAGTTCGTTTAATTTCATTAATTTTTCCTCCAAAAACAAAAACTAGTCTAGCATCAGGCTAAACTAGTTCAGTATAATATATTTTTGTTTTTCGTGAAAAGTTTGTATATAAATAGTTCTAATGTTTTTTCTTCTTTTTATTTGTTGTTTTTTTGCTGGTTGCATCTTATTTTGATATTTTGAAAGTCTATCAAAATGCAATGTACCATTGAAAAATTAGATGATCAAATACATTCATAGGAATACCATCAGGGTTTTTATTAGGTCTTTTTTTTGTCAATGTTATAAGCTCCCAAAGTTCTTTTTGATTTTTTATTTCATTACATCTTGTTTTGAATTCCTTATCAGCAATTTTGCAAACGACAAAGGAATTTGGCTTAAATTTAGATACTTCGCTATCATTCCATGTATGGAGCGATTCAACACGACCAATTCTAAAATCATTAGCTGGTCTACCATACATATTTTTTCTGGTTATCTCTACAATTACATAATCTCCAATTTGAATATCTTTTAGATCACAAATATAGTTGAAAGTTTTATTGTTTTCTTTTCCTAAAACTCCACGTTGCATCTTGATTGATACAATACGTGTTTCTTTCTCTAAATCTGTATGATCTTTGTCAGGTTTCATCACATCAACCCAAGAAGTCAAGCGTTGAAATTGCAGACTGTCTGTTTCTTTAATGATGTCATCAAAAATACTGTATCGAGGATTCTTGTTATCTTTGTTTTGATAGCTCTATATCTAGCCCACAATGACCACTTTTTTTTCAATAAAGTGTTACAGCGCATATAGAAATCATTGTCATTGATTTTAAACACAACAAAGTTGTTAGGTCTAAATTGTGCTATTTCTCCATCCCTGAAGATCATAAAATCTTCAACACGACCAACTCTGAAGTCATTGTTGAAATTTTTAGCACGTGTTTTCATGGACAATTCAACAACAACGAAATCACCTTTTTTACATCTTCTATATCGCATATAAAGGTCATAAGTTTATTTACTTGTGTAATAGGGTCAAGGACACCTCTATGTAGTCTAACGATTGCAATTTTCTTTTCCATATATTGCTCCTTTTTGTTAATTTCATTATAAAATAAAATTTTAAATAATTTCTCATTTATTTTCCAACTAATTAAATTCTTATCTATTTAATTAAATAGCATAATGAATACCCCTAGACATAAAGATAAAATTAGAACATAATATGCTATTTTCCAAAAAAGAGGATATTTACCTAAATATCCTCTAATCAGCCATAGACCAGTTTTTTTTGATTTTCTTTTGTTACAACTACTACAGGCTGCTACTAGATTTTTGCAGTCATTTATATCTTCTATATCGAATTTTTTTAACAGTTCTCTATTTATATTTCTAAAACTACTATTTTTTACTTTATGGATAGGATATAGATGATCTATAGTTATTTGATTTTTTTGAAAAAGTCTTCCACAATACACACAGCGATAATAGGGCTTACCATTTTTAATGATAGGTTTGTTGTTGGCAAAAAATCTGCACGATAATGAGCATTTCTTGAATATGAGGATTCCAATATCAAAAAAGTCAGTCCTTTTTTTAAACAATATGCTTGAAGCCTATTGGCTAGGAATTGATCATCAGTATTTAAATACCAATATCCTGAATATTTACCAGTTTTTTTGAACTGACAACCAAATTCCTTTAATTCATTTTTAAAATAATAAGTCTTATTTTTACCATTCTTTATTTCATATCTCATGATTCATAGTTATCATATTCCTCTTCGACTTCGTTGGAAGTAGGGGAATCATTTAGAAAAAAACTATTTAATTTATTATTGACCTTTTCAATTTCATCTTTCATAGCATAAAGCTCTTTTAATTCTTTGCTATATTTCTTGATTTCATTTGTTCTTTTTTTT
>ENA-OQCS01000508-OQCS01000508.1-human-gut-metagenome-genome-assembly--contig:-NODE-508-length-21705-cov-2.294976_pt1 | contig 21705 bp, 36 predicted proteins | sample MGYA00242757_ERZ504575 | MGnify/ENA primary metagenome ERZ504575 (study PRJEB26092, sample SAMD00036297) | human gut metagenome | host: Homo sapiens | study: EMG produced TPA metagenomics assembly of... | reverse complement strand
GGAAATTTCTTTGCTCAAAACTGTTTCATGGTTCATCAGGAACTTTATTAATTGTTTCGACTTTAAATGAAATCTTCAAATCACACAATATTGCTCAAGAAGTAACTGCTAATCAAATTGCTTTAAATTCAATTCCAATTGCTATTATTTCAGTTATTGTGGGTATTGGTTATGCTTTATGGTATGATCGTAAATTAAAGAAACGTTTTAGTAAAAAGCAAGGAGGAGAAAAATAGTATGTTAGAAATAGATTGGAATACAAGTACAATTTTAGCAGAAGTTTTCTATTGTATTATTGGACTTATTTTTGCTTTTACTGGAGTCAGTGCTTTAAAAAATAAAGAAGTTGAAAAACGAACAACAACAGCAATCTTTTGGTTTATTTTAGCTATTACCTTCATTGTTGGACCTTATATTCCTACATGGATTACAGGGGCATGTATTATTGTTTTAGCTATCTTAACTGCTACTGGTTTAGTACAACCAGCAGCAATGAATATTCCTACTGCTAAAGAAACAAGAGAAAACGCAGATAAATATGGATATAAATCATTTATCCCACCTGTTGTTTTAGCTTTATCAGCAGTTGTTGTTGCAACATTCTTTACAAATTTAGGAGCAAACAATGCCATTGGTATTAGTGCTATTGTTGGTTTAATTGTTGCTTACTTTATTTTCAAACCTAAATTTTCTTTACCATTTAAGGATGGTATTCGTTTAACAGATAACGTAGGAACAACAGGTATCCTACCACAAGTTTTAGCAGCTTTAGGTTCATTATTTACAGCTGCAGGAGTTGGTGCTGTTATTGCTGCAGGAGTAGGTGCTATTATTCCTGAAGGAAATCATTTTATTGCCGTTGCTGTTTATTGCATTGGTATGGCTTTATTTACAATGATCATGGGTAATGGTTTTGCTGCTTTTGCAGTTATTACAGTGGGTATTGGTTATCCATTCTTAATCGCTCAAGGTGCTAATCCGGTCGTTGTTGGTGCTTTAGGTTTAACTGCGGGATATTGTGGTACATTAATGACACCAATGGCTGCAAACTTCAATATTATGCCAGCGGCTTTATTGGAAACGAAGAGTAAATATGCTATAATAATTTCACAATTACCAGTTGCGTTAATTATGTTAGCAGTACACATTGTTTTAATGTATGTATTAGCTTTCTAGGAGGAAATGAAATGAAATTATTATTAACTGCATTTGATCCTTTTGGAGGAGAAAAAATTAATCCAGCTTTAGAAGCTGTCAAACGTGTTCAAGACAAAATTGGTGATCTTGAAATCGTTAAATTAGAAGTACCAACTGTTTTCTATAAATCAATTGATACAGTTGCAAATGCTATTGAAAAAGAATATCCTGATGTTGTTTTATGTATTGGACAAGCAGGTGGAAGATTTGACTTAACACCAGAAAGAGTTGCTATCAATATTAATGATGCACGTATTCCTGATAATGAAGGAAATCAACCTTTAAGTGGTTCAATCTTTGAAGATGGAGAAAATGCTTATTTTTCATCTTTACCAATCAAAGCAATGGTTGCTGAAATTAGAAAAGCAGATATTCCTGCAAGTGTTTCTAATTCAGCAGGAACTTATGTATGTAACCATTTAATGTATGGTGTTCTTTATACAATTGCTAAAAAATACCCATCAATGCGTGGTGGATTTATGCATGTACCATTTATTACAAGTCAAGTTGCTAACCGTCCAACAAATGCACCAAGTTTATCACTTGATACAATTGTTAAAGGAATTGAAGCTGCTTGTAAAGCAATTGCTGAAAATTCAGAAGATATTGTCGCTGTTGAAGGACATACACATTAGTTATCGAAAACTAGAGTTAGAAATAATTCTAGTTTTTTTATTTTGTCTAAAATATTTTGTTGAAATTTGCAAGATAATCTATTAAATTATTTATAGGGTTATTCTCATTTGAAAATAACGGAGGGCTTATGTTAGATTCGTATCAAAGAAAAATAGATTATATGCGTATTTCCATTACAGATTGTTGTCATTTTCAATGTGCTTATTGTAAAAGTGATCATCCACAAAAATTAAAACATCAAGATATTTTATCTTACGAACAATTATTACTCATTGTTGATCAAGCTATCCAATTAGGAATTAATAAATTTAAAATTACAGGAGGGGAACCAACAATTAGAAAAGATTATCTTTTCTTTATTAAAGAATTAAAGAAAAGAGAGGTAGAAGTAACTTTAACGACGAATGGTTCTTTATTTACTAAAAAAGATTTAGATTGTTTGAAAGAAATAGGAATAGATGGTATTAATTTTTCAATAGATACTCTTGATCTAAAAGAATATTTTTTATTGACACAACAAGATTGTTTAGGAATAGTTTTAGATAATTTGTTTTATGCTTATCAACTTAAAATTCCTGTAAAAATAAATTGTGTTGTCGATGATACTTTTACAATGAATCGCTTGGAAAATATGTTGATGCTTATTAAAGATAAAAAAATAGCGCTGCGTTTTATTGAACTCATGCCTTTAAATAAAGAACAGCGTAATCAAAAAATGAGAGATGTTCTCCATTATTTTAAAAAAATATCCAATTCAAGAATGTCTAGATAAATTAGGCAATGGTCCTGCGCATTATTATACAATAAATGGTTATCAAGGTTATGTTGGTTTTATTGAAGCTCTTCATCATAAGTTTTGTCATCAATGTAATCGTCTTCGTTTAACAAGTACTGGAAAGATTAAGCCATGTTTATTTTATGAAGAAACGCATGATTTAAAACCGTATCTTAATAATGAAAAACAATTACGTTTGCATCTTGAAAAAGCAATTGAATTAAAACCAAAAGAACATCATTTTGAAGAGGATGTTTCTTATACAAAAATGAATGAAATAGGAGGATAATATGGATTTTACACATTTTGATGAAAAAGGAAATGCTATTATGGTGGATGTGTCTTCCAAAGACACCACTCAAAGAAGTGCTATTGCTTATGGTGAAATTTATGTTGGTCAAGAAATACTTGAGAAAATTGAAAATCATCAAATGAAAAAAGGTGATGTTCTTTCAGTGGCAAGAATTGCTGGAATTATGGCAGTAAAGAAAACCAGTGATATTATTCCATTATGCCATCCTTTACTTTTAAGCAAGATTACAGTGGACTTTAATATTAATCATGAAAAAGAAGTGATTGAAACTTATTGTAAAGTTACATGTCTAGGAAAGACTGGGGTTGAAATGGAAGCACTCCATGGTGTGAGTGCTACACTACTTACTATTTATGATATGTCAAAGGCTATTAGTAAAGAAATGGAAATTAGAAATATTCATTTAATAAGTAAAAGTGGTGGAAAGAGTGGTGATTTTAAATGGCAGGACAAGTAAAAGCAATCTGTTTAAGTGAAAAAAAGGAACGGCAAAAATGCCTGTTGAAAAAATTGAAGTTATTGAAAATCATGGCTTTAAAAATGATGCTCATGCAGGTTCTTGGCATCGACAAGTTTCCTTGTTATCTTATGAAACAAGAGAAGAATTTAAGAAAATGGGTTCTACTGTTGAAGATGGTGCTTTTGGTGAAAATTTACTTATTTCAGGAATTGATTTTAATGAAATTGAAATAGGAACACGTCTTAAAATAGGTGATGTTATTCTTGAAATTACTCAACTTGGGAAAAGCTGTCATAACCATTGTGCTATTTATCATCAAGTAGGAAAATGTATTATGCCCACAAATGGCTTATTTTCTCGTGTTTTAAAAGGAGGAACGATTCAGTGAATGACTCAGTTGAAGTTTTAAAAGAAAGAGATAAACGTTTACGTGTGGCGATTTTAACACTTTCTGATAAAGGCAGTCAGGGTCAAAGAGAGGATTTAAGTGGACCTTACATCCAAGATTATTTTAAAGAAAGAGGCTATTATGTCACTTCTTATGAAATCTTACCTGATGAACAAAAGCTAATTGAACAAGCATTGATTAATTTATCAGATCGTTGTCATAATGATTTGATTATTACTACTGGTGGGACAGGTTTAAGTATGCGGGATGTCACACCAGAAGCCACATTAAAAGTAGCAACACGAAATGTACCGGGTATTAGTGAAGCAATTCGCTATGAATCAATGAAATATACTAATCGTGCCATGCTTTCAAGAGGCGTATCTATTTTAAGAAATCAAACATTGATTATTAATTTGCCAGGAAGTTTAAAAGCTGTTAAAGAAAGTTTAGATATTATTATTGATCCTTTAAAACATGGGTTAGAAATTTTAAAAGGAGAGGCACATGATTGTGCTCGAAAAGATGGTTGATTTATCACCTCTTTATATTTCTTTAAAAACAGCAATTATTACAATTATCATTACTTCTTTTTAGGTTTATTTCTTGCAAAATGGACGTTGAATCGAAAACATGATTTAACGAAAATTATTTTAGATGGTATTTTTACCATGCCTCTTGTTTTACCACCAACCGTTATGGGATTTTTCTTACTAATGATCTTTGGGGTTAATCAACCGATTGGAAAACTTTTCTTCCATGTTTTTCATTATAAAATTGCTTTTAGTTTTTCAGCAACAGTTATTGCTGCTGTCGTGATTTCTTTTCCTTTAATGTATCGTAGTGCCAAAGCGGCCATGGAACAAGTAATCATGATTTGATTGATGCAGGAAGAACACTGGGAATGTCAGAAAAGCGCATTTTCTTTACAGTCATTTTACCTGAAGCTATGCCAGGTATTATTAGTGGGGGTGTTTTATCTTTTGCAAGAGGTTTAGGGGAATTTGGAGCAACGGCTATGCTTGCAGGAAATATAGTTGGAAAAACAAGAACTTTACCTATAGCGGTCTATAGTGAAGTTATGTCAGGAAATTACGATAATGCAGGTGTTTATGTTTTTATTATTGTTGTTATTTGTTTAATAGCTGTTGTTGGTGTCAATATTTATCAATACTCTATTAAGAAAAAAGGAGTTTTTAGATGAAATTAGAAGTTGTAATTTTTAAAAAGTTGGCAGAATACGACTTAGATGTATGTTTTGAAAGTCATGAAGACCGACTTGGCTTAATGGGACCAAGTGGAAGCGGTAAGAGTATGGTTTTAAAATGTATTGCTGGAATTATGACACCGGATGCAGGACGTATTGTTTTAGATGATGAAGTTTTATTTGACAGCAATTTAAAAATTAATATTTCCCCACAAAAAAGAAAAATAGGATATATGTTTCAAAATTACGCATTATTTGATCATATGAATGTTTATCAAAACATTGCTGCGCCTTTAAAAGCACATCATGAAGATAAACAAGTGATTAAAGAAAAAGTTCAACAAATCATGGAAGACTTTCAAATAGATGATTTACAAAAAAGATATCCTCGTCAATTAAGTGGGGGACAAAAGCAACGTGTTGCTTTAGCACGGTTACTTGTTTATGATACAAAGCTTGTTTTATTAGATGAACCTTTTAGTGCTTTAGACGAAACATTGAAAGAACAGTTACTTAATGAAACAAAGAAAAAACTTGTTGAGTATCAAAAAAAAATGTCTGTTTGTAACACATAGTCCAAAGGAATAGAAATGATAGTGTGGTAATAAATTAAAATAAAAAGGGGAGATTGGAAAATGAAAAAGTTATTAAGTTTAATGTGTAGTTTATTAATAATTGTTACTTTATGTGGTTGTTCCTCAACTCAAGATCAACAAGAAGAAGTAACATTGACACTTGCTGCTGCAGCAAGTTTGGAAAATACGTTTGAAGACAAACTTATTCCTGAATTTGAAAAAGAAAATCCAAATGTCAAAGTTCAAGGAGTTTATGATTCAAGTGGTAAATTACAAATTCAAATTGAACAAGGATTAAAGGCAGATGTTTTCTTTTCTGCAGCAACAAAACAAATGGATACTCTTGTTGATGAAAAATACATCAATAAAAGGATGTTGTTGATTTATTAGAAAATAAACTGGTTTTAATTACTGGTAAACAAACAACAACAGAAGTAAAAGATTTGCTGATATTGCAAAAGCAGAAACAATTGCTATTGGTGATCCTGAAGTTGTACCTGCTGGTCAATATGCAAAATGGCATTAACTCATTTAGGATTATATGATGCTTTAACTTCAAAATATAGTTTAGGGGGAAACGTTACTGAAGTGTTAAACTGGGTTGCTTCTTCTTCAAGTGAAGTAGGTATTGTTTATTCAACGGATGCTAAAAGCAGTAAAGATGTAAAAGTTCTTGCAACATGTGAAAATAGTTTATTAGATGAACCTGTTATTTACCCAGTTGCAAAACTTGCTCAAACAAAACATAGTGATGAAACTGAAAAATTCCTAAAATTCATTCAAAAGAAATCTTCTTTAAAACAATTTGAAAATTACGGGTTTACTGTTAATAAATAATATGAAAGAAATTAAAACAGAAGATGCCATTGGCAGTGTTCTCTGCCATGACATCACAGAAATTGTAAAAGACCAAAGAAAAGGTCCTCGTTTTAAGAAGGGCCATATTATTAAAGAAGAAGATATTGAAGTATTATTGAATTTAGGGAAAGAACATCTTTATGTTTTTGAAAAAGATGAAACAATGATGCATGAAAATGATGCAGCAGAAATATTATGTAATCTTTGTTTCAATGAATATATGAAAAAAAGCGCTATTAGTGAAGGAAAGATTGAACTTACAAGTACAATTGATGGATTGTTTAAAGTAAATCGAGAAGAACTTTTTAAGGTCAATTCTTTTGGACAAATGATGATTGCGACAAGACAAGGTAATGTACCTGTAAAAAAAGGGGATAAACTTGCAGGCATGCGTATTATTCCACTTGTTATTGAAAAAGAAAAGATGCAACAAATCCAAGAAATAGTTCAAAAACCTATTTTAAAAATCATGCCTTATCAAATAAAAACAGCAGGAATTATTACCACAGGTTCAGAGGTTTATAAAGGGAGAATTAAAGACACATTTACGCCAGTCATCGTAGAAAAATTAAAAGAATACGGGGTAGAAGTTACTTACCATAGTTTATCACTAGATGATCATGAAATGACAACTAGTAAAATCAATGAAGCCTTAAAACAAGGAGTGGATCTTGTTTTATGTACAGGAGGAATGTCTGTTGATCCTGATGATAAAACGCCACTGGCGATAAAAAATACAGGTGCAAAAATTATAAGCTATGGGGCACCTGTTCTTCCTGGAGCAATGTTTTTATTAAGTTATAAAGGAGATGTTCCGATTGTGGGATTACCAGGATGTGTCATGTATTCACGTCGAACAATTTTTGATATTGTTTTACCAAGACTTCTTGCCAAAGATTTAATTACCAGTGATGAACTTGCCTTGCTTGGTGAAGGAGGACTTTGTTTAAATTGTCCTGTTTGTACTTTTCCAAATTGTGGACTTTCGAAAGGATAAAAATGACTTATAAAAATCCACAGAAATTTGATTTAAAGATTCGTCTTTATAACCAAGAAAAAAGCTTTGGTAAAGGTGTTTATGAACTGATGAAAAAAACACAAAGTTTTGGTTCCTTAACAGGAGCTTACAAAGCTATGAAAATGTCAAATTCAAAGGCATGGAAAATTTTAAAAAGAGCGGAAGAGGATTTAGACATGCCTCTTGTTGAACGTATTAGTGGTGGTAAAGATGGTGGTGGTAGTAAACTTACTCAAGAAGGCGAAGAATTGTTAGAAAAGTATGAAAAATTTATTCAAGAAATGAATGAATATGCAGGTGCTCGGTTTAAGGAGATTTTTGAAGATGAATAAACAGGAATATTTAATTATTACTTTTCATTCATTAGATGATGCAATGGATTTAGATGCTAAACAAACATCTTCTATGAAAGGACGCTTAATTCCTAAACCATCTGTTATTGATGCAGGATGTGGCATGTGTTTTTCTTGTCAAAATAAAGATATGGAAAAGTGGAGGATTTTTCTTGAAGAAAATCAAATTCATTATGAAAAAATAGTAAAGGTTGTGTTTTAAATGAAAGAAAAGCTTTATTGTAAAGTGGTGGCTGTAGTGCTAAATTAGGCGCTAAAAAAAATAACTCATATTTTAGAAAAAATCGATAAATATCCCAATTCTAATTTACTTGTTGGCTTTGATAGTCATGATGATGCCTCTGTTTATCAAATAAATGAACATCAAGCTATTGTTTCAACACTTGATTTCTTTCCACCAATGGTAGAAGATCCTTATTTATTTGGACAAATTGCAGCAACGAATGCTTTAAGTGATGTTTATGCTATGGGTGGAACTCCTTTGACAGCTTTAAATATTGTTTGTTTTAACGATCAAGATGATTTAAATATTTTAGGAAAAATCATTGAAGGTGGAAATGATAAACTAAAAGAAGCTAAAGTTGTTTTATCAGGTGGTCATTCCATCAAAGATGAATCAACAAAATATGGCTTAAGTGTTACGGGAATAGTAGATCCAAGTAAAATGATTCAAAATAATGGAGTACAAGTGGGGGATACATTAATTCTTACTAAAAAATTAGGAGTAGGATTGACATTAAATGCTTATCGTTTAAATGATGCACGTCAAGAAATACTTGATGAGGTTTTAAGAGTATGACAACACTTAATAAATATGCATTCGATGTTTTAAATAAATATACACTTCATGCTTTAACGGATGTCACTGGTTTGGTTTACTTGTTCATTTAGATGAAATGCTAGATGAAAAGGCAAGTGCATTTTTAGACAAGGAAAGTATTCCCTATTTTAAGGATTGCCCTTATTATGTTAATGAATTTTATTTAAGTGGAGGCGGACAGCATAATCGCAATGCTATGAAAAATAAAGTTTGTTTTGATGAGGAAAACTTTGTTTTAGAAGAAATTCTTTATGATCCACAAACAAGTGGAGGACTTCTTGCCAGTGTTGCAAGTGATGATTTAGAAAATATTTTAAATGATTTTAACCAAGCAGGACTTGCTTGTTATGTGATTGGTAAAATTGTTGAAAAAGATCAATTTGATATTTATGTACGTTAGGAGATTATTATGGAAATTTTAGATGCTCGAGGACTTGAGTGTCCATTACCAGTTGTAAAAACAAAGGAATTATTAAAAGATATTGATAAAGTAAAAGTATTTGTTGATAATGAGATTGCGATTGAAAATTTAACAAAATTTGCAGGAGTAAGACATTATCAAATTGTTACAGGTGATGACGGAGATGATTTTTATGCAATTATTGCTAAAGAAGGTATTGATGAAGAATTAGATTTTAATGAAAAAAAGTGGAGATGTTGTTGTTATTTCAAGTAAAACAATGGGAAGTAATGAAGAACTTGGTGCTGTTTTAATGAAATCATTTATCTTTGCACTTACAAAACAAGATCAATTACCTAAAGAAATGATTTTTTATAATGAAGGTATTTTCCTTACTACAAATGAGGGAGATATTTTAAATGATTTAAAATATCTTGAAAATCAAGGTGTTGATATTGTAAGTTGTGGAACATGTCTCGATTTCTTTAACCGTAAAGAGTTATTACAAGTAGGGGCTGTCACAAATATGTATGATATTGTTGAAAGAATGGAGAAGGCTGAAAAAGTTATTAAGCCATAAAAGATAAATGAAAGATTTAGTTATTGTAAGAGGTGGTGGCGATATTGCTACAGGGACCATTTATAAACTTTTTAAATGTGGATTTAAGGTCTTGATTTTAGAAATTGAAAAACCTAGTGCCATTCGAAGAAATGTTGCTTTTTGTGAAGCTATTTATGACATGCAAAAACAAGTAGAAGATGTGACTTGTTATCTAGCACATGACTATAATGAAGCAAAACAATTTTTAATGGAAAATAAAGTGACGTTATTGATTGATCCAGAGGCTAAAGCCATTGATTATTTCAAGCCAGAGGTTGTTGTTGATGCCATTCTTGCTAAAAAGATTTAGGAACAACAAAAGAAATGGCACCAATTACCATTGCTTTAGGTCCGGGATTTATGGCAGGTAAAGATGTTGATGTTGTTATTGAAACGATGCGAGGGCATAAACTAGGAAGAACGATTTATCAAGGAGCTGCTTTAAAAAATACAGGTGTACCAGGTGTCATTAAAGGTTATGGGAAAGAACGTGTTATTCATTCTCCTGGCACAGGAACTGTAAAACATGTAAGGCATTTAACAGATATTGTTAAAAAAGGTGAAGTGATTGCTTACGTTGATCAAACACCGATTTATGCGACAATGGATGGATTACTTCGTGGCTTGATTAAAGAAGGTTTTGTAGTCACTCAAGGTTTTAAAATGGCAGATATTGATCCACGTGAAGATGAATATGAAAATTGTTTTACGATTTCCGATAAAGCACGCTGCATTGCTGGTGGTGTCATTGAAGCTATCTTTTATTTAAGAGGACATAGAAATGATTTATCTTGATCAAGCAGCAACCAGTTTTCCTAAAATTAAAGAAGTTCAAGATGCAGTAATTGATTGTATGAATCATTGCACCAATGCGAATCGTTCTATCAGTGTGACAAGTTTAAATGCGAGTCGTTTGATTTATCAAACACGCAAACTTATTAAAGAATATTTTCATGTACCTCAAGATGGATGTGTGGTTTTAAATAGTGGAAATACCGAAAGTCTCAATACATGTATTAAAGGTATTCTCAAAAAAGGAGATCATGTGATTACGACCTACGCTGAACATAACAGTGTTTTAAGACCACTTTATCAATTAGAAAAAGCAAATATTATTACGTTATCTATTACTTCACCTACAGTAGAGAATATTAAAAAACATCTTCAAAAAAAGACAAAAATGATTATTGTAACACATAGTTCTAATGTAACGGGTGAAATTTATCCAATTGCTGAAATTGAAAACTAGCGCATGAACATGGTATTTTAATGATGAGTGATATTGCCCAAAGTGCGGGACATCTTCTAATTGATATGGAAAAGATGAATTTAGATATTTTATGTTTTAGTGGTCATAAAGGGTTGCTTGGAAATAGTGGGGTTGGTGGTTTTTGTTTAGCTCAATCTATAGAAATAGAACCTTTAATAAGTGGTGGAACAGGAATGGACTCTTTTAATCATTTTCAAAGTGATTACTACCCTGAACATGTTGAAGCGGGGACACGTAATATGATAGGAATTGCTTCTTTAAAGGCAGGTGTTTTTTATTTAATGAAATATCAAGATGAAAAATCAAAATACACAAATGAATTAGTTGAACTTTTATATGATGGTTTAAAAAATATTCCACAAGTTGTTTTGTATGGTGATTTCAAAGAAAGAACACCAATTCTTGCCTTTAATATACGAGGAATGGATAGTTTTCAAGTGGCAGATCTTTTAAATAATAAATATGATATTGCGATTCGTTGCGGTACTCATTGTGCACCTTTGATGCATCAACATCTCAATACAGTGAAAAGTGGAATCGTAAGAGTATCACTTTCATTTATGAATACAAAAGAAGAAATACAATTTTTCATCAAAGCAATTCAAGAAATTAGTGAGGGTAATTATGATAATTAGTGTTATTGGTTCAGGTGGAAAGACAACAAAAATAAAGCAGTTAAAAGATCGATATTTAAAAGAAGGTAAGAGTGTTTTAATGACAACTTCTACTCATATGAAAATTGAAGAAAATACACTAGTCGATCCGAGTTATGAAGAAATTATAAATGAAATTAAAAAGCATGGCTACGTATATGCAGGTAGCAAAGCCAAAAATCAAAAAATTAAAGCTTTAGATGATGACTTATTAAAAAGGTTAAAAAAAGAAATAGATGTAATTTTAATTGAAGCTGATGGTTCTCATGGATTACCTTTAAAATACCCAAGAAATCATGAACCTGTTGTAGACAAAGACAGTAATGAAATTATTTTAATTACTTCTTTAAAGGGACTTGGAAAACCTGCTCAAGATGTCGTTCATGGTTATCAAGAAATGAAAGTTGATGGAAATCAAAGAGTAGATAGTCTTTTTATTCAACAACTTATCAACATCTATTTAAAAAAAATTAATAAATATAATGTTCCTATTAAAATTCAAGTAAACGGAGCAAGTTCGCTTTATGAAAAAGCACTAGCTTCGTTATTAGAAAATCAAAAGGAAGTAACACTTATTAATGAAGAATGGTTCTTGCCACAACCGAAACTTGTTATTTTGGGTGCAGGACATGTGAGCCAATATGTAAGTAAACTTGCTTCTATGTTGGATTTCTATACGATTGTTATTGATGAAAGAAAAGAATTTGCATGTAAAGAATTATTTCCGGAAGCAAATGAAATTCATTGTGTTTCTTTTGGTAAAGCTGATTCCTATTTTCCTAAGGAAGCAAATACATGTTATGTTATTGTGACAAGAGGACATAAAGATGATCGCTTGTGTTTAAAAAAGACACTTTTTCGACAAGTCTTTATGTAGGAATGATTGGAAGCAAGAAGAAAGTTAAACAAACCTATGATGCTTTATTAGAAGAAGGGTATCAACAAGTTGAACTTGATAAAGTACATGCCCCTATTGGACTTTCAATAAAAGCGATAACCCCTGCAGAGATTGCCGTCAGTATCATGTCTGAAATTATAGCTATTAAAAATGAACATCAATATTCAAGCATGACAAGTGACTTATTAGAAGTACAAGGTGATGGTGTTTTATGTATTATTATCGATAAAAAAGGATCAACACCACGTACAGTTGGTAGTATGATGTTTGTAAATGAAAAAGGAATTATTGGTTCTATTGGTGGGGGAAGAGAAGAATATCAAGCTATTTTAGATGCTAAGAATTGTCATAAGGTAATGATGAAACATTATGAATTAAATAATAGCGAAAGTGCCAATTTAGGAATGATTTGTGGAGGAAGTAATGATGTTTTATTTCTTCCTATAAAGCAGCATTAGCTGCTTTTTTATGGCTATAAATCTATTTTTTTGTATTATCTTGATGAAAAAATAGAGTTATGCTACAATTTTCTTGTTTTTAGAAGGTTAATTTAAATGTGAGGGAGAGAGAATATGGAGAAAAAAGAGTATACAAGTCCTTATGATTTTGAAGGGAAAATTCCTTTAAAACAGGCAATTATTTTAGGTTTACAACACGTTCTAGCAATGTTCGTTGGTAACTTAACACCAGTACTTATTATTACGGGGGCTTGTGCTGCAATGCATGATGCAGATGTATTTGCTGCAATTCAAGTTTCACTTTTACAAAATGCAATGCTTATTGCCGGTGTGGTTACTTTAGTACAATTATTTTCAATAGGTCCTATTGGTGGGAAAGTTCCAATTATCATGGGAACAAGTTCAGGATTTATCGGTGTTTTCCAAAGTGTTGCTCATGTAATGGGTGGTGGCGTTTTAGGATATGGTGCCATTATGGGAGCAAGTATTATTGGTGGTTTATTTGAAACGGTTTTAGGTTTTCTTTTAAAACCATTGCGTCGTTTCTTTCCATCTGTTGTTACAGGAACAGTTGTTTTATCCATTGGTTTATCTTTAATCGGTGTTGGTGTTGCTTCTTTCGGGGGAGGAAGTAGTGCTAAAGATTATGGATCTGTAGAAAATCTTTTGATTGGTTTATTTGTTTTAGTTGTTATTTTAGCTTTTAAACATGGTACAAAAGGAATGCTAAGTAATTCGGCTGTTTTAATTGGAATTATTTGTGGTTATGTTTTATGTATGATTTTACCATTGTTTATTTCAACAACAGGGGTTGCCAGTGATGGAACAGAGTTTGTTAAATCATGGGTTTTAAATTGGGATAAGGTGGCTCAAGCAAAATGGTTTGCTTTACCAAAACTCATGCCAGTAAAACCAGTTTTTGATTTAAGAGCAATCCTACCAGTTTTAATTATGTTTGTTGTTACAGCAGTTGAAACTGTTGGTGATATTTCTGGTGTTATGGAAGGTGGAATGTCAAGAGAAGCTACAGACCAAGAATTATCAGGTGGTGTTATCTGTGATGGTATGGGTTCATCTATTGCTGCTTTATTTGGTGTGTTTTACCAAATACATCTTTTCACAAAATGTTGGATTAGTAACAATGACTAAAATTGTCAATCGTTTTGCTTTAGCGTGTGGTGCGATTTTCCTAATTATTTGTGGTTTATTTCCTAAATTGGCGGCACTTGTTTCAATTATGCCTCAATCAGTATTAGGTGGAGCAGCAGTCATCATGTTTTCATCGATTGTTATGTCTGGTGTTCAATTGATTACCAAAGAACCTCTTACTGCTCGTTCAATGACAATTGTCTCAGTTGCTTTAGGATTAGGTTATGGTATTGGTGCAAATAGTGCAATTTTAATGCAACTTCCACAAGCGATTCAAATGATTTGTGGAGAATCAGGAATTGTACCTGCTGCTTTTGTAGCAATTATTTTAAATATTTTATTACCAAAAGAAAAACAATAAAGGAGGAGTTTCTTTGTTATCGATTAGAAATTATGTGCGACCTCAAACAATTGAGGAAGCTTATGAATATGCAAAAAAACCGCTGAGTGTTGTTTTAGGTGGTATGTTATGGCTTAAAATGCAAAATAGAAATGTAAATTTGCTATTGATTTATCTGATTTACATTTAGATCAAATTGAAGAAGTAGATGATGAAATACATATTGGTGCGATGGTTACTTTAAGAGAGCTTGAAACAAATGAACAATTAAACCATTTTACACAAGGAGCTATTAAAGAAAGCGTACGTCATATTGTCGGTGTTCAATTTAGAAACTTAGCGACATTGGTGGATCTATTTATGGAAGGTTTGGTTTTTCTGATGTTTTAACACTTTTTATGGCGCTTGATTGTGAGGTAGAACTTTATCCAACTGGGCGGGTTTCTATCAAAGAATTTGCGAATATGAAATTTACAAAAGATATTCTTACAAAAGTTATTATTAAAAAAGTACCAACAAATGTGGTTTATTTATCACAAAGAAATATTTCAACAGATTTTCCTGTTTTAACCTGTGCTGTAAGTTGTATTGATCAACATTATACATGTATTATTGGAGCAAGACCGTTACATGCTGTAGAATTTAATGGAGATAGTTATTTTGAAACAGGTATTACTGAAGAAAATATTCAAAATTTTACAAAATGTGTTTTATCAGAATTAAAATTAGGAAGCAATTCAAGAGCATCTAGAGAATATCGTCAAAAGATTGCAAAAGTTTTAATAAAAAGAGCTTTTCTGCAATTAGAGGAGGATGTATATGGAAATTAAATTAACTTTAAATGGAGAAAGAATTGTACAAGATATAGAACCTGATTTATTACTTATTGATTTTGTGAGAAAAAATGGTTGCTATAGTGTTAAACGTGGGTGTGATACAAGTAACTGTGGATTATGTACGGTTTTATTAAATGATAAACCAGTGCTTTCATGCAGTGTTCTTGCAATGCGTGCAAATGGTGCAAAGTAGTTACTTTAGAAGGAATGCAAGAAGAAGCAAAGCCACTTGCAACATTTATTGCTAGTCAAGGAGCTGAACAATGTGGTTTTTGTAATCCTGGATTTATGATGAATACACTTGCTTTATTAAAAGAAAATCCTCATCCAAGTGATGATGAAATTAAAGAATTTTTAGCTGGAAATTTATGTCGTTGTTCAGGTTATGAAGGACAACTTAGAGGAATAAAAAATTACCTAAACTATCTTGAAGAAAAGGGGAATGAATAATGGCTTATAAACATATTGAAAAACCGGTCATGAAAAAGATGCTATGAATCTTTTGCTTGGTAAACCTGTTTATGTAGATGACATAACAAGTCAAGACTGTTTAGTTGTTAAAGTGTTAAGATCACCACATGCTCATGCTTTGATTGAAGAAATCGATGTTTCTAAAGCTCAAAAAATCCCAGGTATTGAAGCTGTTTATACGTATAAAGATGTCCCTCAAAGTCGTTTTACTATGGCAGGTCAAACGTCTCCAGAACCAAGTCCTTATGATCGTTTAATTTTAGATCAAAGAGTTCGTTTTGTGGGAGATGCTGTTGCTATTGTTGCTGGTATCAATGAAAAGGTTGTTGATCGCGCTTTAAAAATTATTAAAGTAAAATATCAAGTTTTAACACCTGTTCTTGATTTTACGCAAGCAAAAGATAATGACGTCTTAGTCCATCCTGAAGAAAATTGGAAAGCTTTATGTCCAGTAGGTGCTGATAATCAAAGAAATCTTGTGGCAACTGAATCTTCAAGTCAAGGTGATTTAGAAAAAGTGTTTGCTTCTTGTGATCAAGTCATTGAAAGAACCTATCATACAAGAGCAAACCAACAAGCAATGATGGAAACTTTTAGAACGTATTGTGAAATTGACCCTTATGGAAGACTTCATGTTATTTCTTCAACCCAAATTGTTTTCCATTGTCGAAGAATTCTTGCTAACGCATTAGATATTCCTCAATCGAAAATTCGTGTTGAAAAACCAAGAATTGGAGGAGGATTTGGGGCTAAACAAACTGTTGTAGCTGAAATTTATCCTGCTTTTGTAACATGGATGACCAAGAAACCTTCTAAAATGATTTATAGTCGAAAAGAATCACAAATTGCCTCTACACCACGTCATGAAATGCAAGTGACTGTTAAATTAGGAGCAATGAATGATGGAACAATTCGTGCAATGGATGTTTATACGCTTTCAAATAGTGGTGCTTTTGGTGAGCATGGACCAACAACAGTAGGTTTATCGGGACATAAATCGATTCCACTTTATACAAATAATCTTGAAGCCTTTAAATTTTCTTATGATGTTGTTTATACCAATTGTCAAGCAGCTGGTGCCTATCGTGGCTATGGCGCTACGCAAGGACTTTTTGCGGTAGAATCGATTGTAAGTGAAATGGCAGGAATTTTAGGCATTGACCCAGTAGTTATTCGAGAAAAGAATATGGTTAGACAAGGTCAAACAATGGGGGCTTATTATAATGAGGTTGCTAATGCATGCGCTTTAGACAAATGTATGGATCATGCTAAAAAACTTTTTGATTGGGAAAACAAATCAAAGGTACGCGTCTTAGAAAACGGTAAAATTAGAAGTACTGGAGTAGCATGGCTATGCAAGGATCTGGTATTTCAGGGGTTGATGTAGGTTCTGCTACATTAAAACTTGAAGACGATGGTTATTATACACTTCATATTGGGGCAGCTGACATGGGAACAGGTTGTGACACCATTCTTGCACAAATGGCGGCCGAATGTTTAGATTGTGACGTTGATCATATTGTTGTCTTTGGAGCAGATACGGATATTTCACCTTATGATTCAGGTTCTTATGCTTCTTCAACAACTTATGTAACAGGAAAAGCAGTAAGAACAAGCTTGTGAAAATTAAAAAATAATTTATGTGATCTTGCTTTACAAACATTCCATTGTGAAAAAGAAGATGTTGAATTCACCTCACAAGGTGTTAAAAATTTAAAGACAAACGAACTTTTAACTTTAAAGGAGCTTGCTTTAAAAGCAATGTGTGGAAATAATATTGAAACACAAGTTACAGTTACACATTCATCTCCAGTTTCACCACCACCTTATATGGTAGGGATGGTTGAAATTGAACTTGATAAAGAAACAGGACAAGTTGATATTCTTGATTATGTTGCTGTTGTCGATTGCGGTACTGTTATTAATACAAATTTAGCATGTGTTCAAACAGAAGGTGGCTTAGTTCAAGGAATTGGTATGGCTCTTTATGAAGATGTTCAATATACAAAACGTGGAGCTATTCCTGAAAACTCTTTTATGCAATATAAAATTCCTACACGTTTGGATATGGGGAAAATTAGAGTTGAATTTGAAAGTAGCTATGAACAACTGGTCCATTTGGTGCAAAATCGATAGGTGAAATTGTTATTAATACACCATCTCCTGCAATTGCCAATGCTATCTATCGAGCAACAGGTAAATATCTCAAGGATCTTCCAATGACTCCTGAAAAAATCTTAATGGCAATTGATGAATAATGAAAACATATATTATTTATTTAGCGGCTGGAAATAGTCGGCGTTTTAAGGAAGATAAGTTACATGCGCTTTTTAAAGGAAAAGAGCTTTATCTTTATGGAATTGATACTTTGAAACAATTATTAAAATATCGTAATGATATAGAAATTATCGTTGTTTCTAATACAATTGATATACAAGAAAAAGGTATTCATAGTTATAAAAGCCCTTTAAGTGAAAGAGGAATTTCTTATTCTATTAAAGCTGCTTTAAACCATATCAATCAAAAAGATGACTATCAAATGATGTTTATGGTTGCCGATCAACCCTATCTTTCTTATCAAACACTCAATAAGATGATTGATATATTTAATCAATCATCTTATTCTATATGTTCTTTAATGTTTAAAGATAGAGTTGGAAATCCGGTAATTTTTCTAAAGAATATTTAATGAATTATATTCTTTAAAAGAAGATCAAGGAGGACGAACGATTGTTAATAAATATCCTCAAGAATGTTTTTATTTTATAATTGAAAATGAAAAAGAACTTTATGATATTGATTATCAAAGTGATTTACAAAAACTTATAAAGGAAGAGGAATATGATTGAAAACGCTAAGTCAGAAGATAAAGAGGAAATCTATAATTTGATTTGTATTTTAGAAAGTAAAGAAATTAATAAAGAACACTTTGATTGTGTTTTTGAAAATTCTCTAAAAGATGAAGATATTATTTATTTAGTTTATCGAGATAAAAAAATTGAAGGATTTCTAAGTTTTAAAATACATCATTATTTACATCATGACCATGATACAGGTGAAATTGTAGAGTTGGTTGTTTTGCCCGAAAAAAGAAATTTGAAAATTGGTAAACAATTGATTGAAAAAATTGAAGAGATTGCTAAAGAAAAACAAATTGAACAAATTGAACTTTCTACTTCTACTTATCGTAAAGATGCGCATCGCTTTTATGAAAGACAAGGCTATGAAAAATTACATTATAATTATACGAAAGCACTAGATACTAACCGTCATCTTTTTTTCACATCTTTTACACATAGTCATGCTACAATAAAGTTAAAGAGGTGGTAGTAATGTATAAAGCGTTGATGATTGAAGATCATAAAGAAGTAAGAGACTTGTTAAAGAGTATTTTGATCATAAAGAAATAGAAGTTATAGAAGCTCAAAATGGTTATGAAGGATTAGCAATATTAGATGATACAATCGATATCATTTTACTTGACATCATGATGCCTGGAATCGATGGCTATGAAGTTTGTAAACAAATTAGAAGTCAATATAATACACTCATCGTTTTTATAAGTGCTTTATCAGAAGATGAAAACCAATTAAAAGCTTATGAATATGGGGCAGATGATTATATTACTAAACCATTTAAACCTTCTTTATTGTATGCAAAATGTTTAGCACTTTTAAAAAGAAATAAAAAGATTGAAACGAATCAACTTCAATCAGGAAAAGTTATTTTGGATTTAGACAAACATATTTTAGTAATTGAAGAAGATAATATTACTTAACAGATAAAGAATTTAAACTTCTTCGATACTTAATGGAAAATCAGGGGATTGTTTTATCAAGAGAAAAATTTTAGATGCTTTATGGGGCTATGATTATTATGGTGATGGACGAGCAGTAGATACGTATATCAAACGTTTAAGGAAACGATTGGGAAAATATTCTTATTATATTCAAACTATTGTTAAAACTGGATATGTGTGGAAAGGAGAAGAATTAATGAAAAGAATAAGAAGCATTCAGTTTAAGGTGTTTATTTGTTTGTTTATTTCTTTTATGGTTGTTTTTGGATATATTGTAAAAAACTAAATATGATCAAAGTTTTAATGAACTCCTTTATTACAGTCGAAGTAGTACTTCAGATGACTATATAAATTACTGTACCGCTATTTCTAATAAAAATGGAGAGTATAGAGAGTATGATTTAGATAAAATAAAACAGGGGTTAAGTGAATTACCTAAAGATGATTCAACTAAAATATATCTTTTAGATACTTATGGAAATCCAATCGAAACAATACGGATATGAAAAAGATGATCATTTACTTATTGTACATGATCCTTTTGTAGAAATTAATGAGAGTGATGTAGATGCAGATTATTCTGATGATTTCTATGATGCACGTTATTATATTGATTTGTCATCTTTATCAAGTGAACAATATCAGTTATTAATAGAAACAATTAAAGATGTTGAAAAAAATGAATATGATGATATTCATTTATACTTTGAAGGACAAATTGAAGAATTAAAGAACTTTAAAGATACATCACAATCAACATATAATACAAAAATCGGTATTATAAGGTTAAACCGACTTTTATACATTATAATACAGATATCTTTGGTCAAAAAAAAGGAAATACCGTTGAAGCATTTTATGAAGCCTATGTAGAAAATGGCGAAGTACATTTAAAAAAAAATGAAGAGGAAGCTTATGGGGATACAAGAGTTTCTACATCAAAAATAAATGAATTATCTAAAAAGGCTGTAAATGAACATTTTTCAAATGTCTATGCAGGGCTTGCTACTTTTTAGATGATGTTTCAATTGACTCTAATTCGCAAACTGCTATAAAAAAGACAAATGAAATTGCAACCTCTCTTAAAAAAAGGAACATTAACGTATGCTTCTTTTACAAAGATACTAGATGATTATTCATATTCTGTATTACTTCTTCCTTTAGATGAGCATCATGGTTACGTTGAAGGACAAGAACCAGCCCCCAATGCCTTAATTGCTATTTTCTATGATTTTCAAAGTGGAGGAAGAAATCAATTAAAGAAATGATTTGATTAAAGATAATTTTCCATTACTTTTAGGTGGTTTCTTATTTATTGTTTTATTTTCATATTTGATTTCTCATATGACAACAAGACGTATTAAAGAAATTGATCGTGTTGCAATGGAAATCACAAATAATAATTTTGAAGGCGTTTTAGATACAAAAGGAAGTGATGAGTTATCAAGTCTTTCAAGTCATATTAATATAATGTCTTCTAACTTGAAAAGAAATATAGATGCATTGAATTTAGAAATAGATCAAGTGAAGAAGATGGAACAATTAAGAAAAGAATTTATTGCTCAATTTACTCATGAGATTAAAACACCTCTTGCTATTATTAATGGAAATATTGATTTATTAGAAAATGTAGAGGATATAGATAAAAAAGATAAGTATATAGAGGTTATCAATAAAGAAATTGCTGTTATTAATGATTTAGTATTACAAATGTTAGATTTATCAAAACTTGAAGCTAAGGCGATTACTTTAGATAAAAAGAAATTGATTTAAGAGAGCTAAGTGAAGATATTATTGATGATTATGAACAATTATTAATGGATAAAAAATTAAAGATAGAAATACAAGGAGAAGATGTTTTAATTGTAGGTGATAGAAAAAGAATAGAAATGGTTATTCAAAATTATTTATCAAATGCAATCAAACATGCATTTATTAATAGTACGATCAAAATTAAAATCAAAGAAAATGAATTTTCGATTGAAAATAAGGGAAAACAAATTGATGAAAATAGAATGGACACTATTTGGGAATCTTTTGTCAGTGATGATCAAAAGGGACAGGTTTAGGTCTTGCAATCGTTAGAAATATTTTAGAACTTCATGAAATGAGTTATGGAGTTTATAATTTACAAGGCGGTGTAGAGTTTTATTTTAGATGGAAAAAATAAATGAAAACCCTTTCTTTTAAAAAGGGTTATAGAATCGTTAAAAAGTCTTCTTTTTTCATA